>Ga0315904_10005485_pt1 | contig 17588 bp, 26 predicted proteins | sample LakEriMetagenome_6_FD_203529 | JGI IMG/M metagenome (GOLD analysis project Ga0315904, IMG submission 203529) | Freshwater fungal communities from buoy surface, Lake Erie, Ohio, United States - Buoy 12 MA120 | ecosystem: Environmental > Aquatic > Freshwater > Lake | place: USA: Lake Erie, Ohio...
TAAGCGTGAGAAGAAATCAGACGAAATTCTTAATAATATAAGAATAGCTGACATGCTTGATTCGATTGAATATTACGAGTTAGCAGATTTTGTATCAGAGCTTTAATTCGTAGATTTAACCCAGATTTCAAGAGCTGGAATTGTTCCTAGGCCAGCAACAGAACCACTAGCTAGTGCAATCGATGTAATACCAAGTGCTTTATATGTGGAATTATTATAAATTCCAATATTTGCTCTTCCGATTAAGTTGGTTGTATTAAGATTGATTGTCGTACTAACTCCAGTAGATAGGTAAACAGTTAGACCCAAGTTAGAAACGACACCTGTGCTTGCTCCTCCGGTTAAGGACGACGTACCGAATCTGAACTCTAAATATTCTGGATTTTGAATTGGTCTAAACGCGAACAAGTTAGTTGTGAGCGAACTGACTGGGCCACTGAGCGTGAGGGTGTTTGAATTATAATATCCGGTTACCGTTGTGCTAAGTGCGATATTCGCGGCTGTTGGTATAGATGCGGAGTTGCTGGCGACAATTATGTCACCTGGTAGAGCAAAATTAGAGATTGATGTTTGGAAGCCTGAAACAGCAACATTATTGCCAGAAATACTTACAGCGGTTGCAGTATTTTGCCTGTTAGTTGCAGACGAATTCGGTGGATAGATTACGAAGGCCGAGCCAGTCCAGGTTGCGAAACCCACTTGCTGAACTAATTCTTGAGTATTAGCTTGATACCACAATGATTTAAATGCGTTAGCCCAGGCGACATTTTTTGATGGGGTGATGCCAGTGAAATAATCCCTTAACGAAGATCCGTAAGTGTTTGTGAAGAAATTATTGACAGTCTGAGCTACCGATCTGGCTATATTGACTGATGCGTTGCTATAAACACTTTCAGCATTAAGATGGGCATTAACCACTGAGATGCCATTGGTTACATCTGATGTGCTCATGCTTGACAAGAATAATTGTCTAGCGGGAAAATAATTAATCAATGTTGAGGATGGGTTGTAAACTTCCTCAAATCCCTTCGCATAAGTTGAGCCAATTATGCCTTGGTAATTGTTAAAAAAACTTGTATCAGAAATAGCCATCCTGATACAAGTTTTCGGACTACGAAATTAGTTTTCCTTCTTTGTTTGCATTGCGTGAACCATTGCCTTAACTTCTGGTTGCTTGAAAAAGTTGAATGTCAACTGATCAAAACCAAGAGCCATGACAATTGCCTGAGGCAAGACCGAAAGTCCCGCTTCTACTGCAACTTTAAGATCTTGTGTGACGTTAAGTTCCTTACTGAAAGCAGTAAGGAAAGCTGTCAAGACAAAGATAACTACCTTTTGAACCAAAAGGTTGAACTTAAAATCCTTAAAATAACTCATATTTTTACCTCCTTATTCATATACGGTTTTTAAACCTCAGAATCGCATTTTCTTGAAAATCTTTGATGTTGTCTACACCTGTGTAAGTCAAAGCAGATTTAATCCCCGATATAAACTCTTTCAAAACATCTGCAGTTTCGCCTGTGTAAGGCATTTTAATTGTAGTTCCTTCGGGGGCAACATGTGTTTTCTTACCAGCAAAAAATGTATCCATTGCTGTTTTCGATGACATGCCATAGTGGAGCTTGTATAGAACACCATTTTCGTTTACTAATTCAGATGGTGAATCAGATGTGGGGGCCAGTACACTTCCTAAACAGACAAAATCTGCACCAGCGGCAAGTGCTTTAGCAGCATCACCTGAAGTGGCAATTCCTCCATCAGCAATGATAGAAGCATGATTTTTGTGTAAAGCACATTCAAGAACAGATTGTAGTGTTGGGATGTGATGCCCCGTGATATTTTTTGTCGTGCAAACTTTTCCGCCAGCTACTCCAACTCGCACAGCATCTGCTCCAGCATTAGAAAGGAATTGATATCCTTCAACTGTGGCAACATTCCCCGCCACTACTGTTTTATATCCAATGTTTTTAACCTTAGTCACGAACTCACCCATTTTTTTAGAGTGACCATGAGCAATATCAATTAAAACTATTGCTTTATCTCCGAGAATATTAAATATATCCTTTGCGGTATCTAGATCTTCTTCTTTAATTCCAATGGAATAAGGAAAATAGTTTAGCTTTTGCCCTTGTGCAAGGAAGACGAGCTGATCTCGTGAAAGGAATCTGTGGCAGAAAGCGAGCGAACCACTATCATCGAAAGTTTCTGCCATAAAAGGCCCTACTACAGATGCCATATTTGACGCAATTACAGGGTGTTGAAGTGTTACACTTGAAGAGAGTTTGCTTGACAAATCTGGATTAGCTCTGCTTTCTATCTCAGAATACCTTGGTTCAAGCCATACGTCATCGAATGATAATAAATTAGATGGTTTAAGCACGATTATTTGTACGTTTAAAAATCGTCTAAATCAAAGAAACTTTCTTCTGCGTCGAAATCTTCGCAATCATTCATTCCCTTTACAGCATTTACCCAATCTTTAAGCTCAATGGATTCCGATCCTACATCAGAAAGAATAGCTTTGATTTTATCAACCACACCTTCTTTATTTCGGCAATCACATCCCGACATCAAAGCATCGTCTAGTTCATCAATTTCTCTCTTGAATTCGTCAGAAAATAAAAGCATTTCAATTAAGTGCTCACCAGCTTCGGTAACCACTTCCATTACTTTGCCATTTTCAAACTCAGTCTTTACCTTAATTTTCTCGTTTAAATCACTTACTCCAGAATGATTAAGGAGATCAAGGAAGAGCACGAAAACTTTTTTGACATAATCATTTACATTGCCTTGCAAATTCGTGGTATCTTCTTTTTCACTTAATTTGTAGTATATCGAATTTAATAAATCTGGTCTCATCGCCTTACCTCATTGTAGTTTCCACTAAATATTCCGGGATCATATTAAAAACCTCAACTCCAGAACCAGGAAGTTCAAGAACTACATGCTTACTATCAATTATTACAGGAAGATTAAGAATCTCCTCTGGAAATAAATTCAAGATCATTTTTGGAGTCATCAGGTCATCAAAATCCCAGCTTCCCTTCAAATCGAAAAAATGATCATTGTAGATTTTTAAGCAATTTTTAAAAGAAGTTTTAATCTTAACTCCTTCTGATTTTACAAGTTTTTCCACAAGATTGTGACTGGCAGTTTTTGGATTTGATTTTCCACCTTGAGAAGGTGTGTATTCAGTCATATTAGGACTCTTGCCCTTTCTCTTTTTCTTCTCGTTCTTTCTTTTGGCCTTAATTCGATTTTTTCTTTCTTTTTCATCAAGCGTCTTTGCTTTAGAAGCTGGTGTACAGACTGGGTATTTGCCTTTGTCAGCGTCAGATCGACCACATTCTTCGTAGCCGCCTTCCTTCTTGGGCCTTGATACATCTACCCACTTCTCCTCTTTAAACCACTCCTTGAGTCCAGCTTCCCTAAAGATACCCATTAATATTAGTTTCTTTATTTTGTAATTGATTCCTTTTTCAATAAAACATCACAAAATTCTTTAAAAATTTCATAAGTAGATGTATTTCTGCCAATATTTGCAGAGTAACATGCCAAAACTACATTCTCCTTGACATAACCTAACTCTCTGTTTATCCGATCTATGCTCGGTTGAAAAGGATATTTTTCAATTTCAGAAGGAACTAAAGGAACCTCAAACCAATAACATTTCCCTTTTTGCTGCTCAAACAGTTTCAAAACAAAATTTTCATCTATTTCTACTAAGTCTTTTGAGTGCTTCTTTGCATTTATTACTAGCATTTTTGCCCAATTTTTTACTCTATATTCCAAGGCAACCTTGCCAGCTGTTATACTGCGACAAATTTTACAATAGTTTCTATAACCATCTTTTGTTTTTTCGTCTTTTGTATAATTTTCAATTGATAAATTTTTTTTACATCTAGTACATGTCTTAAAAAAAATCGCCGGAAAAGTTTTATTTTTTCTCTGATCTCTCCAGGTTTTTTTTGTTTGTTTAGCTTTTTCTTTATCTAGGCCGGTTCTTTTCTCGGGAATACCTGATGTTCTTCTTTTCACTCTATCTTTTTCATTGATGCATGAACGGCATATTGAACCCTTACCATCCTTGGTCAATTTATTATTTGGGAAATCATCAAGATTTTTTGTTGATTTGCAACAAGAACAGCTTTTCATACATTCTATTTATACAAATAAAATGTTTACCCCTTGCTCTTGTATGTGCCGCCTTTTGATTTGTATAATTTTGTTAAATATGCAGACCCATAAGCACTAGGCCAAACATCAAATTTAGCTTTAGCCTGTGATTTGCATTTGTTATATAACGCCATATTAGATGGCACATTCTTAGAAGTCCCCTTGTATTTAGGCTTCTTCTTAGCTAGTCGAAGAGCAAAATCAAGCATCGCCTCAGCCAGGGCTATGTTGCCATTTTCGTATTCATAAATACTTTGATCGACAATCTGAGAAATTCTTAGCATAAAATCTATTTAAGATTCTATGCTTCATTTCCCTCTACATCTTCCACTACGAAACAGCTGGTGTATCTTGACCAAGATTTGTCTGTTCCTGATTCAAAAATTTCTTCTCTTGTGCCGTTAAGTAATGGTTTGAGTTCTTCTGTGATCCAGTTTTTAAATTTCAATTTATCAAATTTAACAGGAATCCAGGCTAATTCGCCAGATAAATTGCCAAAATTTAGATCGAAATCGAATTTTTTGGGCTGGAATGCAATTAGGCCAAGACCCTCTATTTTCTTGGATTCTCCGCGTAGGGGTTTCTCAAGAGCGTATGCGTACGCCATAAGCTGTAGGAAGTAAATATGAGAAAGTTTTTCTGAGATATGTGTGGTTTTATAATCAACCACAAAATAATTACCATTCAATCTGTCAAGTAAACAATCTATTTTACCTTTGAAGCCCACTTTGAAATCACCCAGTTCAATTAATTGACTTTGGACGTAGATATCATCGTGCGTGATGTGCCCCTCGGGTGCACCAGTTACAATATCTGTACATGTGACTTTTTCAAAGGCATCTTTCATGCACGAGTCGATTGTATTAAATACTGAAGGGAAAGCTTGCTTAGGTCTTTGAATCTCCAAAACATACTTATCATAAAATCCTATTTTAGAGTCAGACCAGAAATAGGAAAGATCAGAAGGCGAGAGCCATATTTCTTTCATTATTTCTGTTTACGTTTACTTGTAGTAGTTTTTCTTCTTTTTGTTGTTTTTTTAACATAGATTGTGTCTTCGTCATCTTCAGAATCTTCTTTAGAAGCAAATTTAGTGGCAAAGTTTTCTCTTGTTTCCTGCGGGTGTCTATATCTATAAATTTCTATTTTAGCACCTGGGTTTTCTTTATCGGGCATAGTAATCATATGGGTTCCATTATCAATCCAATGAATCAACTGGTCATTAGCAATCACCTCGTATTTTTCTAAAATATCGCCCAAACTTTGCATATACCCCACTTCGTCCCCCAATACCCAGCTGTTTAAAGTAATTGTTAATTTTATACCTACACCATAAGACATAGGCTTATGTCCAAGATTCTTCCACACGCTTTCAAACAACTCTTGGACATTTTTTTCATAATCTTCAAACCTTTTTGACGGTAAAATCTTAGTGAATCTTCCTCTTCTAACAATTCTTTGTGAAGTTTTCTTAGTTGCGGGTCTACCGGGGACAAAAAATTCTAAAATTTTCTCCCCGTCTTTGAGTTGAGATATGTCCATATATTAATTGTACAGCTTAGGTTATATCAGAGTAGAATAGATCGTTTAATGCATATGGGCTGTCTCCTGGCCCATAAGATGTTCCGTACATAGAAAAGTCAAAAGTAGTTTTAGTTGTGTCTCCTGCGTTTAATTGCAAATCTTTCGACTTTACAATTAGCGGTGCTTGGTATTGCAATAAGACATTATTTCTTGGGCCCACGGAGATTGTGTTTTCTGTGTAATAGTAATCAAATTGTCCTTCATTATAATTGTCAGTGAAAATTAATTGTTCAAATCCAACAATATCTACACTTTGCTTAAATGTGTATCCTTTGACCATAAACACAACCACATTCCCTAGATTAACAAAGAATTTATTATCAATATCAAATGTAATATCGAAGCTTGTTCCGCTCATGAATACCGGGCTATCTGTGATATAAAAAGGTGTAGTTGGGCCATTTTGAGTGGTTCTCGAAAAAGCCATATTAGTCCATATATCATAATTTCTCGCCACTCGGCCAATGTATTTAGTGATATCATAATATCCAGCGGGATCTTGTGAAGCGAAATTAGAAATTGAGAAACCCAGAATCGGCAATAAAATGTTAGAATGGATAACCAATGTTTGCGTAACACCAGACTCGGCCACTTTAATGGTGTAGCTTTTAACAACAAGATTGTAATCAAGTGCTTGATCAGTGCTTTGGGCTGTTGGATGTCCATGCAATTGCTGCCATTGCCAATTTACCAGCTGCAAACCTAAATAGTTCAGTGAGTTATATGGCAAGAATTGAGAGTTTAGCCCTGGCGGGGTGGATTGGCCTCTGATTATTAGCGGTGCTTCGATTGTGTAAGTGTAGTATGGCGTAGTTACGTCTTGAACCACCACTCCTGGTTTTCCTTGGATCATCGGTTTAGCAGATGCTTGATTTTCAAACTTTATGTCAAATTTGCTTGCAATTATTCGAGCTGGCATTGAAACAGGAATTGATGCTGTGATACCCAAACTTTCAAAAATTGATTGTATATTTATTTCAACTACATAAAAGTTTGAAATATATGAAATTGGCAGCAGGGGCATAGTTTTAATTTCTACTTTTAAACTTTGCAAACCTGATTTCGTGTATAATTAAAGAATGTTTGATCAAAAACAATACGTTAAAGAAAAAATCCTCACCAAGCTAGAACAATCTGAAGATTACGATGTTAAGCTCAGTGATTCAGTTTCCGAGCTGTTAGAGACAGTGAATGTAGGCTTGATGCCTAGTAGAGCAGAGGTGTTCGAAGATGCTGTGGTTGGATGGGTTAATTTCTGTAACATCGTAAAAGATATGATTTTGAACGGTCTGGAATTGACCAAAGAAAATTTCAAGAATAAGTTTCTCGAATCTTCCAACCCACGGGTGGAAAAGGCAATTGAAAGAGGGCCAGAAGAAATTGACGAAACTCTACTAGATAAGGAAGATCCTGTAGAAAAGGCAAAACGATTGATTTCAATTGCTGAAGAATCTTATGAAGATAAGGTGATAGACGATTTTGATTTTGATCTTCTGACAGAAGAGGGTCTTCGAGCAGCGAAGCTTATTGATCAAAATGCTACCGCTATGGATGGAGATTTTATTTACCCCGATTCTGACCGCGTTGTTAAATACATCAGAATCAATAAAGGTGATGAGATTGTCAGCCCTTATTCAGGCACAAAAGAAATCTACCAAATCTCTTACAATAGATGGCTCGATATTGACACAGACCAAGAATTTTTGGTATTTTTTAACTAATCACAATCTGAAGAAGGATCTTCTTCCTCATCGAGTGGAAGATCTTCTTCATCCAATGCTATAATGCTATACACAGGGTTTAATAGCGTTTTAATGCTTTCCACGGAATCAAAGATAATCTCCTGATTCATATCAAGTCTTCCGATTTGATTCTTAATATCTTTTAAATGTTCTGAAAACGATTTGAACATTTCACACAAAATCTCACCAAGATCTTGATTGTTTCCATTTCCATCAGCGAATTTCTTACTTAATTCCTCTAATCTTTTAGATGTCATAATTGTCGTCCTTTGTTTTTTCTTCGGCCTCTTCGCCACCTGCTTCTTCTACGGTATCTTTCAAATCCAGAACATTACTATTAATTACATCTAGTTTTGTGTTGATTTGTTGATTTGGCGTAATTTTCTTTTTAGTGAGCATAAAATTATTAACCGCTAATAGGGTTTTTTCAAGCTTATCTGCTTGTTTGTGCATTCCCAAATTATCTAGCCGGTTAATTTTTTCAAACATATTATCTTCTGAATCTAATTTCGGGGTAAACTTTGTCGGGTTTGGCCTCTTCTGTATACACAATCATAGCAATCAATTCGTTAATTTTCGTTAATGTTTCTGTGTTCTGGGGTTCCACGGTGCTTCTCAATTCGTATATTTTATCAAGAACTAGATCTCTATCTATTTTAGCCAACGCCATAGTTTAAATTTCTGCAAAATGATCAATTTCCCTGTGAATGAAATAATTAAATCAGATTCTGGTTGGACTTGTAACGTCTTTATTTTCGATCAAATAAACGCGAGCGGATTATTTGTAAGTTCTGAAAGCTATGACAACATGACTGTTGATCCTTTTGTAGATTATTGCTATAGATATTATCGGCGTACCAAAAAGATTGTGATATCTTCCTCTAAAGTAATTGATTTTAATTACTGTGCGTTACATTTCCAATACACACATTGGAAATGTTTAATATGTAGGAAATTAAGTCACATTTCCGAGCCAGATTGTTTTTGTCCGTCGTATAGTAAATGTTGGACTCCTGTAGATGGAATTATTTCGGGTGTTTTATTTTCTAATGAATTAGATTTCCCTTATCACTTCAGCGATAATAGTCTTTCAAACATAATTTTATGAGCAGATATATTAAGTCGATAACCTTAAAAAACTTCCAGAGTTATAAAGATCAAACTGTAAATTTCAAGCCAGGTTTGAATTTGCTTCTGGGAACATCAGATTCTGGCAAATCTGCTATTTTGAGGGCAATGTCTTTCGTTCTTTACAATTACCCGAAGAAAGACAGTTTAATTCATTGGGGTGAGACCGAAACCAGTGTTACTATTGAATTCAGCGATGGTGTGAAAGTCACGCGGATTAAAGGGGAGGGCAGAAATGCAATTGTTGCTATTGATGCGAATGGGAATAAAATTGAAAAAGAAAAGATTGATAAAGATATTCCCGATGACATTAAATTACTTCTAGGGAACCCTCCGCAGGATGAATTCAATGGCTTGATTTCTTATGCTGATCAATTTTCACCAATGTTCCTGGTGGACTTATCACCCACAGATTTACCCCGCTCTCTTTCAGGTTTAACAGGAATTGAGATGCTTGAAGAGTCGGCAAAGCAATTAATGCAAAATTACAAAGCCCTTGAGAAGCAAAACAAAACTGATGAAAAGGAATATTCAGCTCTCATTGCTGAGGCTCAAACTTATAGCTTTGTGGATTTTTATGAGAATAAGCTGAAAGATCTTGATAAGGATATTCAAGCAATTTCAGAACTCGAAAGTAAAATATCATTGATGGAAAGCTTTGTTAAAGATTGTGACTTTAATATAAACTTCAATTGCATTGATGACTTGGATTATTTAATTGAATTGATATCTGATAGCATTGAAGCCGCGAAACAAACTCAGCTTTTGATTGACAAATACGAAAAATTGAAAGTTTTTAATCTTCTTAATCATGGAGAATGTTCAGAAGATCAATTGAACGATTTAGAAGTTATCATTCAGAAGATAGAACAAAAACTATTAAACATATCCGAACATCATGTTGAAGTTGAGAACTTTAAGAAGCTTGAGCAAGTAAATGCTGATGTCATTGCGATTAATCAAAATGGAAAAATTTTGACTAATGATTTTAATACTATGAAAACACAGCTAGATGAAGCGGAAAATGATTATAATTCATTTAAGGAGTTCTTAATTAAAGAGAAAATTCAATGCGAAGCTTGCGGGAGTGTACTTCGTTGAAAAAAAGAATTCTCGTAGTTGGGGACAACCATTTGGATTCTAAAACCCCAGCATCTCGTCTGGATAATTACATGGAATCTGGGCTTATGGAGCTCAAAGAGACGCTTAGAATTGCTAAAGCCACCAAGTGCGATGATTATGTTCTTCTTGGTGATTTATTTAATAGAATTGATGTGGGCGGTGAATGCAGGAACAGAGCTATTGAAATTTTGGCTTCAGATGATGGGGAACCTTGGCCGTTTGAAAAACATTTAACTATCGGCAATCATGATATAGCACACGATCCAGATAAAATGGAAAAATCTGCGGCACAATCTTTGGTTTCCGCTGGCATTCTGAAGTGTGCAGATACCATCCCAGGAATGATGCGTTTTATGCATTTCACCCCTTATCTGGATCAGTCCCTAAGAGATGGCATACTCAAGGAGTATGATGAAAAGATTATCTTCCTTCATGCGTCTATCACTGAAAAGCCATTGATGTTCGATCATGTTTTGTTTAGTGAGCTGGAAGTAAACCCAAGAACAAAACTTCTCTTCTCTGGTCATATCCATAGAAGAATGCAAGCTGAAAAGCCCGGTGTGAAGTTTTTCAATCCGGGGTCATTGGGCCGTCCAGAGATTTCATCAGATTATGAAAAGAATAAAGTAAGTGTTCTCTTAGTTGAATATGATTTTGACACAGACGAATATAAGACAAAATTAATTGAGCTAAAAAGCTCTCTGCCTTATGATGTGGTTTTCGATATTGATGCCAATAAGAAGCGGAAAATTGAAAACAAAAACACTGAACTATTCATTAATGCTGTAACTGGAGTTTCAGTAGACAGTGGCATAACATCGAGTATCACAGAAGATTTGCTCGCTTTTGCGAAGAAGGCGAATATTTCAGAAAAAGTTTCAGATATGGCAATACAGACAATAAACATCATTAAATCAGGAGGACAGATATGAATTACGCAGATCAATTAAAACAAAAAGAATCAAAGCTTTTCGATTTGAGGGCAAAGGCTATGGCAAAGAAGCAATCCATCACGGAGATGCTAGAGAAGAGGCAGAAAGCCGAAACCGAGGTGCAAAACAGCCTTGGAATTTCTCTATCAGAAGTTCCTGCGGCTCTAGCTGAATGCAAAGATCAATTGAGTAAATTATGTAATAAACTCAGCGAGGAGGTTGAAGAAATTGAACTTGAATTCGCAAAAATTAAATGCTAAGATAAACAATCTGTCACTCAGAGTGGCTACAGCAAAGGGTATAAAAGAGAGAATAAATGTTCAAAGTTCAACATTGAGAGAAAAGATCGATAGCAACGAAGAGGATGTCAAAATCAAGAAAGAAGCACATCTGCTTCTACTTGGGTTTATTTCTCAGCGGAGAGATGCCGCGATAAAATCAATTGAGAGCATGGGAACTTATGCTTTGCGGGCAATTTACAATGATGACAGGAAGCTGGTGTTCCTCAAGAATGAAGAGAAGAAAAATAGTTCTGCCTTTAAGATGGAAGTGGGGATTGAATCAACATTGAATGATGAAAGGATGATCACTGGTCTTAAAGACGAAAGAGGCGGCGGAGTTCTTGAAACTGCTTCATTTGCATTAAGAATTGCTGCCCTGGAGTGGCTGGGATACAAAGGCCCTTTGATCCTTGACGAGGCTTACAAATCTGTGTCTTCTGATTCTAAGATCGTTAATGTGGCTGAGTTTCTTCGTAAATATGTTGACACTTCAGAAAGGCAGGTTTTTTTTGCAACTCACAAAGCGGATGTTTTTGAGGATTACGCGGACAATGTAATAGTTGTTCGCCAGCATCATGGCGTTTCTAAGGCTGAGGCAAAAGATGGATAAGCATTTTGAGAAATCTCTAGTCGCTTTGCTGAATAATTGGCACGAAAATCTTTCGCAATCAGATGATCACGAAATAGTAACTTATGAATTTGCTAAAAATAAATTCAGGAACAAATATCTGGCGAAAACTGGAGAGTTCTTAAAGATCACCAAACGGTTGGAGACGAATCAGTTTAATAAAATATGCATTGGTCTTGCGAAAAATTATGAAGTGGATGAGAAGCTTATAGATGAGTACCTAGAATGGTGTTTTGAAAATTATGATTTTTTCATTAAAAAATACAAATCATTCGGCTTAATACCTTGTGCTAATTTTGCAAGTGAATGGACTAAAGACTTCTTGAAATTTAATTTCAGTAGTAAGGTCACACTACACGATCTGGAAGAAATTGAAGTGCATAAAAGCGTTTTGTCTTATCTTGAACAATACGGCGTTCCGCTTGTGTCTACTAAGTTACAGAAAGAGAAAAACCTAAATGGTGCTTCATTGTGTAACTTAATAATAAGCAAGCTTCAAGATCTTACGAAATCCAAAGAGGGATTATCGAAATTAAAAAATATTCTGCGTGTCACAGTAGAGAATGCCCCCTACTCTCCTGGAATATTATTTAGTAATTACAAAAAAAGTCTCGCTGATTTATTCATTTATTTTGGTGATGAGCCTTGGTGCAAATAATGCTTAAGTCTGAAGAATATATAAAAGAATTAGAAAATCAAATTAAATCAAATCGCTCTTTGATTTATATCACCACGCATGAAGAGCACAGAATCAAAGAAGCTGTGCAGGCAATAGCCTGCAAGCGTTCTAAACCATGGTCTTTTGTTTTCTGGGATATTGCATCTGGCGGTATGTCAAATTCTGAAGATTTTAAATTGGAAAAAGATTTAGATCAGCATGGAATTTTAGATTGGTTCAATGATCTTATTGTTGAGAAAGATGATTTTTGCATTTTAGTTCTGCATGATTTTTATAAATTTTTAGCACCTGATGGACATCCAGGTCAGACAGAAATAACTACAATCAGGTCTTTGAAGAATTTAATTGAGAAATGCAATGTAGAGCGAAAATGCATCATTTTGACCGGGGCAAAATATTTTATGCCACTTGAATTTGAGAAGCTCGCTTGTTTAATAGACTGGCCCCTCCCAGAGAAGGAGCTGATTAGAGAAAAGGTTCGTAGCTTAATAGGGAAGACGAAGAACAAAACCGATCTTTCCAAGAACTTCCGCACGGATTACGAAGACTCTGAATTAGAGAATATCACCAGGGCTTTTCAGGGCCTCTCATTGAGAGAAATTGAGATGATATGTACTTATTTCATCTTAACAGAAAAGGAATTTAGCCCGCAAAAAATCGCTTCTAAGAAACAAGACATCATTAAACAATCTGGAATTCTAGAATGGATCGATTTAGAATTCGATTTAAACAAAGTGGGTGGATTAGATAATCTAAAAAACTGGCTAAACAAAAGAAAGGGTGCCTTCTCAGAGAATGCACAAAATTATGGATTGCCAGCAAACCCTAAGGGGCTTTTAATTATTGGAATCCAGGGTGCTGGTAAAACTAGAATCTCAAAGGCTATAGCTTCTTTCTGGTCACTGCCTTTGCTCCGGCTTGACATTGGAAGAGTTTTTTCTGGAATCGTGGGTAGTTCTGAAGAAAACCTACGATCTGTAATTAAAACTGCTGAATCGGTAGCACCTTGCATCATGTGGTGCGATGAAATTGATAAAGCTTTTTCCGGCGTGAGCGGAGCCACAGACTCAGGTACATCATCTAGAATTTTTGGAACATTCCTTACCTGGATGCAAGAGAAAAAATCGGCAGTTTTCGTTGTCGCCACAGCAAATGTTGTCGCCAACTTGCCTCCGGAACTTATCAGGAAAGGTAGGTTCGATGACATCTTCTTCGTTGATTTACCCGATGATGAAGAAAGAAAACAGATCTGGACTATTCACCTTGAGCAAAGAAGTTTTGAGACCAAAAATTTTGATTTAGAAAGGCTTGTAATTGAGTCAAATGGGTTTACTGGTGCGGAGATTGAAGCGGCGATAGTTTCTGCAATGTATGAGGGGTTTTCGGACAACGAGAGGCCCATTTCAACCGTAGATATTATTAAGGAATTAAAAGAATCGGTTCCGATTTACGTTACAATGAAAGAAAAAATTGAAGAATTACGAGGCTGGGCTAGTAAACGAGCAAGAAATGCTTCTAAGGCTAAAAACATTGTCATTATGAATGATGTACCAGCATCTGCACCTGGTGGTGATGAAGAATTATGATCTCGACACACATGTTTAACCAACCTGAGCTGATCGAGCTCGATCTGAAGAAAAAGCTCGCAAATTTATATTCTTCCGCAGGCATACCTGTGAATTATCACTTTAAGACATTAGAAACAGATTGGTCTAGAAGTTATTCCCCCAGCGGCACGTTAACCGGAACTGCAAAGAAGAGGTCTGAAGATATTTTTAACTTTATCAAAGGCTATATTACTGCACTAGATAGCATTGCCGCAGGCGATGGATTGAAAGTAAAATTCAAGACATCCATCAAGATGATTACTGATATTATTTTGGATGGCAGTAAATCATCTGGAAAAACTATGTTGATGTCTTTAATAGCACAAGAGTCAATTAATCGCGGGTATTCTGTGAAATATGTTGAATGGGCTGAATACTGTGACAGGTTTATATCCTTTGATTCACGAGGGATAAACGAAGACTTTTTCTCAGATTGTCTTAATTGTGATTTTTTGTTTTTTGACAATTTATATCAATATGATATTTCCAACAACAAATTCTTCGTTGTGCAGTTAGATCGTTTAATTTCTTCTAGAATCAACAAAGGAAAAGTTACAATCTGTTCCATTGATACAATTAATAATCAAAACCCAGCTTTTGGATTCATTTGGAATAAATTCTCGCGGGAAACTTTTACCTTTAAACTACCGGAGGCCAATTTAAAAATTGAAAATAAGTCAAAGAGATCTTGAATTTAAGGTGCTTAAATGCATCACCACATACGACACAGCCCTGGATATAGCCACGGAAAAATCATTACAAGATTTCTACTTCCTTTCTAAAGAGCCGGGGATAGAAATTCCACTTACTGGGAAGATTTTTAACCTATGCAATAGTTACTACAAAGATTCAGGTGGCTTTAAGCTGACAGAAACTGTTCTAGAGAGTTTGCTTCTTAAGAAGAATGTACAGCCAGCCGCTCAGGCAAAGATGCTTACCATTTGGTATGATCTTTGCGAAGAAGAGGTTAGTTTAGATGATTTACCACATCTTATAGATTTGATGAAGGATCGTTATGTTGTAACCCTCCAGGCTGAATGTATTGACAAGGTTGCTGAGTTAGTCAACAAAGATCAGGTCACTGAATCTATAACTATTATTTCAGACTATGTGAGTGTGATGCATGAAGTTAAAGATGACTTCCAAAAGGACAAAGTAGCCTTTGATATGTCCGATGCTTCAAACTTCTTCCTTGCAGAATATGACGAGCGAGCTTTAAACCCCAATCTTTACAAAGGTATTGACTGTGGACTGTCTCATATTGACCATAAAACCTTTGGTTTTATGCCTTCACAGTTAATTGTACTTCTTGCTCCGTCTTCAGGTGGTAAGTCCGTTCAACTTCTGAACTGGGCGGATCACGCTCATAGAGTTTGTAAGAAAAATGTTGTTTACTTCTCATTCGAAATGTCTTCTTGGCTTTGTAAGACCCGACACGCTTCGCTGATTAGCGAAGTGGACTACAGTCATATTAAGGGCATGAACATAACTGCCGCCGAAAGAGAGCAGCTTGACAAAGCTCTTCAAGCCGCCAATAATGGTAAATATTTCGAATATATTGAGGCTATTGAAGATCCTACGCCTGAGTTTATTGAGCAAAAGATTAAAGAGCTTACGCTGTCCAGGGGTAAGCCAGATCTTGTTGTCGTAGACTATGTTGGAAACATGACCACGCGAGGTACAAGTAAAAATGCAAAGCACTGGGAGAAGAATGGTGACGCATCTGAGGGTTTATTTAAACTAGCTAAGAGATTCGGGATTCCAATTCTAACAGCTCAACAGGTCAACAGAGATGCAATTAAGGAAAACAGAAAACGCAAAGATGACGGAAAATCTGCTGCTTATTATCAGGACGCAGCATCTGGTGATCAACGGCTTATGCACCTTGCTACTTATGTAATTGGAATGGAGCCAAATAAAGATGAGCATCTCTGCTGGTATCACCCAGTTAAAATGCGAGACTCTTGGTTTCCCCCGTTTGCGGCAAAATGGATTCCTGAGTACAACAAGGTGGTTGAACTAACTGATTCTCAACAATCAGCTCTTGATTTTGTGAAATCAGCAGATATTAACAGCTTTGCTGAAGAGAAAAATAAGCCGGTCAAAACTTATGTTGAAACTCAAGTGGACTTGTCAGGATGGGCGGACGAAATTGATTTCTGATTTTGATGAAATAAATCTTCAATTCCATGCTGACAAATGGCTGGAAGAGAATTATGGTTGTGAATTTTTCCATGGCGGTGGAGGATTTCTCAATTCGTCTTGTCCGTTTGAAGATCATAACGACTCCAGCCCATCTTTCGGCGTGAACACAGAGAAGGGCTTTTTTAAATGTTTTGGTTGCGGTAGAGAGGGTTCATTAATTAAGCTCGTTAGTTTGATTATGGATATTAATTTCTTTCAAGCAATAAATGTAATTGCTGTTTACGAGAACATTAATATAGACAATCTTGATACTTTGGCCGTAAAGAATGATAAGTTCAAAAAAGTTATCGCAGAAAAAGACACTGAAATCGTAAAAAATAAAAGGCTTATAAAGAAGGTAACAATCAAGATAAAAAAAGTATTGCAGAAAGATTTTGACAAAGCAGATCAAATGTTTCAGCAATTAGACGATTATATCAGAGAAAACGACTATAATAGTATTAAGGAGATGATAAATGGAATTGCATGACGCTTTAGGGAAAAAAATAATTGACTCGGCAACTTTGGAAAGAATACAAAACAGGGTGAAAGAACTCACTGAAAATCCACCGAATCTAATTTGTGTTAATGTGGTGCTTAATGGCAACGCCGCTTTAAAGCACATGATTTGTCGAGAGATTATTATGCAATCTGCAGACATCTCTGAGCAAGATGCGGATTGGTATATTTTAAGATCTGGAGCAGAACGCGAGTTATTGCGGTTAGCCACTATCTCTGTTGAAAAACCAATCAATGATCAAAATTAATTCCGGCATGGCTCAATACGCCTTGAAGAATAACCTTCATGTGGAGCTTTTCATTTGGTGTTATTTGAAATCCATCAATAATAGTGGATTCCACTCAATAAAAGATTTTGATGGTTGTCGAATCAATAATTCCTCTATCAAAAGAAAGCTCAAATCTAATATTTTCTTCTCCACATCGGGTGATAAAATATTCTTGAAAAGCCTAAAGAATATGCCGGCAAGTTTAAGCAAGAGAACATTCTTTTGTGGGCCGGAAGATCTTAATAAATTCCCCAGAAAATTAGCTCATGGATCTGGAAACATAATTAAAGAATGGAATAGTACGACAATTAAGTATCTTATGATTTGCTTGGTTGCCTGTCAATATTCTGGAGAGAAGCCATATGCATTAAAGCTGATCGCAGAAGACACTGGGTGCAGTATAACGATCATTCAAAGGGCCCTGAAGAATCTTTATGTTGAAAAATGGTTTCAAGAGCAAATTCAAGAGAGTGGCAGGTCGTATTATTGTGGCAAAAAATTGCTTAATTTCTCCCCTAACTATTACAAGTTAAATATCGGATCTTATTCCGCGAAAAAACCATCTTCAGCCCGTATATAGATATATATGTGCAATAACAAAGATTTTGTTCATCTCCACTGCCACACTCACTTCAGTGTTCAAGATGCTTTACCTACCCCTGAAAAACTTATTCTGGGAGCAAAAGCACAGGGATTTACATCTATTGCCATCACAGATCACGGCAAGATGGCTGGTC
>Ga0315904_10005489_pt1 | contig 17582 bp, 16 predicted proteins | sample LakEriMetagenome_6_FD_203529 | JGI IMG/M metagenome (GOLD analysis project Ga0315904, IMG submission 203529) | Freshwater fungal communities from buoy surface, Lake Erie, Ohio, United States - Buoy 12 MA120 | ecosystem: Environmental > Aquatic > Freshwater > Lake | place: USA: Lake Erie, Ohio...
GAAGGGATAGATCAGGTAATTGCCCAAAGGCAGCGCGGGCAGCATCACCACCACCAGCCCCGCCAGCAGCAGGCGTCCGGCCTGTTCGGCCTGACTGCCCGGTCTGGTAAGCGATTGCATCGCGCTTTAGTCCGCGGCGCGCTCGGGCGTGCGGCCCGAGGCGTCGACGATAATCGGGTCGATCTCCTCCTCTTCCGCCGCGCGCGCATCCTCGTCGCGATATTCGCGCAGGATCGACCAACTGGCGAGGAACAATCCGGCCACCAGCGGTCCGAGCACGATCCCCGAAAAGCCGAGGAAGCTGATCCCGCCCAATGTGGTCACCAGAATGATCCAGTCGGGAATCCCGGTATCGCGTCCCACCAGAATCGGGCGCAGCACATTATCGGCCGAGGAGATCACGAAGAAGCCCACCACCAGCACGAACACGCCCTGCCACACCTCGCCGGCGACCAGCAGCCACAGGCCGACCGGGATATAGACCGCGCCCGCGCCGATCACCGGCACCAACGCGAAAATTGTCATCAGCACGCCGAAAAACAGCGCGGATTCGAGCCCGACGACGAGGAACGTGATCCCGCCCATGACGCCCTGCACCACGCCGACCACGCCCGAACCCTTGATCGTCGCGCGCACAATGCCGAGGAAGCGTTCGGCCAGCCGCTCGGAGATCGAACGCTTCACCGGGATGGTGCGCAGCACCGTGCGCCCGATCCGCTCGCCATCGCGCAGCAGGAAGAACATCACATAGAGCCCGACGCTGAAAGACAGCAGGAAACCCAGCGCGCCGCTGCCGATCGAGACCGCCTGACTGGCGATCATCCCGGCGCTCTGGGCGAGCACGTCTTCGAGCTTCTTCTGCACGTTCGCCATGTCGGCCCAGCCGGAGCGATCGATCGCCTCCTGCGCCATCTGCGGAAGCATGCTGTAGACCCGGTCAAAAGTGGTCGTCAGATCGAGCGGCTGTTGCTGCAGGGTGGAAACGAGGATCAACGCCTCCTGCACCACCAGCGTCCCCAGCCACAAGGCGGGCACCAGCACGGCAAAGAAGATCACCAGCAGCGAGGCGCTCGCCGCGGCATTGCGCCGCCCGCCGAACTTGCGCAGCATCCAGCGATAGAGCGGCTGGAACATGATCGCCGCCAGCGCCGCCCACAGCAGCGGCTGGGCAAAGGGCCACATGATCACCGCCATCAGCAGGCTGACCACAGCGAGGATCAGCAGAAAACTGGCGTGCTGCAATTCATCGGTGCGGTGCGGCTGGTGCGACATGGTTTCAGAGCCTAGACATCGAGATTGGCGACGTTGAGGGCATTATCCTGAATGAATTCCCGCCGCGGTTCGACGATGTCGCCCATCAGGCGGGTGAAGATCTCGTCGGTGACGTCGGCATCCTCGACCTTGACCTGCAGCAGCACCCGCGCTTCGGGGTCGAGCGTGGTCTCCCACAATTGCTCGGCGTTCATTTCGCCCAGGCCCTTGTAGCGGGCGATCGACAGCCCCTTGCGCCCCGCAGCGAAGATCGCATCGAGCAGCTGGGTCGGGCGGCTAATCGTGCCGTCGAGCGTGATTGCGGGCGCGGGCGCCTGCTCCTCCGCCTCGCCGGCGAGCGGATTGGTGGAAACCGCCTCGGGCTCGGGCTCTTCGGGAGCGGCATCGCCGCGCACCAGGCTGACGGGTGCACTGTAGGTCTCGGCCTGTGCGGCGGCGAGGCCGTGGAGCTTGTGCGCCTCGGTGCTGGAGAGGAAGCGCGCGTCGATTTCGTGGACGTCGGTCACTCCGCGCCACAGCCGTTCGAACACCACGGTGCCATTGGTGCGCTGCGATGCGCTCCAGTGGGACTCGCGGTCGCCTGCACCCAGCCGACCGGCCGCCCGGGCCAGCGCGGCGGCAAGCGGTTCGCCAGCAAGCCCGGGTTCGAGCGCGCCGGTGAGCGCCATCTGCTCGACAATCCCGCTCTCATAGCGGCGCGGCACGAAGGCGAGGAGGTTCTTGAGGCGCAGCGCGCCATCGACAATCGCGCGCAAATCGGCGCCCGAACGCGCGCCGCCGGCGGTTTCCAGCAAGCGGCCCTGAAGCCCGGCATCGACCAGATAGCGCTCAAGCGCGGGCTGATCCTTGAGATAGACCTCGCTGCGCCCCTTGGCGACCTTGAACAGCGGCGGCTGGGCGATGAACAGGTGGCCGCCCTTGATGATCTCGGGCATCTGGCGGTGGAAAAAGGTCAGCAGCAGCGTGCGGATATGCGCGCCGTCCACGTCCGCGTCGGTCATGATCACGACCTTGTGGTAACGCAGCTTTTCAAGGTTGAACTCGTCGCGGATGCCGGTGCCCATCGCCTGGATCAGCGTGCCGACTTCCTTGGACGAGATAATCCGGTCAAACCGCGCGCGCTCGACGTTTAGGATCTTGCCCTTCAAGGGCAGGATCGCTTGCGTCTTGCGGTCACGGCCCTGCTTGGCCGAGCCGCCGGCGGAGTCACCTTCGACGAGGAAGAGTTCGGACTTGGCCGGATCGCGCTCCTGACAATCAGCGAGCTTGCCTGGCAGGCTGGCGACGCTCATCGCGCCCTTGCGGCTCATTTCGCGCGCGCGGCGGGCAGCTTCGCGCGCGGCGGCGGCATCGATCACCTTCTGGATGATCGCCTTGGCATCGCCGGGGTTTTCCTCGAGCCATTCGCTCATTTTGTCGCTCATCAGCGATTCGAGCGGCGAGCGCACTTCGGAAGAGACCAGCTTGTCTTTGGTCTGGCTGGAGAACTTGGGGTCCGGCAGCTTGACGCTGACGATGGCGGTCAGGCCTTCGCGCATATCCTCGCCCGAAAGGCTGACCTTTTCCTTCTTCAGCATCCCCGAACGCTCGGCGTAATTGTTGAGCGTGCGGGTCAGCGCGGCGCGGAAGGCCGCGAGGTGCGTGCCGCCGTCGCGCTGGGGGATGTTGTTAGTGAAGGCGAGCACGTTCTCGTAGTAGGAATCGTTCCATTCCAATGCGACGTCGATACCGATCCCGTCCTTCTCGGCCGAGACCGAGATCGGCTCGCCCACCAGCGGCTGCTTGTTGCGATCGAGATATTTGACGAAGGCGGCGATCCCGCCCTCGAAATAGAGATCGTGTTCAAGCACTTCCTCGTGGCGCAGATCGCGCAGCTTGATGCGCACGCCCGAATTGAGGAACGCCAGCTCGCGGTAACGGTGTTCGAGCTTCTCGAAATCGAATTCGGTGACGTTCTTGAAGGTGTCGTGGCTGGCCTTGAAGGTCACGCGGGTGCCCTTCTTGCCGGCCGGCGCATCGCCCTTGACGATCAGCGGCGCGACGGCATCGCCGCGGGCGAACCGCATCCAGTGCTCCTTGCCTTCGCGCCAGATGGTGAGTTCGAGCCATTCGGACAGGGCGTTGACCACCGAAACGCCGACACCGTGCAAGCCGCCCGAGACCTTGTAGGCGTTGTCGTCCGAGGTGTTCTCGAACTTCCCGCCCGCGTGCAGCTGGGTCATGATCACCTCGGCCGCCGACACGCCTTCTTCGGTGTGCATGCCGGTGGGAATGCCGCGCCCGTTATCTTCCACCGAAACCGAGCCATCGGGGTTCAATTCGATCAGAACGAGGTCGCAATGCCCCGCCAACGCCTCGTCGATGGCATTGTCCGAGACTTCGAACACCATGTGGTGCAGGCCCGATCCGTCGTCGGTATCGCCGATATACATCCCCGGGCGCTTGCGCACCGCATCGAGGCCTTTGAGAACCTTGATCGAATCCGCGCCATACTCGTTGGCGTTGGGCAGTTTTTCGGAGGTCTGGCCAGAAGCTTGGGAATTGGTGTCGTTCATGCCGATCATATAGGCGCTCGGCACACGAAACCCAACTGCGGGAGGCCCGCTAGGCGCGCTTTTCCACGAGTGTGGAGGGCGGTTCGTCGAGCGGTTCGGAAGGCGCGCTAGAAGGCGGGGCGGAAATGCACGCGCCCGCGCCAGATGGTGGCATCAAAAGCCGCCGCCATGGCGGTGCGGGTGGCTTGGTCGAACTGGGTCACATGGCAAGCGGTCGCCTGCGCGGCAGCGGCAAGATCGGCCGGCGTGTAGGCGATCGAGGCGGTCAGCAGCGCGGGGTCAGTCTCGGCCCAATCGGCGAGCGGCGGGAGCGCGGCGATGCTGCCGAGCGGGAGGCCGACAAAGAGCACGCGCGGGCGAACATCGGCACGCTGCCCCTGCGCGATCTGGGTGGTGATGGCGTGGGCGAGACGGTGATCGGCGTGGCCATAGCCCCCGTCCGGCCCCCAGGTCAGCACCAGATCGGCCTGCGCAATGTGGCCCTGCAGCGCCTTGGCCAGCGAGCCATCGCGCACGTGCTCTGCCAGCTTGCCGTCGCCGAAGCCGAGATGGATCACCTCGGCCACTCCGAGCGTCTTGCCCGAGCACTCCGCCTCGCCGCGGCGGACCGCACCAAGCGCCTCGCCCTTCGGCAGGCCGGAGAAGCCCGGTCCGGCGTCCCCAGGCGTCGCATAGACCAGCCGCACGCGGCTGCCCTGCCGCGCCATTGCGGCGATGGCGGGGGCCATGGTCAATTCGTCGTCCGGATGGGCCAGCACGACCAGCACGCGTTGGGGTGCCGGGGGCGGCGTAGGGGCCTGTGCATCTTGTGCCTGGGCCGGAGCCAGCGCCAATGCGGCCAGTCCTGCCGTGATCATGTGCCGGATCATCCTTGCCCTCTCTCAAATCCTTTGCGCCCGCGCGCTGCCTGATTATGCATGGCCGCCATGAGCACCGCAATGATGACCGCCCGTCTCGCCGAACCCTTCGGCTCTTTCCCCGACATCCTGATGGAGTGGTCGCGCATCAAGGGCGATGACCTCGCCTTGGTGGACGAGCGGCGCGAGGTCTATTGGGCCGAACTGGTCGGGCTGGTCGAGCGGCTGGCGGCGCGGCTGGTCGAGACGGGATTGCAGCAAGGCCAATCGGTGGCGATCCTCGGCACCTCCAGCGTGGAATATGCGCTGGTATTCCTCGCCGCGGTGCGCGCAGGTGGTGTGGCCGCGCCGCTGACGACGAGCGCATCGCCCGAACAGCTTGAAGGCATGGCGAAGGATTCGGGCGCAATCCATCTGTTTATCGATGCTGCCAAAGCCGCTGAACTCGGCCCGGATTTCATGGCCGAACTGATCCGCGTGCCGCTCGAAAACATCGACCATTGGATGGCCCCTCCCGGCTCCCGCGCGCCGGCCTTTGCGCCCGGGCCCAAGGATCCGTTCAACATTATCTACTCCAGCGGGACGACGGGGATCCCCAAGGGCATCGTTCATTCGCATGCAATGCGCTGGCGGCAGTTTGCTGCGACGGGGCTCTCCTATCTCGGGGCCGGAATCGAGGTGCGCTCGCTCGCCTCGACCCCGCTCTATTCGAATACCACCATGGTCGCCTTCCTGCCGGTGCTGCTGGCGGGGGGTTGCGTGCGGGTGATGGGCAAGTTCGACTGCGCCAAGTGGCTCGTCCACGCTCAATCTGATCGCACCACCATCACCATGCTGGTGCCGGTGCAATACCAGCGGCTGATGGATTTCGAGCGCTTCGATGACTTCGACCTCACCAGCCTCAAGCTCAAATACTGCACCTCCGCGCCCTTCTCCGCCGATTTGAAGCGCGAGGTGCTGGCGCGGATGCCGGGCGGGTTGATCGAGATCTATTCGATGACCGAAGGAGGCGTCGTGTGCCTGCTGGCGTGCCACGAATTTCCCGACAAGCTCCACACTGTCGGGCGCCCCGCACCCGGCAGCGAGCTGAAGGTGGTCGATGATGAAGACTGCGAAGTGCCGCCCGGCACACCCGGCAACATGATCGGACGCAGCCTGACCATGATGAGCGGCTACAAGAACCGTCCCGACAAGACCGCCGAGGCCCAGTGGATCGATCCCGCCACCAGCGAGGTCTGGATGCGGATGGGGGACATTGGCCGGGTGGATGCCGAAGGCTTCGTTGAACTGGTCGGTCGCGCCAAGGACATGATCATCTCGGGCGGGTTCAACATCTATCCCAGCGATCTCGAGGCCGAATTGCTCAAGGAACCCGGCGTGACCGAGGCCGCGGTGGTCGGCCTGCCTTCGCGCAAGTGGGGGGAAAGTCCGGTCGGGTTCGTGGTGCTCAAGGATGGCGCGGCCGATCCGCCTGCGATCATGGCGGCGGTCAATGCCCGGCTGGGCAAGACTCAGCGCCTCGCCGCGCTCCACCCGATTGCTGAAATGCCTCGCAGCCACATCGGCAAGTTGCTCAAAAGCGATCTGCGCGAGGAAGCCGCGCGGCTAGGCGGGGTGGAATAACAAACGGCCCGGCTGCCGCCCCGATCAAGGGGTGACAACCAGGCCGTAAGGCGAAGCGTGCGAGGATGGAGGGAGCGCGCGCTCCGGCAGGCTGGGGCTGCGATCAGACGATGCCCGAGGCGGAGGCCTCAGACGATACCCGAGGCGGGGGCCTCAAACGATAAACGTGTTGAACGCGGTGCCGCTGATGGCGACGGCAAGCAGGAAGGCGATCGCCTTTTCGTGGATCATTTGCATGGTTCGTTTCTCTTGTTTTGTTGTGGTTCGGGACCCGGTGCGGCGAGGGAGAGGGTTCGTCGCCCGGGCTTGCGCATCATATGGGGTAGCGCGCGTAATTTTCAAACGCTGCGGCGCACGAAAATATTTCACGACCTCGAACGGAAATTGCAAGCAACGCGGCGGACCGGCGCAGCCGGACAGGGGGCGAGAGGTGCTGGAGACGCGGCCAACAATATAAGGGGGGAGTTGATGGCCGCGTCTCGCGTGCTGCTTGCCCGGCCATTGCGGCGGGGCGCCTGGCCTATCAGAGCGGCCAAGGGGGGGGGCAGGCCGTCTTTGCCAGGTTGGGCAGGCGGGCAGAAGAGCCGTATTCGGCTTGGTTCTGCCGGGCAACGACCCCGCATGGGGGAAGCCGGGACGGAGAGAGGGGGCCGGCGCGCGTTGCGTGGCGGATATCTGGTGTCCGGTGGACCCGAATTCAAATGCGAAAACACTAAAAGTGGTTGCATAAAACACAACAACCTAGCCCGCGTCAAACGCAAAACGGCCGCCGGATCGCTCCGGCGGCCGTCTGTGCTTTTAGAGGTTTGTCCCGGCTCGGTTGGCGGCGACAGCGCGTCCGGCGCGAGCTTCGGCCGCGGCGATGCGCTCGACTTCGGCGAGCGCTGCGATGCGGACATCGGCAACGCACTTCTCGTCGATCACAGTGCGGCCGAAGGTGTAACGACCGGCGCCTTCGAGCTTGCAGGCCTCTCGCAGCTTGGCATCGATGCGCGCTTCGAGCGCGGCGCGGCCTTCGGTGCTGGTCACGTCGACATCACCATAGGCGACGCGCAGGGTGACGGTTTCCGCAGCCAGCGGGGAAGCGGCGGCAAGGGCGATCAGGGGTAGGATGAAATGCATGGGAAATACTCCCGCCTTGAGAGGGTGTCGTAGGAATGATGCCATTGGCCGACATTCAGTTGCTGTTTGAAATTCTGGTGCAGTGCACAAGAGAAATGTGCAAATGCGAAAAGCGCGCGAATAGTTCCAAAGATTGCAACGCATCTGCGGTATTTTTTGCGGGAACCTGCAGAAAAGAGGCCTGAAAAAATATGCTGCACTGCAAAATCGCCGATGCGGACACAGCGGTGCTGGACAGCGCCGAGCGCGCTCCGTAATCGGCGGCCATGAGCGCGCACTCCTCCGGCCCGGCAACGGGCGACTCCCCTGTCCCTGAAACGGGTGTCCCCGAATGCATTCTGATCGTCGATTTCGGCAGTCAGGTGACCCAGCTGATCGCGCGCCGGGTGCGCGAGGCGGGCGTTTATTCAGAGATCGCCCCCTTCACCCAGGCCGAAGCGGCGTTCCACCGGTTGCAGTCCAAGGGCATTATCCTCTCGGGCTCGCCCGCCAGCGTGCCCGATGAGGGTTCGCCCCGCGCCCCGAAGGCGCTGTTCGACGCCGGCGTGCCGATCCTTGGCATCTGTTACGGCCAGCAGGTGATGAGCCACCAATTGGGCGGCGAAGTGCGGCCCGGGCATGAAACCGGTGAAGGCGGCGAATTCGGCCGCGCTTTCCTCACTGTCACCGCTGACTGCGCGCTGTTCGACGGGTTGTGGCAGGTTGGCGAGCGGCATCAGGTGTGGATGAGCCACGGCGACAAGGTCACGCGCTTCGCCCCCGGCTTCGACATCGTCGCTACCTCCGACGGCGCGCCCTTCGCGGTGATCGCGGACGAGGCGCGGCGTTTCTATGGCACCCAGTTCCACCCCGAGGTGGTCCACACCCCCGACGGCGGCAAGCTGATCGCCAATTTCGTGCGCCACGTCTGCGGGCTGGCAGGCGACTGGACCATGGCCGAGTTCCGCAAGACCAAGATCGCCGAAATCCGCGCGCAGGTGGGCGACAAGCGCGTCATCTGCGGGCTTTCGGGCGGGGTTGATTCGGCGGTCGCCGCGGTGCTGATCCACGAAGCGATCGGCGACCAGCTGACCTGCGTGTTTGTCGATCATGGTTTGATGCGGATGAACGAGGCCGAGCAGGTCGTCACTCTGTTCCGCGACCACTACAATATCCCGCTGGTGCACGTGGAGGCCGAAGCGCTGTTCCTCGGCGGGCTCGCGGGCCTCACCGATCCCGAGGCCAAGCGCAAGTTCATCGGCAAGACCTTTATCGATGTGTTCGAGACCGAGGCGAACAAAGTCGGCGGTGCGGACTTCCTCGCGCAGGGGACGCTCTATCCCGATGTGATCGAATCCGTGTCCTTCACCGGCGGGCCGAGCGTCACGATCAAGAGCCACCACAATGTCGGCGGGCTGCCCGAACGCATGAACATGCAGCTGGTCGAGCCGCTGCGTGAATTGTTCAAAGACGAGGTCCGCGATCTCGGGCGCGAGCTGGGCCTGCCCGATGCTTTCGTCGGCCGGCATCCCTTCCCCGGCCCCGGCCTTGCGATCCGCATCCCCGGCGAGGTGACCAAGGAACGCTGCGACATCCTGAGGAAGGCCGATGCGATCTATCTCGAGGAAATCCGCAATGCCGGCCTCTATGACGCGATCTGGCAGGCTTTCGCGGTGCTGCTGCCGGTGAAAACGGTGGGCGTGATGGGCGACGCGCGCACCTATGATTCGGTCTGCGCTCTGCGGGCGGTGACCTCGACCGACGGGATGACCGCAGACGTCTTTCCCTACGACGCCGGGTTCCTGACCCGCGTCGCCACCCGCATCGTCAACGAGGTGCAGGGCATCAACCGGGTGGTGTATGACTACACCAGCAAGCCGCCCGGCACAATCGAGTGGGAGTGACCGTTCACGTCCTGATGGAGATCGGCGTATGGGTTGGATCTATCTGCTTCTGGCGGGTGTTTTCGAGATCGGCTGGCCTGTCGGAATAAAGATCTACTAGGCTCCCGAAACGCGCTGGATTGGCATTGTGATCGCCGCGGAACTGTTCGATGTGGCAGGTCGACTTTTATGTGGCTGGATTCGGTCGTTCGCCTTGCCCGATCTAACGGCGGCTCCCGACCCGTTGCTGTCGGTCGCGGTCTAGGAAAGCGGACGTCAGCAGATTTCGCTGAGCGACCCTGAAGCGACAGTCAGAGTGCCGGAAAGCAGCCGTTAAGTGCTCCGGTTCAGCGGCGACTTACAGCTTCAAGTGCTTCACGGTTCAGGCCGGCGGGCCCTAGCGCGCAAACCAGCCAATGAGATTGATGAGCACAGTCAGCACCAACGAGACAACCAGCATGGCCTTCCACGGAAAGAAGGCTTTCAGCGACGGACCGGCTCGGGTGGCATCGTCTTCCCAGTCATGCTGCTTATTGATTTCCTCGATCATGCGCTCCTGAGCGCGGCGCGCAGTCTTCGGAAACAGCATCGGCAACAGGTTAAGCAGAACTGTCAGCACGACAGAGCCGACAATCGAAACAATCAGCCAGTTGGGCATCTACCCCCCCACGTGACCTGCGCCGGCAGGATTGATGGTCGAGAAAGCGCGACCACCAGACCAAACCCCACCTCAACGCTGGGAAGCTTACATCAAAATCGCACTAGGTGTCACTTGGATTCTTGGTACAAGGGGGCGCTGGACCGAGCGGCAGGCCGTTCTCTGCGGCATGCCCTACGCCGCGTTTGCGGGGTCAATAGACCATGGACACCTGCGCAGCGTGGGAAACAGTCGTGCTCCTGACCTAAACGCGCGCGCATCGATGATGTCCAGGATGGTTCCTGGAGTCGATAGATGTCGATAGATCTCGAAAGGTCGCTTCCGGCCGGATCGCCTGCAAACCCGCGCCAATGCTGGCGCTCCGCACTCTGACGTTTAAAACTGACGGTGAACTTCCGCGGTGCAGCCTCTGGTGCATGACAAATTAACATCTTAGAAGTCTCGTTGATGATCGAGTGGGAATAGTCTGCGCGCGAAATATCTTCTGGGGCCATTCAACCCATGATAGCTTTCTCCCTGCCTGATTGATGCGGCGGGGGAGACGTTCGAAAATGGCTGGTGACACAGGCAACGACATTGATCGCCGCAGCGCGATTGCCGGAGCGGCGGGGCTCGGAGCCGCGCTTCTGATCGGACAGCCGTCAACCGCGCTGGCCGCCGATGCTCCGGTCACGGCGCTGACCAAGGCGCGGCGCGACGCGATGTCGCCGGACGATGTCGTGCAGGCGATGCTCGACGGCAATCGTCGCTTTCTTTCAGGCGATCGGCGCGGCCTGACCACGGTTCGGAGGGTCAGCGTCCCCATCGGTCTGACGGCAAGCCGCATCCACCCCTTCCAGCGGCGCGCCAAATCGCATATCGCTCGGCGCCCCCTTCCTGCATGAGAGGTTTTGAGATCGTGATGCCGAACCTTCGCCCCTTCGCGATTGCCGCCGCGCTTGCCCTTGTCCTTGTCGCCTGCGCCGAGCAGGGGGCCGATGCGCCCAAGGATGCCGCCGTCGAGGCGCCGCCGCTCACCGAAGGGACCTGGGCGCTCGACCCGGCCGGCACGCGGCTGACCTATGTCAGCATCAAGGCCGGCGAGATTGCCGAGGCCAACCGGTTTGACCGGCTCTCCGGCAGCGTCGCCGCCGATGGCACGGCCAGCCTCGATATCGATCTCGCCTCGGTCAACACCGGGGTCGATATCCGCAACGAGCGAATGCGCGAGATCTTCTTTCAGGTGGCCGAGAACCCCAAGGCGACGATCACCGCCAGGCTTGATCCCAAGGCCTTTGCGGGCCTCGCGGTGGGCCAGTCGCTCACTCGCCCGCTGAAGGCGACCGTGGCGCTCAAGGGCATGGAGCAGGCGCTCGAGACCGAAGTGCTCGTCACCCGTGTCTCGGCTGACCGCGTCACCGTGGTGCCGACCGCGCCGGTGATCGTTACCACCGACATGTTCGGCCTGACCGACGAGCTGGGCGAACTGCGCGCGCTGGCGCAGCTGCCCTCGATCACGCCCGCGGTGCCGGTCACCTTCGCGCTCGCGTTCAACCGCCAATAGGCAGGGCTTTTCCTCTGGCGCCTGACGTTACGGCACACAAGATCGCGGCGGGGCCTCCCCAAAAGCGGGCTTGAAAGCCCCGCGCAAACGCGCTTGTGTCTCCGCCAAATATTGCTTTGGACGGGAGAGACCACGCCATGAAGACCGCCATCACCGAAATGTTCGGCATCCAGCACCCCATCATCCAGGGCGGGATGCATTATGTCGGGTTTGCCGAGATGGCCGCGGCGGTTTCCAACGCGGGCGGGTTAGGGATCATCACCGGTCTGACGCAGGGCACGCCCGAAAAGCTCGCCAATGAAATCGCGCGCTGCAAGGACATGACCGACAAGCCCTTCGGCGTGAACCTGACGATCCTGCCAACGCTTACCCCGCCCGATTATCCCGGACTGGTGAAGGCCGTGATCGATGGCGGGGTGAAGGTGGTCGAGACTGCCGGGCGCAATCCGGTTGATCTGCTGCCGCCCTTGAAGGATGCCGGGATCAAGGTGATTCACAAGTGCACGTCTGTGCGCCACTCGCTGAAGGCGCAGGATATCGGCTGCGATGCGGTCAGCGTCGACGGGTTCGAATGCGGTGGCCACCCGGGCGAGGACGATGTGCCCAACTTCATCCTGCTGCCGCGCGCTGCCGATGAACTCGACATCCCGTTCGTGTCCTCTGGCGGCATGGCCGACGGGCGCAGTTTGGTCGCCAGCCTGGCGCTCGGCGCGCAGGGAATGAACATGGGCACGCGCTTTATCGCCACCAAGGAAGCCCCGGTGCACGAGAACGTGAAGCAGGCGATCCTCGCCGCCTCCGAACTCGATACGCGCCTTGTGATGCGTCCGCTGCGCAACACCGAGCGCGTGCTCAACAACGCCGCGGTGGAACGCCTGATCGCCAAGGAAAAGGAACTCGGCGATAGCATCACCATTCAGGACATCCTGCCCGAAGTCGCGGGCGTCTATCCCAAGATCATGACCGAAGGCACGATGGATGCAGGCGCGTGGAGCTGCGGCATGGTCGCCGGTCTGATCCACGACATCCCGACCTGTCAGGAGCTGATCGACCGGATCATGCTCGAGGCCGAGGAAATCATCGCCCGGATGCAGGCCATGGCCCGCGCTTGATCCCCTGCGCGTCCGGGCGCGCGCCGCCCCCTCCTCGGGCGTCCTAAGTATCCCCCTGCATTACTCCGACGGCGCGCCTGCCGCATAAAGTCCAAGGGGGTGCCTTCGGGAGATTCGGGTGCGGCGATTTATGGCGCTGCACGCCGGCTTCGGGAGGCTGATGTGTGGTGGTGCTCACCGAGAACATGATGGGACTGCCTATTGATCCGGCCGTCTTGGGGGGCTTGCCGGTCTGATTGCTCTGGCCAGCTGGGCTGTGGGCCGGATGCAGGGCGGCGCGCCGGGGAAGCGCCAGGAGCCTGCTCCACACAAATTTGCAGCGCCCGCTATGGCGGCGGTTTGCGCGCCGGCGCCTTGGCCGGCTGCATTAACCGGCGATGCCGCCGCGCTGCGACGCGCCGCGCCGCGAGGTCGGAATGCCAGCAAGGCGCCTAAGAGGAACGCCGCGCCCTGCTCGCCAATCCGGTGGCAATGGCCGAGCTTCCACGCCGAAGCGAGCGCGATTCGCCGTAATGAGCGGATTTTCGAGCGTGCCGTCCGCAGCGATGCGCTGGTCGCACCGTCGCAAACCGATCTCGATGGCGGATGGCGTTATGTCGGGCGTAGCGGGCAGCCGGCCTGTCCCGGGCCGGCGCGCCAGGCCTGCGACAATGCGGGAGGGTTCCACACGCTCGCTATGCGCCCCGCAACGGCGGCGGCGCCGTCATCCGAGCGGTGCTGAACGGCGGCGCCGGGGCTCAACCCCCGGCCGAGCCGTCGTCCCTTACCTTGGTGTAGGGGATGAAATCCTCGAAGAAGACCACGCCGGTCATGAAGCCTAGCTGGCGGTCGATGGTGTTCATCTGATCGAGCTTGCACAGCTCGCTCGCGCCGAAGCGGATCGACACCAGTGCTTCGTTGCCGTTGATGTTCTCGGGGGTGGTGGTGCGTTGCACCCAGATCGTACTGCCCCGGCCATAGACATAGGCGGTCTTGTCGATCGTCTGCATCTGGATATTGCGCTGGTTGCGGATGCAGCGCACCGGCTCGCCCGCCACGCGCCCTTCGAGCAGCTTGGCGAGCTTCTTTTCGCCCTTGGTTTGCGGCGTGGCTTCGGTTTCGGCCTGGGTTTCGGCGTCCGACTTACCCTGGTTCTGCGCAAACGCCGGGGCAAAGGCGGCAAGCGCAAGCGCTGCGGCAAGGCCGGCCATCACGGGCCGGGACATGGCTGAATGGTGGGACACTATCATTTCTCTGCAAGGTTGGAGATGCGCGGATGCCACAGCCAGCCTGAACCGCTGCTGAGCGACCTCGGCGGCGCGGCTTAGCTCGCGCCGGCGGCAATATCGGGCAGGCCCGCCTGATCCGCGCCATCGGCAGGCCCGCCGCGCAGCACGAAGCGGCGGTCGCAATAGCCGCAATCGACATAGCCGTGCTCGTCGATCTGGAGATAGACCCGCGGGTGGCCGAGCGCGGCGGGACGATAGCCCGCGCCGCTGCGGATAGCGCTGGCCCCGTCGCAGCTCACGCGCGCGCTATCGACCAGCAGGACTTCGGGAGGGGCAATGCTCATGGCCGCTGCCGATACAAGGCGCGCGCGCCGAGTGCAATTGCCTTTGCTTGCCCTTGCAGGAGGGGGGCGGCTCCCATAGGGCTGGGCCTATGACCGCCGAGCCCGCCATCCGCATCGACAATCTCGTCAAACGCTACGCCCCTGCCAAGGGCGCGAAAGGCACGATGACCGAAGGCAAGCTGGCGCTGGGCGCGGTCAGCTTCGATGTGCCGCAGGGCGCGATCTTCGGGCTGCTCGGCCCGAATGGCGCGGGCAAATCGACGCTGATCAACATCCTGGCAGGGCTGGTGAACAAGACCAGCGGCACGGCCGAGATCTGGGGCTTCGACATTGATCGCGACCGCCGCAACGCCAGCCGTTCGATCGGGATTGTGCCGCAGGAAATCGTGTTCGATCCCTTCTTCACGCCGTTTGAAGTGCTGGAGAACCAGGCCGGCTTCTACGGCATCCCCGCAGCCCTGCGCCGCAGCGCGGAATTGCTCGAAGCGGTGCGGCTGGCCGACAAGCGCAACGCCTATGCCCGCACCCTGTCCGGCGGGATGAAGCGGCGCTTGCTGGTGGCCAAGGCGATGGTGCATTCGCCCCCCATTCTGGTGCTCGACGAGCCCACCGCCGGGGTCGACGTCGACCTGCGGCGCCAGCTTTGGGAGCTGGTGAGCGAATTGAACCGTGAAGGCGTGACCGTGGTGCTCACCACGCATTATCTCGAGGAAGCCGAGGAGCTGTGTGACCGCATCGCGATCATCAACCACGGCACGCTGATCGCCAACAAGCCGACCCGCGAGTTGGTGGACATGGCGCGCGAAAAAGTGGTCGCCGTCACCGCCGCCGCAGATCTTGCCGCCGCGCCCGCGCATCTGGCCTTTTTGCGGGCTAGCTGGGACGGCGCGCGCGGGGTTGAAGTTACCTATGACAAGGACAAGCTCAGCGCCGGTCAGGTGCTGACGATTCTGCAGGAACAGGGCCTCACGATCGAGGATGTAACCACCCGCGAGCCCGATCTGGAAGACGTGTTCGTGCAGCTGACGGCAGGCGCAGGCGCCTAGGCTTTCGCCTCTTCGCGCTTGCGCCTCTTGTGGTGGGCGACCCGCGCGATCGATTCGTGGCAATGGCGGCAATGGCCGACATATTGCAGACCGTTCCATTTGACGTCGCGCCGCAGGGGCGCGTGCCGGTCCATCGAACAGCCGATGAAAGTCGTAAAGGACATGGAGTTGGGCGTCCTCATTGAAAAAGGGTTCTGTCGGGGCGTGTACAGATCGTCACGCTCGAGGCGATCGTCCTTTATACTCCCTTGTCTAGCCATACGGTGGGTTCCTTAAACGGGTGTGACAAAGCATCCGCTTGCCGCCGCGCGAATTGCACGCCATGGCGCGGAAATGGCGACGCAGGATGCAAACGGCCCGGCGCATGACGTTGTAATCATCGGCTCGGGCGCGGCCGGGCTGACAGCGGCGCTCGCGATCGCGGAGACCCGGCGGGTGCTGGTGCTGGCCAAGGGCTCGCTCACCGACGGATCGACCGCCTGGGCGCAGGGCGGGATCGCCGCCGTGCTTGATACGGGCGATACTTTCGAAAATCACGTGCGCGACACGATGGTTGCCGGCGCAGGGCTCAACGATCTCGCGACGGTCGAATTCGTGATCGAACGCGCGCCGCGCTCGATCGACCGCCTGTGCGAACTGGGCGTGCCGTTCAACCGCGACGCCGATTCGCTCCATCTGACGCGCGAGGGCGGACATTCGCACCGCCGCATCGTGCATGTCGATGATGCCACCGGGTGGGCGGTGCAACAGGCGCTGGTCAACGCGGCCGAGGCCCATCCCAACATCACCCTGCTGCCGGGCCGCACCTGCATCGATCTCATCACCGATCGCCACCGCGAGCATTTTTCCGCTGCGGGCCGCGTCTGGGGCGTCTATGCGCTCGATGAAGCGACCGGCCATGTCGAGCGCCATGTCGCGCGCGCCACGATCCTTGCCACTGGCGGTGCGGGGCGTGTCTACCAGTTCTCGACCGCTCCGCGCGGCGCGACCGGCGACGGGATCGCGATGGCCTGGCGGGCGGGCGCACGGGTCTCCAACATGGAGATGATGCAGTTCCACCCGACCTGCCTCTACCACCTCGACGTCAAGAACTTCCTGATCACCGAGGCGGTGCGCGGCGAGGGCGGGCGGCTGATCAACCCGCGCACCGGCAAGCGCTTCATGACCTTCTACGATCCCGAACGCATGGAGCTCGCCCCGCGCGATGTGGTCGCGCGTGCGATCGACGCCGAGATCAAGCGCTTCGGCTTGGATTACGTCCATCTCGACATCAGCCACCAGCCCGCCGACTTCGTGCGCGGGCATTTCCCGATGATCTACGAGAAGCTGATGGGCCTCGGGATCGACATGACGACCCATCCGATCCCGGTCGTCCCGGCGCAGCATTACACCTGCGGCGGCGTGGTGGTGGACTTGGACGCGCGCACCGACATCCCCGGCCTGTGGGCGGCGGGCGAATGCACCGAGAGCGGGCTCCACGGCGCGAACCGGCTGGCGTCCAACTCCCTACTCGAATGCTTCGTGTTCGGCGAGGCGGCGGCGCAGGACATCCTCGCGCGCTGGGACAGCCTCGAGGACGTCCCCGCGATTCTGCCATGGGACGAAAGCCGCGTGACCGACTCCGACGAGGAAGTCGTCATCAAGCAGAACTGGACCGAAATCCGCCGCTTCATGTGGAACTATGTCGGCATCGTGCGCACCACCAAGCGGCTGGAGCGCGCCGCGAGCCGCATCGACCTACTGACCCGCGAGATCGAGGATTACTACGGCCAGTTCCGGGTGACGACCGACCTGATCGAGCTACGCAACCTGCTGCAATCGGCCGAACTGATTGTGCGGAGCGCACTTGCCCGCAAGGAAAGCCGCGGGCTGCACTACACGCTCGATTATCCCGAGCTGGCGGATGAGCCCAAGGATACGGTGCTGTTGCCTTAACCGCCCTTGACTGGGGGAACAGACAGGTTCGGTTGCGGTTCATCTGGCGCGGCATAACGATGCGTAGGCCCATCCTGAAAGAGCGCACCGATGACAAGACTTCTGAGTTTTCTTTGCCTTGCGGCGCTGATTCCGGTGGCGGCAACCGCTCAGGACCCCGCCCCTACCGAAAGCTCCATCGTCGTCACCGCCCAGCGCTCGGGCGCGCCGATGTGGACCATCGACACCCCCAAGGGCACGATCATCCTCGTCGGCGAGATCCGCGCGATCCCCAAGACCACCCCGTGGCAGCCCGATCGCCTGAAGGACGCGACCGCTCAGGCGAGCCGCGTCATCCTTGGCGCGCGGCCCAAGATTTCTCCCGGCGATGTCTTCCGCATCATGTTCAGCGGCGGCAAGTTCACCAAACTGCCCGATGACAGCGTCGCCAGGGACTATCTCGATG
>Ga0315904_10005490_pt1 | contig 17582 bp, 21 predicted proteins | sample LakEriMetagenome_6_FD_203529 | JGI IMG/M metagenome (GOLD analysis project Ga0315904, IMG submission 203529) | Freshwater fungal communities from buoy surface, Lake Erie, Ohio, United States - Buoy 12 MA120 | ecosystem: Environmental > Aquatic > Freshwater > Lake | place: USA: Lake Erie, Ohio...
ACCCGCCGAAGAAGCCGCCGCCAAAGCCGAAGCCGCCCGAACCGCCGATCACGGTCACTTCGCCACCACCGCCCGAGGGGGTCGGCATCGGCGGCAGTTGCGGCAGCATCGGCAGCGCGGCCAGGGCCATCTGCTGCGGTTCCGGCGTGGCGCAGCTGACCGACTTGGTGATCACGCGGCGAATCTTCTTCGTCTGGCGCGGCGCCTGGGCGGTGCGAACCACCTTGCGCTTCATCGGCTTGGCCTGCTTGGCGTGCTTGACGTACTGGACCTGGGCAGCCGGGGCCTCGGCCACGTGCACCGCCCCGCCGCCCACCACGGCACCGCCCGCGGCAATCGCGGACAATTTCACTAGGGCCATCCGAACCGACATAGGCTGCGCTTTCTTCTGCTTCGGGCTGGGGCACGAACCGAACAGCCAATGCTGCCGGATTGCCCCAATAGGCACAGAAACGCAGACGAATTATTAAGCGACAATCGGGTTAACCATGTTTTGCCTGTCCCGCAGCGGGATTCGTACGCGCAGCGACCGGCCCGGACCCGAGCTGTCCCATTCTGGAACCGATTGTCTGCTAACTTCCTAACGAACGCGGGCTTTTCAGCTAGTCGGACAGCGAATCGCCGGCATCGAACAGCCCGGCCTGGCTGCCGCCCAATTGACCCTGGGGTGCCGCCAGACCCAGATGCTGCCAGCCCCGCGCGTTAAGACAACGCCCGCGCGCGGTGCGGGCGATCAGGCCCAGCTGGATCAGGAAGGGTTCGATCACATCCTCGATCGTGTCGCGCGGCTCGCTGAGACCCGCCGCCAGCGTTTCCACTCCCACCGGCCCGCCATTGTAGAGCTCGGCGATCATCGTCAGGTACCGCCGGTCCATCGTATCGAGCCCCAGCGCGTCCACTTCCAGCCGGGTCAGCGCGGCATCGGCCTGGCCCCGGGTGATCGCGGCATGACCCTCGACATGGGCGAAATCGCGCACCCGGCGCAGCAGGCGCCCGGCCACGCGCGGGGTGCCGCGCGCGCGCCGGGCAATCTCGCGCGCGCCATCGGGTTCGATCCCGATCCCCAGCAGTCCGGCCCCGCGCGTCACCACGCGTTCCAGCTCCGCCTCGGTATAGAAATTGAGCCGCACCGGAATGCCGAACCGGTCGCGCAGCGGCGTGGTCAAAAGGCCGGCCCGGGTGGTCGCGCCGACCAGGGTGAAGGGCGGCAGGTCGATCCGCACCGAGCGCGCCGATGGCCCCTCGCCAATGATCAGGTCAAGCGCGCGGTCCTCCATCGCCGGATAGAGCACTTCCTCGACCTGGGGGTTGAGGCGGTGAATCTCGTCGATGAACAGGACGTCGCCCTCTTCCAGATTGGTGAGCAGCGCGGCCAGATCGCCCGCCTTGGCAATCACCGGGCCGGAGGTGGCGCGAAAGCCCACGCCCAGCTCCTTGGCGACGATTTGCGCCAGCGTGGTCTTGCCCAGCCCCGGCGGGCCGAAGAACAGCACGTGATCCATCGCCTCGCGCCGCGATTTCGCGCTTTCGATGAAGACGCGCAGGTTGTCCTTCGCCGCCGCCTGTCCGACGAATTCGGCCAGCGTTTTGGGCCGCAGCGCGGCGTCGGGATCCTCGGGCAGGCGGGCGGAGGAGAGGAGCGGGTTGTCGGTCACCCCGTCGCCCTCTTCAGCGCGACCCGCACCAGGTCATTCAGCCCCGCGCCATCGCCCAGTTCCTCGATCGCGCGGGCGACGGCCTGCGTTGCGATATTGGGCTTGAAGCCCAGGTTCTGGAGCGCCGAAACGGCATCCTGGCTGGCCGATCCGGCCGGCGCGGCAGCGATGGCGGCACCGACGGCAGAGGGAAGCCCCCCCGCCTTGTCCTTCAATTCGTTGACGATCCGGCCCGCCAGCTTCGGCCCCACGCCCTGCGCGCGGGCGACCATCGCCGCATCTCCCCCAGCACACGCGCGCTGGAGTTCGTCAACGGTCAGCGCGGACAGCACTGCCAGCGCCATCTTCGATCCCACCCCCTGCACCCCGGTCAGCAGGCGGAACCATTCGCGCTCCCCGGCCGAGGCAAAGCCGATCAGGCGCATGTCGTTTTCGGAAACCTGCAGTTCGGTATGGACCGTCACCCGGTCCCCCCGCGTGCCCAGCGCATCGAGCGTGCGGGCGCTGCAATGGACGAGGTAGCCGACGCCGTTGACGTCGATCACGGCCCAGTCGGGGCCAAAGTCATCCAGCAGGCCGGAAAGGCGGGCGATCATGCTTTGTTCTATTGGCAGCTTTCGAACGGCAATGCCAGCGGCTTGTGCAATTGCCCCCAGCCGTTAGGCTTGAGGGCCTGACCGGGGGGAGAACGAAATCATGGCCTTCAGCGATTCCGCGGGGAAATTCTGGCAGGTCGACCTGACCAGCCGCCTGGGCGCGCATACCGCCACGCACCAGGGCGCGCTGGCCTGTTTCATCTTTGCGGGCCTCGCCGTGCTGGGCTTCTTCGTGCTGGGCGGGAGCGCGGGGTTCGGCACGCCCGAGGGAATCGCGGTGATGATCGGGGCCGGGCTGGAATTCGTGGTGGCGATGATCGCCGGGCTGCGGCTGCGGACCGGCAAGGGCGCCTATTGGGGCATGGCCACCGCGGTCCTGGCCACGCTGGAGCTGATCGGCAAGATCGTTGCGATCAGCATCGGCGGCATCGTTATGGGCGGGCTGGTGCTGGTCTACCTGGTCAACGGCATTCGCGGAGCCCTGGCGCTGAAACGCGGCCAGGGCTTCGCGGATGACGATTTGGACGTGTTCGGATAGGCACTCCGCCTACTTCGCCCGCCAGCCGTCCACGCTCCACCGCCCCGCGCCATGGGTGGCGAAATGCGCGCCGATGAACACTAGCACGATCGCCGGCCACCAACCGCGATAGGGTTCGGCAAAGTGGACCATGGCCACGGCCACCACGAAGGTTGCCGCCACGGCGAGCCCCGCCCAGCGGGTGAACAGGCCCAGCACCAGCAGCGCACCGCTGATGAACTGTACCCAGACGCCCAGCGGGGCCATCAGGTTCGGAGCGGGAAAGCCGAACTGGGTCATGAAGCCGACGAATTCCTGCATCCGCGCCGGGCTGACGATATTGTCCAGCGTTTCGTGCATCAGGAAGCTGCCGGTCAGCAGCCGCAGGCCAAGCTGGCTGAGATCGCGGCCGTGATCGAGCCCTGAAAGGTTAAGCATGAGAATCCCCCGGTGAAACTGGTTTCAGGCGGAACGATCTGCCGCACGGGACCGGAGGCGTCCAGCGTACCGGTACACCGCCAGCGGCAGGAGGCAGGGGTTCAGGCGCGCAGCAGGTGGGCGTGGGTGATTGCCACGGCCAGGGCATCGGCGGCATCGGCCCCGGTTAGTGCGACCCCCGGCAGCAGCACTTTCAGCATGGCCTGGACCTGGGCCTTTTCCGCCCCGCCGGTGCCGACAATCGCTTTCTTGACCAGCCGCGTGGCATATTCCGCAACCGGCATTCCGGCCCGCGCCAGGGCCAGCAGGCAGACGCCCCGCGCCTGCCCGAGCTTGAGCGTCGATTGCGGATTGGCGTTGACGAAAACTTCCTCCACCGCGCCGCTATCGGGCTGGTAGCGGGCGATGACATCGCTGAGCTCGCGGTCCAGCGTGACCAGCCGTTCGGCCAGCGCCGCTGCGGGATCGGTCCTGACCTGGCCATTGGCGACATGACTCAGCCGATTGCCGCTTTTCGCCACGATCCCCCAGCCGGTGCAGCTGAGCGAGGGATCAAGGCCGATAATCAGCACGGCTCAGAACCAGCCATCGAAGGGTCCGCCTTCGTCTTCGGCACGCGGAAGCGGTGCGCCGACGCGCTCGGCCCACTCGGCCACGTTCGCAACAAGGCTGGCGTTGATCTGGCTCGCGGGGCAATCGATCCGGAAATCCTGGGCCGGATTGCTGTTCGTGATGGTCAGCGCCCCGGCATAGGTCCGGCCCGGCCGGTCGGCCAGCGAGCCGTCCATCCCTTCGAGGAGAATGACCTGCCGCACGCCATCGGACAGCCGGATATGGCGCTGGTGGCCACCGCCCTGGCCGATCACGTGGCCTTCGCGGACCTCGTCCCAGCTCGACTGGGCATTGCCCACCCCTCCCCTGCCCTTCAGCGGCGTGGTGAACAGGATCAGGCGCTGGTCTGCGGTGCCTAGCAGTTCGACCGCCCAGTCATCGTTGCGGCAATCGAATAGGACCTGTGGCGGGGTCGCCGGAACCGCGCTCGCGCTCGACGCCGCGGCGGCACCGGCGATCAGCCAGCGGGCCACGCGGCGCGCGCGCTGCATCAGCCCAGCTGCTCCATCACCGCATCGGGGATTTCGTAATTGCCCCAGACGGTCTGGACGTCATCGTCATCGTCCAGCACGTCGATCAGCTTGAGCAGGGTGCGGGCGGTTTCAACGTCCACTTCGGTCTTGAGGCCGGGCTTCCACGCCAGCTTCACGCCTTCGGCTTCGCCCAGCACCTTTTCGAGTTCGCGCGCGACCGGATGGAGGTTTTCGACCGCGACCCAGATCGCGTGGCTCTCGGCATCGCTTTCAACGTCGTCAGCCCCGGCTTCGAGCGCGGCTTCGAACACCTTGTCGGCATCGCCGGCGCTGCCGGGATATTCGATCAGGCCGAGCCGTTCGAACCCGTGGCTCACCGCGCCCGATGCGCCCAGGTTGCCGCCGTTCTTGGCAAAGGCGGTGCGCACGTTCGTAGCGGTGCGATTGCGGTTGTCGGTCAGCGCCTCGACGATCAGGGCTACGCCGCCGGGGCCATAGCCCTCATACCGCACTTCCTCGTAGTTCTCGGCATCGCCCTTGCTGGCCTTGTCGATCGCCCGCTGGATGTTGTCCTTTGGCATCGACTGGGCGCGCGCGGCATTCACCGCGGCGCGCAGGCGCGGGTTCATGTCGGGATCGGGCATGCCCATCTTGGCCGCAACGGTGATTTCGCGGCTGAGCTTGGAAAACTGCGCGGCGCGCTTCTTATCCTGCGCACCCTTGCGGTGCATGATGTTCTTGAATTTGGAATGGCCTGCCATGGGAAACGCCGTCAGCTAGGAGGTGGAATTGGCCCGCCCCCTAGCCCAGCGACAGCAATCAGACAACCTTGAGTCCCGGTTCTGCCTGACGGCAGTAGCGGCACCGGCCCTGCTTCAGACTACAACAGCCGTGCCCGAAGCGCTCACCATCAGCATCGAGCCGTTGCTGCCCAGCACTTCGTAATCGATATCCACGCCGATCACGGCATTGCCGCCCAGGTTGCGCGCGGTGTCCTGCATTTCCTGCAGCGCCTGCATCCGGGCGCGGGCCAGCACGTCTTCATAGGAGCCGGACCGGCCACCAACGATATCCCGGACGCTGGCGAACAGGTCGCGGAACAGGTTCGCGCCGACGATCACTTCGCCGGTGACGATGCCAAGATACTGCTGGACCGGCCGGCCCTCGACCGTGGAAGTGGTGGTAACGATCATGGGGAAACTCCTTTTCCCGGGGATGGTTAGCCCAAGATAGGGAGTGCCCCGCCGCGATCAACCGGCGCCGGGAGCCAGCGTCAGCCCAGCCCGAGGGCCGTCTTGCCAATGGCGCAGGCGTCAGCCGAGCCCCAAGGCCGCCTTGTAGGTATCGAGGATCGCTTCCATCTCGGCCCGGTCATCGGGCTTCATCTTCCGCAGGCGGACGATCTGACGCATGATCTTCACGTCATAGCCCACGGCCTTGGCTTCGGCGTAGACGTCGCGGATATCGTCGGTGATGCCCTTCTTTTCTTCTTCCAGGCGCTCGACGCGTTCGATCAGCAGGCGCAGGCGGTCATCGGTGGCGTTGGCCATGGGGAAACTCCGGTAAGCGGGTGAATCGGTTGGCCACGCGGTTAGCGGTGCGAACAGATTCGGGCAAAGCGCTGCCTGTGGAAATCAGTGGGCTGCCGCTCAGTGAGCGGGCGCGTTCTTCTTCAGGCTCGCTTCCATCCGGGCGAGCTGCTCCGCCGTTGCCTCGGTCTGGAAGCGGGCCTTCCACTCGGCGGAAGGCATGCCATGGATCACTTCGCGCGCGGCCTCCTTGTCGAGGGGGGCACCGGCCTCGCGAATCCAGTCGGCCAGGCAATTGCGGCAGAAGCCCGCCAGCCCCATCAGCTCGATGTTCTGGGCATCGTGCCGGTGGCGCAGGTGGCGCACCATGCGGCGGAACGCGGCAGCGGCCACGGCATCGTCCAGCGCATCCAGCGGATCGCCAGCGTCTACATTCGTATTTTCAGAGCAGCTCATCGGGACAGTCCTTGGTCTTTCGCACCGCCTTTGCCATAGGCAGGCTGACCTGAGGAAGGAAAACAATGGCGAAGTTCGATCCGCGCGGCCGCAAGATCAAGATCCTGGCAACGCTGGGGCCAGCCAGCCGCAGCCCGGAAATGATCGAGAAGCTGCTGCTGGCCGGGGCCGACGAGTTCCGCGTCAACATGAGCCACGGCGATCACGAAACTCACCGCGAAACCATCGCCGCGATCCGCGCGGTCGAAAAGGATGTGGGCCGCCCGGTGGCGATCCTGTGCGACCTGCAGGGGCCGAAGCTGCGCGTCGGCCAGTTCAAGGGCGGCAAGGCGGTGATCCGCCATTCCGGCCACTTCACCTTCGACCGCAATCCCGAACCGGGCGATGATAGCCGCGTCTGCCTGCCCCACCCGGAACTGTTCGGCGTGCTGCGCAAGGGCCAGCGCCTGCTGATCGACGATGGCAAGCTGCGACTGAAGGTGATCGAGGCCAGCCAGGACGCGATCCTCTGTTCGGCCGAGGTCGGCGGGGTGATCATGGACCGCAAGGGCGTGAACGTGCCCGATGCCGTGGTACCGGTGCCGGCCATGACCGAGAAGGACCGCCGCGACCTTGCCTTCGCGGTGGAGAACGGGGCCGACTGGATCGCCCTGTCCTTCGTCCAGCGGCCCGAGGACGTGGCCGAGGCTCGCCGCCTGATGGGCGGCTATGGCGCGCTGATGGCCAAGATCGAAAAGCCCGCCGCGGTCGACCGGCTGGAAGAGATCATCGAACTGGCCGACGGGATCATGGTCGCGCGCGGTGACCTGGGCGTCGAACTCAACCCCGAGGAAGTGCCGCCGATCCAGAAGCGGATCGTTGCCGCCACCCGCCGCAGCGGCAAGCCGGTGGTCGTGGCCACGCAAATGCTCGAATCGATGATCGAAAGCCCGGCCCCAACCCGCGCCGAAGTGTCGGACGTGGCCAACGCGGTCTATGACGGGGCCGATGCCGTGATGCTCTCGGCTGAAACGGCCAGCGGGGCCTGGCCGGTCGAAGCCGTCACCATCATGCACCGCATCGCGGGCCAGGTGGAACGCGATCCGGGCTATCGCCAGCAGGTCAGCTTTGCCGAAATCCTGCCCGATCGCACCACGGCTGACGCGCTGGCCCATTCCTGCGCCTCGATCGCGGAATCGCTCCCCATCGCGGGGGTGATCGTCTTCACCGGCTCGGGCAGCACCGCCCGCCGCGTGGCCCGCGAGCGGCCGGCCGCGCCGATGCTGGTGCTGACCCCGGCGCAGAAGACCGCCCGGCGCATGGCGCTGCTGTGGGGCGCCCATGCCGTGACCACCAAGGACATCGGCAGCTTCGAGGAGATGATTGCCAAGGGCAAGCGGATGGCACTGCGCCACGGCTTCGGCAGCGCGGGATCGAAGCTGATCGCGCTGGCCGGAGTGCCGTTCGGCACGCCGGGTTCGACCAACCTGCTCCACGTGGTGACCCTCCAGGGCGACGAACTGGACCGGCACAAGGGCTAGGTCGCACGCGAGGCTCCTCTTGCCATCGGGGCGGGTGCGGCTAAGGACCGCGGCCCCACGATGGAGAATACCCTTGCGCACCGACTGGACCCGCGACGAAATCGACGCACTGTTTGACCTGCCCTTTACCGAGCTGCTGTTCCAGGCCGCGACCACGCATCGCGCCCACCACGCCCCGGACGAGGTGCAGCTGTGCACGCTGCTGTCGATCAAGACCGGCGGCTGCCCGGAAGACTGCGGCTATTGCAGCCAGTCGATCTATGCCGACAGCGGGGTGGCCGCGACCAAGCTGATGGACGTGCGCGCGGTGCTGCAATCGGCCGCCCAGGCGCGCGATGCCGGTTCGCAGCGGTTCTGCATGGGCGCCGCCTGGCGCAACCCCAAGGACCGCGACATGCCCGCGATCGTCGAGATCGTGAAAGGCGTGCGGGCGATGGGCATGGAAACCTGCATGACGCTGGGTATGCTGACCCCCGCCCAGGCCGCGATGCTGGCCGAGGCCGGGCTGGATTATTACAACCACAACATCGACACCTCGCCCGAGCTCTATGGCGAGATCATCACCACCCGCACGCTGGAAGACCGGCTGGAAACGCTGGACCATGTCCGCGCCGCCGGGATCAACGTCTGTTCGGGCGGGATCGTCGGCATGGGCGAAACCCGGGCCGACCGGGTGGGCTTCATCCACACCCTCGCCACTCTGCCGCGCCACCCGGAATCGGTGCCGATCAACGCGCTGGTGCCGATCAAGGGCACGGTGCTGGGCAACATGTTGGCCGATACGCCGCTGGCGCGGATCGATGACATCGAATTCGTCCGGACCGTGGCGGTTGCCCGGATCACCATGCCGCAATCGATGGTCCGCCTTTCCGCCGGGCGCGAGAGCATGAGCGAGGCGACCCAGGCGCTTTGCTTCCTCGCCGGGGCCAACTCGATCTTCACCGGCGACCGGCTGCTGACCGCCGCCAATGCCGGGGACGATGCCGACGCCGCGCTGTTCGCTCGGCTGGGGCTGAAGGCCCTGACCGGCGAAGAACCGCTGCGCGCGGCCCGGGCCTGTGGTTCCTCCCCCGCCGAACTGGCCACCGCCGACTGAGATCAGTCGAACAGCGCCTTGAGGTCCTTCTTCAGGATCTTGCCGTTGGCGTTGCGCGGCAGGGTTTCGGGCAGGAACAGGATCCGCACCGGCACCTTGAACGCGGCGAGGCGTTCGCGGACCCAGTCCTGCAATTCGGCCTCGGTTGCAGACTGGCCCGGGGTCAGGTGGACCACGGCGGCCGGTTCCTCGCCCAGGGTGCGGTGGGGAATGCCGACCACGGCCGCGTCCATCACCGCCGGGTGGTCGTAGAGCACGTTCTCCACCTCGGACGAATAGATGTTCTCGCCCCCGCGGATCACGATGTCCTTGGCCCGGTCGGCGATAAAGCAGAAGCCTTCCTCGTCCAGCCAGGCCAGGTCCCCGGTGCGGACCCAGCCATCGATGAATGTCGCGGCGGTGGCTTCCGGATTGTGCCAGTAGCCTTTCACGATCATCGGCCCGGCGGCGTAAAGTTCACCGATCTGGCCCGGGGGCAGTTCGCGGCCCGCATCGTCCAGCACCTTCAGCTGGGCAACCGCCACTGGCGGGCCGCAGCTGGTCGGCCGGTTGAGATAGTCTTCGCCCGAATGGGTCGTGACCGTGGCGGTGGTCTCAGTCATCCCCCAGCCATTGCCGGGCAGCGCGCCAAACACCTCGCGGATCTTGCGGACCAGTTCGGGGGCGGAAGGCGCGCCGCCATAGCCGATCGCCTCGATCGAGGAGAGGTCGTACTTGCTCCGCTCCGGGTGCTCGATCAGCTGCCAGGCGATGGTCGGCACCCCGCCGGTCGAATTGACCTTTTCGCGCTCGATGATCTGGAAGGCCCGGACCGGATCCCACTTGTACATGAAGATCATGGTGTGGCCCGCCGCGATCGCGCCCATCAGCGTGGCCGAACAGGCGGTGGCGTGGAACAGCGGGATGACCGTCAGCAGCACCTTGCGAGCCGGATCGGGCAAGGCTTCGCCCCGGCGCAGAACCTGCCGCGCGGCCGCATAGCCAGTCGACAGGATGTTGGTGAGGAAGTTGCGGTGCGTGCCCAGCGCCCCCTTGGGATTGCCGGTGGTGCCGGACGTATAGAGAATCGTCGCGTCATCGTCCGGAGCGAGTTCGACGTCGGGCAGGTCCTGGTCAGGCAGGCCGGACCAGGCCGCAGAAGGCCCGATCACGCTTTCCAGGGCCACTACCCCGACGGGCAGGTCATCCCGGCGCGAGGCGATGATGTGGGCCAGGCCCGGCAGTTCGGCGCGGTGCGGCTGGATCCGGTCCAGCCGCTCGCCATCGCAGACCAGCACCTTGGCGCCCGAGTGCGACAGGCCATAGGCCAGCTCGTGCCCGGTCCACCAGGCGTTGAGCGGCACGCAGATCGCGCCGATCGAAACAGCGGCGAAGAACACCACTGGCCATTCGGGCAGGTTGCGCATGGCCAGCGCCACCCGGTCACCCTTCTGCACCCCCAGCGACTGGAGGTGCCGGGCAAAGGCGGACACCGCACGGAACCAGGCCTCATAGGAGACCCGCTCATCCTCATAGATCAGGAAGGTGTGATCGCCGTGGCTGCGGCCCAGCCGGGCCAGAATGGCAAGGTTGGCGGGGGCATTCTTCCAGACCCGGGTGGGCACACCGCGAATGGGGATCGTCTCGTATTCGAAGCGCGCGCCCGGCGCGCACAGGATCGCCTCGCACTCGGCCAGGCTGCGCGCGGGCCAGCCGGCCGGAATCCATTCGCGGAAACTGTCGCTCGATACCTCGGTCATGATCCTCCCTGACGGTCGTTCGGCCGCCCTGAAGGACAGGCTAGGTCAGCCGCGCGCGCCGAACAAGGCGGAACCGACGCGGATGTGAGTGGCCCCCAGCATGATCGCCGTTTCGAAGTCATCGCTCATCCCCATCGACCGGCCGGCCAGGCCATGGTCGGCGGCCAGCTTGTCGGTGAGGGCAAAGAACGGGGCGGGTTCGATCCCCAGCGGCGGCACGCACATCAGCCCGATCACCGGAATCTGCGCCGCGCGGGCCTCGGCCAGCAAGGCGGGCAGATCGGCAATCGCGCAGCCGCCCTTCTGCTCTTCCGCGCCGATATTGACCTGGACGAAGCACGGCACCTGCCGCCCGGCCTTGTCCATCGCCTTGCCCAGCGCAGAGACCAGCGAGGGCCGGTCTAGCGAATGAATGCAATCGAACAGCGCAACCGCGTCTTCCGCCTTGTTCGACTGGAGCTGGCCAACCAGATGCAGTTCGATCCCCGGATGGGCCGCGCGCAGGGCGGGCCACTTTTCGGCGGCTTCCTGCACCCGGTTTTCGCCGAACACGCGCTGCCCGGCGGCAATGAGGGGCGCGATCCGCTCGGCCGGATGGGTCTTGCTGACGGCCACCAGCGTGATCTCCTCCACCTTGCGCCCGGCAATCCGGGCGGCGCGGGCGATACGGTCGGCAATGTCGGACAGGAGCGCGGCTGGATCGGAAGCTGGATAGGTCATGGCGCGGTGCTATAGCGGCCCGGTGCCACGAAAGAAGCCCCTCCCGCATATCTGGCTGCTGAGCGACGCGCGCAACGATGCGGCGCTGGAACGCGCCATCAAGCGGCTGCCGCGCGGCAGTGGTTTCGTGTTCCGCCACTATCACCTGCCGGAGGGCGCGCGGCGGGCGCGGTTCGATCGGCTGGCGCGGCTGGCCCGCGCGCGCGGGATCGCGGTCGTGCTGGCGGGAAGCGCGGCGCAGGCGCGGCGCTGGGGCGCGGACGGATCCTATGGCCCGCATGGCGATGCCACCCTGGCTACGGCCCATTCCCTGCGCGAGCTGCGCCGCGCCTGCCGGGCCGCCGCCGTGCTGCTTTCGCCAGTCTTCCCGACCCGTTCGCACCCCGGCGGCAAGGCGCTCGGCCCGTTGCGCTTCCGCCTGCTGGCGGCGCATGCGCCGGTGCCGGTGATCGCGCTCGGCGGCATGAACGCCCGTACCGCCCGGCGGCTGCGCTGGCCGCGCTGGGCCGGGATCGACGCCTTTTTGCGATGAGGCGAATCCAAGGATTCTCAAGGATTCTTGACGGGGAGTCACCCAAAGGCGCATGATGCGCGCCGTTACGAAGGGGATCACCATGGCAAGTCGGGCAGTCAGCGCTGGGAGCCGCGGCGTGCAGGTCAACTGGCGCGCCACGTTGCGCCGTGCCGCGCGCCGGGCCGCCGAGATCGGCGGGGCCGGGCTGCTGCTGGCGGGCATGGTGTTCCTGGCCCTGGCGCTGGTCTCCTATCACCAGACCGATCCTTCGGCCTCGACCGCTGCCGGCGGCACTGTCGCCAACTGGATGGGCTGGCCGGGGGCCTGGGTGGCGGAACGGGCGCTGTTCCTGTTCGGCCCGGTCTCGGTGCTGTTCCTCCCGCTGCTCTATGTCGGCGCGCGCAAGCTGTGGCGGCTGGTCGAGGAAGAGGACGAGGACCTGCCCCACGCCAACCACGCCTGGTGGCGACCGATCGGCGTGCTGCTGTTCGCGATGGCCCTGCTGGCGACCGTACTCGCACTGGTCTTTACCGGCCCGCGCGGCTCGCTGCCCGCCGGGATGGGCGGCATTTCCGGCCTGCTGGGCGCGCGCGCGATCGAGGCCCTGGCCGCCCTGTTGCCCGAGGCCGGCCGCTTCTGGGCGATCCTGGGCGCGGGGCTGGCTTGCCTCGCGGGCGGATCGGTGCTGGCCGCGCGGGTCTTTGCGCTCGATTGGGGCAGCCTGTTCACCCTGCCCGGCTTCCTGCGCCGCAACCCCCGCATAGCCATCGAGGATGGTACCCGGATCAGCGTGAAGCCCGCCGCCAAGGCCGGTGCCGAACCGCGCGCCAGTGCCGCGATCTCCGCCGATGGCCCGCGCAAGCCGCCGGTAATCACCGATCCGACGCGCCCGGCCAAGCCCGCCCAGCTGGCGACTTCCGGCAAGCAGGGCGACCTGTTCGACAGCTTTGAACTGCCCGCGCTCGACCTGCTCAACGATCCGCCGCCCCACACCCAGCAGAAGATCGACAAGCTGGCGCTGGAACGCAACGCCCGCCTGCTCGAAACCGTGCTCGACGATTTCAATGTGAAGGGCGAGATTACCGCCGTGCGCACCGGCCCGGTGGTGACGATGTACGAGCTGGAACCGGCTCCCGGCATCAAGGCCAGCCGCGTGATCGGCCTGGCCGACGATATCGCCCGCAACATGAGCGCGATCTCCGCCCGCGTCTCGTCGATCCCCGGCCGCACGGTAATGGGCATCGAACTGCCTAATGCCGACCGGCAGATGGTCAGCTTCAAGGAAATGGTCGCGAGCGAGGCCTTTGCCGGGTCAAAGGGCATGCTGCCGATCATTCTGGGCAAGGATATCGCCGGTGAGCCGGTCGTGGCGGACCTTGCCACCATGCCGCACCTGCTGGTGGCGGGCACCACCGGTTCGGGCAAGTCGGTCGGGCTCAACACGATCCTGCTCTCGCTGCTCTATCGCCTGACCCCGGCGCAGTGCCGCCTGATCCTGGTCGATCCCAAGGTGCTGGAACTGAAGTCCTACGACGATATCCCGCACCTGCTCTCCCCCGTCGTCACCGAACCGGCCAAGGCGGTCCGCGCGCTGAAGTGGGCGGTCGAGGAGATGGAGCGGCGCTATCGCATGATGAGCGAGCTGTCGGTGCGCAACCTGGCGGGCTTCAACGACAAGGTGAAGACCGCGATCGCCAAGGGCAAGCCGCTGGGCCGCCGGATCCAGATCGGGTTCGATCCCGAAACCGGCGAGGAACTGTTCGAGGAGCACCAGCTCGATTACCCGGTGCTGCCGCAGATCGTGGTGATTGTCGACGAGCTGGCCGACCTGATGGTCACGGTCGGCAAGGAAGTCGAAGTGCTGATCCAGCGCCTCAGCCAGAAGAGCCGCGCGGCGGGCATCCACCTGATCATGGCGACGCAGCGCCCCTCGGTCGATGTCATCACCGGGGTGATCAAGGCCAACCTGCCGACCCGCATCTCGTTCGCGGTGACCAGCCGGATCGACAGCCGCACGATCCTGGGTGAACAGGGCGCCGAGCAGCTGCTGGGCAAGGGCGACATGCTCTACAAGCCCAACACCGATCCGATCCGCCGCGTCCACGGGCCCTTCGTCAGCGACGAGGAAGTGGAACGGATCGCCGATTTCTGGCGCGCCCAGGGCAAGCCGGAATATGTCGACAGCGTTACCGAGGAACCGGAAGACGGCGGCTTCGGCTTCGACGATCTCGATGCGACCGCATCGGACAGCCCGGAAGAGCGCAAGTATCGCCAGGCCTGCCAGATCGTGTTCGAAAGCCAGAAGGCCTCGGCCTCATGGCTCCAGCGCCAGATGGGCGTGGGTTACAACACGGCGGCCAAGTGGGTGGAGCGGATGGAGGCAGACGGCTTCGTCGGTCCGGCCAACCATGTCGGCCGGCGCGATATCTATCGCGACCGGGATGGCAATCCGCTCTGACGAGCAGGACGATGGCAACCCGCTGTAACGCGGGCTGACGGGCTCAGTCCTTGCCCATCTCGTATTGTCCGGCCACGGCCTTGAAGTGATCGCGCGCATGGGCCTTGGCGGCTGCGGCGGTCTTGAAGGCTTCATCCTGCATCACCGCGGTGACGATCGGATAGCCTTGCGAATTGTAGCGGGTGTCACGCACGGTCAGGCGGAAGTCGCCCCCGGCATCGCGTTTGATCAGGAACGGACGGACGGGATCATAGGACATGTGGGGCACTCCGCTGGGGCAGGCCCTGGTCTGGCCCGCCAGTAAAAGGGGGCAGTCAGTTCGTGATGGCGGCTCGCTCGGCCTCGCGCTTGTCGCGTTCGGCGGCCACGCGGATCGCCTTGTCGGCCATCGCCTGCCAGCTGGCCTGGGCACGGATCAGCACTTCGCGCCGGTTGGGCAGCAGGGCATCACCGGCTTCGCGCGCGCACTTGGCAGCCTGATCGAGGTAGAATTGCGTCGATACGCTCATGGCTCGATCCTTGTGCGTGGAGATTGCCCCGCTCGCGGGGCGATCCTGCCGGTGGGCCGAAAGGCGCCACCGGCAGGCTCAGACCCGGTCAGGCTGCTTCGAGATTGACGGCCGAGGTCTTGCCCCGGCGGTCGGTCTCCAGCTCGTACTTCACGCGCTGATCCTTGTTCAGCGTGCTCATCCCGGCGCGTTCAACGGCCGAGATGTGGACGAAGCTGTCAGCTTCGCCGGTGTCCGGCTGGATGAAGCCATAGCCCTTGTCGGCATTGAAAAACTTTACGGTACCTACAAACATGATGCGTTCCCTTCACGAAACCGCGTGGACCTGCGAACAACGTGTCCGCAGAGCAAAGTGGCGTGTAAAGGGAGTTGGGGCGTTTGGGCCGAAAGTCCCGTCGCAGGCGACGTTAGCCCACCCCCCTTGGACCCTTTTCGGCGAAATAGCAAACTTTCCCGCTCGACCGTGCCGGGCGGGGGGGCGGTGTCAGTCGGCCAGATCGCGCGGACTGCGCATGGCGAGGAAGATGAACAGCACCGCCAGCAGGGCAAAGGCATCGGCCCCCAACAGCGGCAGCGTCCAGCTGCGGGCCGAGCCATTGGCAAGCAGCCATTCGCTGGCCAGACCGATCGCCAGCGCCCCGCCGCCGATCGCGAAAATGTTGAGCACCAGCATGTTGAGACCGGTCGAGGTGGCCTTGAGCCGGGGTGGCAGCAGTTCCTCGATGATCGCAAAGATCGGGCCATAGATCACGGTCATGAACAGGATCGACCCGGCCATGCCCAGCAGGAACAGCGGCGTGCCGCCCGGCACCAGCCGGTACAGCACCAGCAGCGGAGCCAGGATCAGCAGCAGGACGAACATGGTGACCGCCCGGTCCAGCCCGTGGCGGCGCTTGGCCCAGTCGCCCAGCAGCCCGGCCCCGAACGTGCCCGCCAGGCCGAAGATCACGAACATCAACCCGTAAAGCTGCGCGGCGGGACCGGCGGCATAGCCCTTCTCGGAGGTCAGCCAGAGCTGCACGAAGGGGCTGGTCGCGGTGTGGAAATGGGCAAAGATGATCGCCAGCGAAGCCCACAGGGCGCGCGGCCTGGCCCGGAATACCTCTGCCAGCGCGGAGAGATTGCCGGCCAGCGTCGGCCGGTGCGACAGGTCGGGCGGATCGTCCTTCAGCCGCACCAGCACGGCCAGCGCCACCAGGCCAAGCGCGCCCATGGCGATGAAGGTCCAGCGCCAACCGATCAGCGGGCCGAGCTGGCCCGCGATCAGGAAGCCCCCGCCGATCCCCAGCGGGATCCCGGCAAAGAACAGGCCCAGTGCCGCCGCCTTGTGGCGTTCGCTGACCCGGGCCAGGATGATGTTGCTGGCGGTCGGCACCAGCGTGGCCTCACCCGCGGCGACGAAGGGCCGCGCGGCCAGCATGGTCCAGAAGCCCTGCGCGAGGCCGGCCAGCGCGGTGAACAGGCTCCACACGCCAAGCCCCGCCGAAAGCACCCTTACCCGGCCCAGCCGGTCGGCCAGCACCCCGGCATAGAGCGCGGCAAAGGCATAAACGCCGCTGAAGGCCAGGCCCGCGATCAGCGCGAACTGGCTGCGACTGAGCTCCAGATCGTGCATGATGTCGGTGGCAAAGGCGGCCACCAGTTGGCGATCGATCTGGTTGATGATGTGGAGGGTCAGCAGGAACAGCAGCAGACCCACCGGCACCGCGCGATCCTGTCCTTCCCCCGGTTGGCCCGCCCGATCCACCATGTCAGAACATTCCCCCGTTGGGACTGATCACCTGTCCGGCCAGGTAATGCCCGTCGCCCGACAGGTAGACCACAAGATCGGCATATTCGTCCATCGTTCCCAGTCGTCCGGCCGGGATCATCTGGAACAGCCGCCCGCGCGCTTCCGGATCGAGCCGGGCCAGGTAATCGTCGAACATCGGGGTGGCGACCCCGCCCGGCGCGATGGCATTGACCAGAATGTTGGCCCCGGCCACTTCGGCAGCAACCGAACGGGTGAAGGCGATCACCGCCCCCTTGGTGGCCGAATAGTGCGGGCTATGCGCGCTGAGGCCCGACAGCCCCGCGATCGAGGCGATGTTGACGATCCGGCCAAAACCGCGCGGCTCCATCTGGCGCAGCGCGGCGCGGGTGCAGAAGAACACCCCGTGGACGTTGACACCCCAGTACTTGAGCCATTCGGCATCGCTCATCGCGCTGGTAAAGCCCAGCGAGGTGCGCGGTTCGGGCGAGGTGAGATAGGCATAGTGGCGGTTGCGACGGGCCTCGTCCTGCGGCCCGCCTGGCACCAGTGCGGCATTGTTGACGAGCACCTCGACCGGACCAAGCGCCGCCTCGACACAGGCAAAGAAGGCATCGACCTCGGCGCTGTCACTCACGTCGCAAGGGGCGGCATAGACCTCATGACCGGCGGCGCGCAGGTCCGCGGCGGTCTGCTCAAGCTCATCGGTGAGTACATCGCACAAGGCGAGGCGACCGCCGCTGGCGCCCAGCGCCGCGGCGATCGCCCGCCCGAGCCCGCGTGACGACCCGGTGACTACGCAGACTCTCCCCTCAACCGAATTCATGCATATTCCCAGCGCGGCACACCCCGTTGGCCGGGCTGGCGGTTGGGCGGATAGCCCAGGCGGCGCAGCGTCTCGTCGGTCGACTGGTAGAAGGTGCCGATCTGGTAGATCGCCTTGGCTTCCGGCCCGGTCGCGACATCACGGTGCAGTTCATTGGCGATCCGCACCATCTGT
>Ga0315904_10005494_pt1 | contig 17574 bp, 34 predicted proteins | sample LakEriMetagenome_6_FD_203529 | JGI IMG/M metagenome (GOLD analysis project Ga0315904, IMG submission 203529) | Freshwater fungal communities from buoy surface, Lake Erie, Ohio, United States - Buoy 12 MA120 | ecosystem: Environmental > Aquatic > Freshwater > Lake | place: USA: Lake Erie, Ohio...
GAAAAGATATATTGACAAATACGCTGAAACGCAATTGCAATCAATTAAAGAATGGATTGAATACTTAAATAAATCAAGCTATCCATACTCATTTAGATATACAAGTTTAAAGGCTGTTTTAAATTACAACTATGATTACAACATTGATGCTATAATTCAAAGAACAAATAAAACCATTCGCAATTTTACTCCTTTTGATGCTGGTAGTTTAGCAATTGTTTACGATGCTAAAACAGATTTCTTCTTGAAAGATTATACTATTTCTCAACTTGAAAATGCAGAAAGAATAGCAAGTGAAAGAGAATTGTTAAAAACAAGTAGTGGTGGTAGATGGCTAAAGTTTAATGGTGGCTCAAATGCTACTGAAAATGAAATACAAGAAAACTCAAAAGAGTTAATGAATTTGGTTCAAAACACTTATTGGTGTACGAAATCAGCCGCTTATGGTCAATTAGAAGGTGGTGATTTTTATGTTTATGTTACTGAAAACAATGGAAATTTATTGCCAAGAATAGCAATAAGAATGGAAGAAAACGAGGTTGGGGAAGTAAGAGGAAATGCAAGTGCTGCTCAAGATATAGAGCCAGAAATGTTGCCAATAGCAAAGGATTTTTTAGAAAATAATATACCTAATAATAGTGGCAAAAAGTGGCTTGATGGTATTGAATATAATGAACGTGCAATTGCCTTGTATGATGATATTGACCTTAATGGTTTTTTGAAAGCGCATTTTAAAGAGTATATTAACTTAAAAAAAGATGAGCAAAGATTTCTTTTAGATTACGCAAGTGAAAATGGAAACATAACAAAAGTGTATAAATTAATTGAAGAAAAAATTGCTCAAGGCGATACCGAATACGAAAAAGGAAATATTGTTTTTGATTTAGATGAGTTCGATGCTAAAAAAACAAAAATAATTTTTGGAAATGCTTATTTTGAAAATTCTAAAATTAAGAGTTTAGGCAACCTTGAAACTATTGGTGGTACTGCTGATTTTAGAGATTCACAAATTGAAGATTTAGGCAACCTTGAAACTATTGGTGGTGATGCTGAATTTGATGATTCACAAATTGAAGATTTAGGCAGTCTAAAAACTATTGGTGGTGATGCTTATTTTAGACATTCTAAAATTGAAAGTTTAGGCAACCTTGAAGCTATTGGTGGTTCTGCTCATTTTAGTGGTTCTAAAATTAAAGATTTAGGCAGTCTAAAAACGATTGGTGGCAATGCGTATTTTGAAGATTCTAAAATTAAGAGTTTAGGCAACCTTGAAACTATTGGTGGTGATGCTTATTTTGAAGATTCCCAAATTGAAGATTTAGGAAATCTTAAAAGTATTGGTGGCGATATTAATTTTGAAAATTTTAAAATTAAGAGTTTAGGCAATTTAAAAATAATTGGCGGCTATGCTATTTTTAGAAATTCCCAAATTGAAGATTTAGGCAATCTTAAAACAATTGTTGGTGCTGCTTATTTTGGAGATTCGCAAATTAAAGATTTAGGAAATCTTAAAAGTATTGGCGGTAGTGCTGATTTTGAAAATTCTAAAATTAAGAGTTTAGGCAATTTAAAAATAATTGGCGGCTATGCTATTTTTAAAAATTCCCAAATTGAAGATTTAGGCAATCTTAAAACAATTGTTGGTGCTGCTTATTTTGGAGAAAAAGAATCGTTAAAAAAGCAATGGGATAATAGAAAAAACAGATACGAACAAGGTGGAAATACAGAAGCATTTATATACAATATAGGTGGTCTATGAGCAACGAAGATGAAATATACCTACCAGATACATCAATTAAATTTGGCGCACTTAAAAAGCAACTAAACGATGTTTATAATTTGCAAGTAATAAGCAAGGATAAACTATATCTTTGTATAGCAATAACAATATCTTTTATAGTAATTTACAAATACATAAAAAAATGATTGAAGAGCAATATCAAGAAGCATACGATAAAGCACCAGAAGAAACAAAACGTGCAATTGAAAAGTACGAGCAAATGCCTAAATCTTTTAGAGATAAAAAGCCTTTGCTATACTATGTTTTAGGAAGTGGCACACCACCATATAAAATGAGCAAACAAGCATCTGCCTATGTTGATAAAGCAAGTGGAAAACAAAATTGTGGAAATTGTATATTTGCATTTCAAAGTTTAGTAACTAAAAATGTAATATGCTCACAAATACGAGGTAATGTAAAAGTTGCTGGTTGGTGTAGATTGTGGGAAAGATAATTCAATACTCAAAAATAAAAAATTAAAATGAAACTTTTAGCACCAAATGGGAAACCAAGTAACCTAAATGAACAACAATGGCAATTGGTAAGAACACCAGAGTTTAAGCGTTGGTTTGGGGATTGGGAAAAAGCATACGAAACAGGAAATTACGATAATATTTCAAAAGTTATCGGATATAATATGAAAGGTTTTTCGGGAGAGCCGTTAATATGCTCTCATTCTTCATACGATAAATTTAATCAATTTAAAACTCCTACATTCTTTCAAGAAGGTGAGGGCGGTGGTGCTTATGGAGATACGTCTGATGAATATTATGTTAATTATAATGTATTTTTAAATATAAAAAATCCTCTTGAATTAAGAAGTTCTTTTCTGAAAGATAAATTTACTACATTAATTTCAGAAATATATAAAAATGCAGGTCTTGATGATGATGAATATAAAAATAGAATGGAGTTTGCAGAAAAATATGAAGATGGATATGGTTTATTTAAACTATTTGAAAAACCTTATTGGAAAAATGAGTATGGATATAATTGGGAATGGGTATTTGATTATTGCAAAAAAAACGGATATGATGGATTCGTAATGAGGGATAGCGACCAATCTATGCAATATTACATAACTACTTGGGTTGCATTATATCCCGAACAAATAAAACTTGCCGATGGAAGTAACACTACATTCGATGGCAACAACCCCGATATACGTTTTAAAGAGGGTGGTGGAATTGAAAATGGTAGCGTAGAGTTTATTAAATGGTATGTTGATTGGTACAAAAATATCAATCGAAAAATGAATATTTTATTTTCTTTACCAAGTGTTATAGCCCCTTTCAATGAAAAAAACGTAGTCATACTTGATGTGTTTGAGAAAATAGACCAAAACATAGATGCAAAGAGTTATCTTAATGAGATAATTGAAAAAGCAGATAAATATGAGGTAACAATATATCTTGAGCCAAAGCCAAGACATAAGTATTTCCAAGATAATTCGCAAAAGAAAAATAAAATTACAAGGGAATATCTTATTGATTATTATGAAAAATTTGGTTTTCAACTTACACCCAACAAGAAGTTTATGAAAAGATTGCCAATTAAAAAATACGCTAATGGAGAGAGTAGTAATTTTAGTTACGAAATAGGAGGTGTGCTTCACGGCAGCCCTTATGATTTTGAAAGGTTTTCAACAGAAAAGATAGGAACAGGCGAAGGCGCACAAGCGTTTGGCTGGGGGTTGTATTTTACTAATTTGGAAGATATTGCAAGGAAATACACAAAAGCAGGCGAAGGTGCAATATTCATTGACAAAACACCTTTATCTAAAAGAGCAAGGTTTCAAAAATTACCACAAGATGAAAAAATAGAAGTTGAGCAATTATTAAGAGATATAGCAAATGGTGAACTTACGAGAAATGAATTGTTCGGTATGGCTGCTTATAGAAAAGGATATTATCTTACCACTTATAATTTTATAAGGGATGCTAAAGAAGTTAAATTTTCACCTAAAGCGACTTTGTACAAAGTAACCCTTCACAAAGGCAAAACACCCGACCAATACACTTGGTTAGAGTGGGATAAAATTATAGATAAATCAATAAACACTAAATTAATAGAACAAGCAAAAAAAGAGGGTATATTAAAAGAAAGAGAAGGAAAAACACCTGTTATTAGTAAAGTTCCAACAGGTGCGTATTTTACTAATGATAATATTAGTGGACAAGATTTATATGAAAATCTCACAGTAGCATTTGGTTCTGATAAAGAAGCATCATTATTTTTACTTCGTGCAGGTATAGATGGCATAAAATACCCAGCAGAAAGTATATCAAGAGGCGCAACATCTGACACAGCAAGAGGATTTAACTACGTTGTGTTTGATGAAAACGCAGTAACGATTGAAGAAAAAACAAAATTTAAAAAAGGGGGAAACACAGAATGGAATTACGAAATAGGAGGATTATGAAAAAAACACTATTGTTATCTTTGCTAATTAGCACTATTTTTGTGCTATCTTTATGTTTAATTTTTTCTGGCGTGTATAACAAGCCAAACGATATAGATGATGCAATATACAAGCAACAGATAAGCGATTTAAACAAAAAAAATGATAGCTTAAAACTATCTATGGAAAAGAAAATTGATGAAATAAAAACTATGCAATTTAAAATAGATAGTCTTACAAATTTAAAATCACAAATACAAATACGCTATGTTGAAAAAATCAAAGAAATCGAAAATGCTAATGCTATTGATGTTTATAATGACTTTAAGCGCATATTCTCAAACAATAATATTAAATGAAAACAAAGATACATCAATCTGCTTTACTAAAAGCCAGAGTAAGTTTTTACTTAAAAATTACTATGATTTAAGATATTGTGATAGCTTACGAACAATATCTGAAACTCAATTTGGCACTTGTATTTTAGTGAGCGAAAAGAAAGATGAAATGCTTAAAGAAATGACTATGTATTACGAAAATTGCAACACTCAAAATAGATTAAAGGACTTGAAAATACAAGGTCTTTCAAATGATTTGAAGAAATGTGAAAAGCAACTTAAAAGAGAAATTTTTTACAAGAAAGTTCTTTTTGTTGTATCAATTGTGACAACATCAATATTGGCTTTCGATATTCTTGTTAATTGAGAAAAACCTATTATAAACAAACTCTGGAAAGCAGTTCTTTTTAGGCTTGTACTTGTTTTCTATGCACTCTTTCATTTGGTTTCTTAACTCATAATGATTGCACTTTAAAGGGTGGTATAGATTGTTTTTAAGGCTCATAAAGTGGTCTATGTTCCATTCTCCTTTCCAAACTATTGTAACAAGTTCAAGCGGTGTTTTTATACGCAAACCATTCTGCATACAAATAGTGTTAAACATAGCTTCAATGTGAAATAGTCCTTTTTGCTTGTTTTTGTGCGATTTAATGAACGATAACCCTGTTTTGCTTATTCCCATACCACAAACCATAGAAAAGTAATAAGGTGCGCTTATTTTATCGAAAATGCTATTCCAATGCCAGTCTTTTATATTATCGTTCTTGTAATTGTTGTTTGGAACAACTAAATCGTAGTGTTTTGAGTATCTATTTAAACTAACCAAAGTATTCACATTGTAAATAAATACATCATCTTCAAATACCCATACAAAATCATAATCGGTTTTTACCTCGCAAAATGTGTAGAGAAACTTATCCCAAGCTATTACTTTCTTTGGAATATGTGTTTGAAACTCGTTAATATTGCAGCCTACATAGGAATTTAGTTCGCACTCTTTGTCGCTAACTTGAATAAACATATTGTCGTTGCACTCATAGGCTTCATCATCAACAACAATGAATGTATCAAATTCTTTGCTAACTTCTTTTGCAAAATCTATTGTGTGTTGTTGAGGTGTTTTAGTTAGAAAAACTACTGCTGCTTTCATCGTTTGTCTGGCGTTACATCTTTTAACAATTCGTATTTATACTTTCTATGCTTTTTCATAGTGTCAGCCCACTCTTTTCCACCTTTGTAGTATATCTTGCTACCACCTCTATCTGCTCTATTTTGCAAATCTCTTTCTTTTTTCTTCGGGTCTTGAATGAATGTTATTAATCGCCTTGAAACATTGAACATTTTTGCAAGTTGCCTTTGGCTTAAACCTTGTTTAGTCCAATAAACAACCATTTCTCTTTGGCAAGGCAATAGCTTAACTCTTTTGTCTATAAAAGCACTATCAAGTTTTACTCTTTCGGTTTTGTAAGGCATAGTTATTTTTTAAAACAAGCATTTAATAATTCATCTTCTGATTTGTATTTTTTCTTTGCTTCATCAATATTCCCAATAGCATATTTGACACCACGATTTGAAGCGTGTTTCTCAACTCTTTTACCATTTATTTCGGCTTTGTAGTACCTATCAAAAGTGCGACCACCACTACCACCAAAAAAATAATTCCATTCAATTGTAAATTCTTTCATTTTATAAAAGCACTATCAAGTTTTACACACTTTTCGTTTGGAATACTCTTATCGCTTTCAATATGCTCTAAATTGTTTAGCTGGTTTTTGTAAGCATCAAGTTCTGCGCTCAATATCATTTTTTCGTTTTCAAGTTTTTTGATGTGATTTTTAATATCAAAAATTGCTCTTTCTATTTTATTCATAAGTTATTTTTTTGGGTTGTAATTTTTGTTTAACAATTCTTCTATGTCGGAAATTTTATAGTAAATTTTGCAACCTACTTGTGAGTAGCCTATAACTCCTTTATCTCTCCATAATTGAGCAGTACGCTTTGAAATGTGCATCATTTGTATAAACTCTTGATTGTCTAAAAATATTTGATTGTTGCTAATTTTTGACACTTGCTCTTTTATAGATTTTATTTCTTCGTAAATATCTTTTAGTATTGATTCTTCCATTATAGTTTAAAATATTTTGGGTATTGTTTATTTTTGTCTGTGCGCTCTTTGTGAGTTTGGGCTATTTGCTTTGCTTATCTTTCTTTGCCTTCTCTCTCAATATCAAGTGCTTTAATATTAACTCCCTATTTTTCTTGTTCTGTTTTTCGCTTATTTTCGTTTTCATAGTTAGTAAATATCTTCTGAATATAAATGATTTTGATTAAATCTTCCCAAGTCCTTGATTTGATTTTGAGCCAAAGCTATTTTTGCCGCTTCTTCTCTGCCAACAAACCTATCTTTGTTAGTTAAAAATCCTTGTTCACTTTCGCCAACAGACCTCTCTCCATTTTGAACACTTCTCAAGCCAAGCAAGTTGTAAACATTCTTTATGATGTCTGCGTGTCTATGACCAAGAACAACAACTCCTTTGTCAATATTTATTGGATTGCGAACATCGTTTTTTAGCACAAGGTCTTTGTACCATATAGCAGCGCAGTATATTCTTTCATTCATAATACAATGTTTTAGGTTGTTGTTGTTTCCAAAGTTGTAGGAGTTCTTTATCTGGTTTTTCTATTAACCAATGGTCGTTTTTAGTACCTAATAGTGCCTTTTGCCATTCATTAAACTCAATCATATCTTGCTCACTAAAAGGATGTGTTTCTTGGGATTTGTTGTAGCCTTGAATAAAACCATATCTTGCATACTCTTTATACCCATCAATTTCTTCAAACGGTTTATAGTCAATCATTGATTCAAAAGCTAACCTTTCCACCTTATCTACCACTTGTGGTAAATCAATGTTTGGGTTGTTGGTTGCTATTACTTTTTTACAATTTAAAGCATCAGCACAGTTTAATAAAGTTTCATCTAATAATTGAATAATGTGATTACCATTGTAATCAGGAATTTCTTTAATTGTGTTATCAAGATGAACAAAATCATTTAACATTCTCTTTTCATCACTCGCATAATAATCAAACCCATCTATTGCAACTTTGTCACAAATTGTTTCTTCGTTTGTTTTGGCGTTAATTAGTTTGTATTTCATTGTTTTGTTTTATTTTTTTTTATCAACTTGAACCTATTTGTTATTAGCCTTTTTACAGCCATATCAATTTTTTTTGTTTTTTGACTATCAACTTGTTCTTGAATTAATTTTATATATGTATCTCTTTCTTTTTCTAAAACCAGTTGAGCGTTGTTCATTATTTCCTCATACCAACATTTAATATCTAAAAGTGCGTTTACAATGTCCTCTGGGTGTGCAGAAACAAGTCTAACTTTATTATTGCAAATATCAATCGTTAAACATACTTTTGGTTGAGGTTTTTTCAAATCAGCTTTTGGAACAAAGACAGTTGCTTTTAATGAAAATTTTTCATTTTCTAATGATATTTTTTTAGAGTTAAAAAAAACTTTTTCAACTATTTTACTTTTCTCAATTAGTTTGTGTTTCATAATTTATTTCTTTTTAAATTGTTCAAACCATCCAAAAAACATATTAGGCAAAACTTGTAAGTTTCTATGTAACTCAAAATGATTTCTATAATTGTGTAAAATTTTCAAAACTTCTTCCTCACTATACATTCTTTTACCTTGCGATTTAGCAAATATAATGTGACTTTCTATAATTGATTTTTTACTTGCATAAATGTCTGGATAAGATTCATCTCCACAAATTTGTTTAGTAAATCTATTGTTTACAAATATTTCAGAAGCCTCTTCAATTGTTTCTTGTTTCATCGTTTTGATATATTAAAGTTTTGTTTGAGAATAGTCAACACTTCATTATTGAGTCCGTATTGTTTTATTTTAGCAAATACACTACCCCATAATTCATCTTCAAGCGTTTCTTGTTTAGGTTCTTCTTGTAATTTTTTCTCCTCAAGTTCATATATAAGATTAAAAAGTTTTCTTCTACGTTCTTTTTGTTCTTTAATATAAGAATCATCTTTTTCTTGTTTAGGTTCTTCTTTTGGAATGATTATTTTGTAATAATTACCATACTCAATACAAGAATCTCCTAACCCCATATCAACTTCAAATTCTACTTTTTCAACTTCAACACTCTCGCAACTGGGATTCTTAACAAACCATTCTAAAAATTCATCATCAATAGCTTGTACACCATCTTTGATTAATTCTTGGTCTGTTGTTAGGATTATTTTTTTAATATAAGAAGTTTCGTGAAATGTATTTGATTTACCGTCAAGTTCTATATAAAAACAAGGTATGTTTTTACCAGATGTAGTTTCATTTGCAATAAATGGTTTTAAACATTTAAAAATATGCAACCCGTCAAAACCCCAATCCCCTTCTTTAATTTCTTCATCAGAAGTGATGTAGATGTTTCTTTGACCGCTTAATAGACCATCGTTGCAAGTAGAGGGAATTTGCTTTAAAATATACCCATAAGAATTTTGTATTTTAGAGTAATGTAACCTACTTGGTTTGTCTGTTGATATTATGTGTATGTTTTTCATTGTGTTTTATTTTGTTCGTGACAAATTAAAAATTCATTGATTGCTTCTACTACTGCTTCTTTTTTATAATGATTAACGGTATCAAACCCTGCACCACAAATAAATTCCTGTCCATTACGCACTATTTCACATTGATTTTTATTTACAATATCTACGTTAAAAGAATCATTTAGTTTGTTTTCAATAGCCTCAACCACTTCCATTATCCAATTCCAATCAGAGTGATACATTACAGGACAAGGCAAATATTCGTTCTCATTGTCAGTAGGTTTGTACCAAGTTCCACAACTATAACCATCCTCTAATTTTATGGATATTTTTAATCCCATAAAATCAGCGCACCTTTTGTTGTATTGCAATATTTCTTCTTGTGTCATATTATTTTAGTTTTAGTTTGCCGTTAATAAATTCAACTTCCCATTCGGTTTTGGGCTGGAGGGATTCGATGTATTCATCAAGCCATTTAGTATATTTTGAAATAGCTTGTATCATATCCCAAGCAGCAACATCACCTACGGGCAGCATAGTGACTAATTGATTTCTAATAGTTAGCATATCTTCATTAGTATATTTCTTCTCCTTGTTATCTTCAATGGCTTGGTTGTAGCCTTTTATCCAATGTTCTTTTTTATCATTTTCATTGTTCCATATTCCAGAAAATGCAGAAGGATATAATATTTCTACTTTCTTCTCCACATCAACCACCCCAATTAGTTCTTTGACTGCTGGTAGAAATAACATTTTATAGTCAGCATAATGAGGTTTGTCATTAAGTGGTTGTGTTGAGTGGGTGATTTTTTTACGACCTAATAATGAACAATCATCATTCCATTTCCACACTCTATACTTGTCGGTTATCCAATCGCCAACATTAATCTTTGTGTCATCCACTATAACGTAGTGTTCTTCATTAATCTTTATCAGTTTCATAGTATTTAAGTTTTAAGTTATTGTATGTAATGATTTTTCTTTGCCACAATGTTTGCAAATGGTAGCACTACTTGTATTGTTTGTTGGTTCAAAATAACATTCATCATTTACCTTACTTGAATACGTTTCGTTGTAGTATTGTTCAAATGATTCATATCTTTTGTCGATGTTAATTATAAATTGTTTATAACCATCACTTTCGCCTTGTTCATACGCATCCATTTTCTGCTGCCTATCCATTTCTTTGGCTTGTTCGATTGCTTTTTTTACTACTTGACTTTGCCCATAATTTTTAGAATGTAAATAACCTAATTTAATTAACTTTTCTACTAAATAGTCAACTGCGGTCTGTTTTTTAGGTGCGCTCATAGGTTTAATAATTTAGCAATTTTAATTCTTAACTCTGTTATGTTATTGCCAAGTTCACCTTTGGCAAAATCTTCAATTAGTGATAAGTCGGTATCAATATCCATTAGCATATTTTTTTTTTGCTGCTTTTCCATTTCTTTGGCTTGTTCGATTTGTTTGCTATACCAACTCTCTATTGAATGTGGCAACTTATCCATTAACCACTCTACTGCGGTCTGTTGTTTTTCCATAATTGTATAAATTTAGTTATTAATAATGTTAGCGCAACAACAAAAAAACTTGTCTTTACGCCATTCTTCTTGCATTTTATTTGTGCCGATTTTGCGCTTATCACAAAATCAAATATGGCAATGATATATGGCGACATAATAATCGCCATATACAATACCATCAAAAATATAAATATCTTCTCCATTTCGCCTTAAAACATCTTTAAATCGTATTTCTCTGCTGTGTTAATTGCCCTATTGTAATCGTAGTAAACGATTGGCTCGTAATTGGCAAACACAGGGTAGGGGTTTGTTCTATCAATCTTGTTGTGATGATTGAAGCCAGTCAAAAACATTCTATTGTAAGATAGCACATAAACTCGCTTCTGCTCATACATAGACATCAAGTAAACAAATTTATCTCTCAAATTGTCTATATCAACATCTTCGATAGACTTGATTTTTTCTGTATGAAAAACATCTTCCTCGCTTGACATCAATATGAGGTCAAAATTATGCACATAAGCATTTATTTGATACTTATAATCGTGCGTTAGAAATTTAGGCTTGTGCGGTAGGTTTAAAATGTGAATACCCAAGTTCATTGCTCTTGTCATAGCTATTAGCTTCACGTTTCTTTCTGAAATATCTTTATCGCTCATTTTATCCAAATATTATGTCCTCAAAAAAGACGGTTTGTAAAATAACATCTGCTGTTTCAGCATCATCTTGTTCTTCTATCATTTGAAGAAGAAATTTAATTGGTGTTTTTGCAACCCTATCGTAAACATCTTCTATCTTAATAGAGGTTGTCATTAAGCCATCGCCCTCAATGTCTTTGAGAGTTAGCAATCCACCATCTTTGAGTATTTGCACCAGCACATCTTCGTAGCAAGGTGTTGATGTTACGATTAGCTTTTCTTTTGCTCTTTTGTAATCTGATTTTTTGTACGTTATTTCGCACCCATACCCACTAAAATATGAAAGTCCATTGCACAATGCGGAGTGAAATATGTCTAATGATTCTTGTTTATCTAAAAGTATTTTCATTTTTTATACAATAAGTGTGATTATTAATTTTTCTCATTCCACCTCCACGATAAGCAATATAGTTGCCAACTGTTTCTGCGCTTATTTTATTGATTTCGTTGCAGTAAGAGGTGTCTATGTCTTTTTCTTTAACGAGGCATCCAATAGATGCCTCGTATGATATTATATCCTTTTTGTTTTTCATACTATCTAAATTTTTCAAAGTAGCTTTCAAGTTGCTCAACAGAAAGGAATGTAATGTTTTCCTTTAGCCACTCAATGCTTGTTTTAGCATCTACACTATCGCCAGTTTGTATGTTAGTTCCAACCACTATTGCGTTGCCTACAATCGGGTAGTTCCAATCTTTCATAATGAAACCACCTATGTTTTCTGCATAAAGACCATTATCATCGCAATATATTGAATCTTGGTTTTCAAAAGTAATAGGCACACAAAATGTGTTGCACCCATTACCAATCTCTTTGTAGTAGCTATGTAGCGAATCTACGATTACGTTGTCGAATGATTTTTCAATCACATTGATTTTAATTGCTTTCTTCATTGTTGTTGTTTAAGTTGTTATTTTTATTTTCTTCCTCAATTAGCTTGGGTAAAATTAGCTTTGGCAAATCTTCCATTTCGCTTTGAAATTTGGCATCTACCACTCTTTGATATAGCTGCCAATCGAATTTATCCCAAAATCGTGTGTATGCGCTTGGTATCATAGTGAGTTTTCTTTTAAAATGTCGTTCATATTATTTTTAAAAAGCGATAGCACATTGTCAAACTCTTCTTTGCTAACAACTCTAAAATCTTTGGAATCAGAAATGTATTGGCAAGAAACAATGTCTAATCGCCTTTCTGTCAAAAAAATTGTCTTGTCAACATCTACCTTGTGATAAGTGCAATCATTGATGCAGTAGTAGAATGGAATTGAGATTTCGACTTCCTCAATCGTTGTTACTTGTCTTTTGACTTTTGATGTGTTTGCTGTCATTGTGTTTGTTGTTTTTATGGGTTTAAAATAGTTAAGGGGGCGTTTCCACCCCCATTTGTTATACATTTATATATCGTATTTATTTGACTGGCTAATAACGTAAAGCCTTGTGGATTCATTGATTTGTGTTGTCATAGGGTTTTGAAATTAGTGTTAATAAATTAATTAAGTTGCACAAATATAATACTTAATTCATTGCTCACTCAATACCAAGTGTTAAAAAATGTTAAAATGAAATATATTTGTATCGTTTTATTAAAAGTTTTCTTCGATATACCTTTCAATTGTTTCTTTAGCCATTTGCTCTGTGTTGTTTTTCGTTTCTGGCTCGTTTACACTTATACACATCATTAAAAACTTAATAGCACGTTCTTTTTCTCCATTGAGCCACATATTGATTATATCTTCTGTGCCACTCATTGTTGTTCCATAGATAGCTTTTAGCTTCTTGCTCATACTTTTATTGTTTAATTGTGATTAATATTCTTTGTTAAATGCTTTGTTGCTATTGGCTTTCAAAAGACAGTTTCGCATATACGATAGTTACCAGCAATTTTAAGTGACATCCCACTCATCGCTGACACGACCTTCAATAAATTGTAATTTATCATACCAATCATTGCAAAATTCATCAACAACTACCAAATAATGTTTGTGGCTATCATTGTTTTTTCCTGTGTATGTATAGGCACAACAAAGAACAATTTTATCGTTAAATTTTGGTAGTTCTTTACCTTTCAAAATACTTTTCCCAATTACTTCGCTTCCCCATTCCCAAGCGTGTGATTTCATTTTGCTTTCAATTTCAGAAAGCGGCAATTGAACTTTATCCCAAAATGATTGCATATAAGCATCAATGAATGGAGGGAAAATGTGATACCCAAAAACTGCTGGTAACACGGGTTTTGCGTCATTGGGGGCTTTCGTTTTTTTATTTGACATTTGTTTTAAATTTAAAGTTTATTACTACTATTGGGCTTTAGCGCTGGTAATCCCCAACGAACGCAAAGCCCGAAAACGTTATACACAATACTACATTCGTGTTTCAATTATAGTTCTGTGTAAAAATCTTTTTAAAAATCCCAACCCACTTTTATTTAATATCCCATTGTGAAATTGTGTCAAGAACCCTCATTATTTCTTTGTTATCCATATCAACAACAACTTCACTTGTAAATCCTTCACCTTTTGAATCCGCATATATTTCAACATTATATCTCGTCAATAAGTCTTTAAATTCTCTCTTGAACGTTTCAACCTTATTAACAGGTTCAGTATTCTCGTTAATAAACTTACCAAAGTTTTTCACTTTATCAATATCTTTTCTCATTTCGTTTTTCATAATTTTACTTTATATATAAATATTTGAAATTAAATTTTCCACCCACATTTTTAAAAAGTTTTTATTTGTGTTTCAAACCAACATTCTACTTTAATAATCCGTACAGTGTATAACAAGGTGTATAAGAAAGTTTGCTATCAACAGTTGTGCTAATTTGAAAGTTTATCTAAGCAAACCTTCTCATACACCCAACCGTTATAGGTAAGGCTATGACCGTTCCTCGTTATAATTACCTGCGTGACTACAAGCACCATTTCCGCTAATTATTTCAATTGGGGTTAATCTGTTAGTCATTACTTGCCACATATCCCGACCAGTATCATTTTTTGCGTAAACAGTTGCATACATTTCATTTGGAGTAAAAGCGTGTATTCCAACTTCTGACTTGTTTTGATAATTAGCATCAAGAATAACTATTTGCCCTACCATTAAATTGTGTTTGTTATGATTCATTTTTATTTAAGTTTTAAAATTTATCGTTTATTTATTAAAATTGCATTTCTCCTTCCATAAACAAACGACAAGTAGTGCCTTTCTCTTTTTCGACAAACGAGATAGCATCTTCTATTGTGTCGAATGTGCAATCTTTACACCCAACCCAAACCTTGCCATTTTTAAGCAAATCTAACCCGCAAACAAAAGACCAAAATTTTTGGCTATCGCACCATTCTCTCAAGCAATATAAAGCTGGCACATTTCCCTTTAGCAAATCTGCATTATACTCGCTTATTTTTCTATTTCCAACAAACAACTCGTTTTCGCAAACAACAGCAAGAGGATGCGTATTATAAACGTAGTAGCCATAAGATTCTTCTTCTATTCCCCACTCGCCTCTATCATTGGTAAAATAACTTGTAACGATTTTTGATTTTGTAACTTCCATAAGATAAGATTAAGATTTAGTAATTGATTAATTTGTTTGTGTTTGTCAAAGAGTACATCTCTAATTTTGGAAAGTACAATTTCTGGTGAATATAACCCGATTTAATCTTTTCCTTTCGCATATCTTGAATAGCCACTCTCTTTGCTTGTTTAGTTGATATGTGCTTCATTTGTCGTTGTTTTTATTAGTGTCAATTATAATTAAGAAAAGGGGCATTTCTGCCCCTATATGATTGTTAATATATTTCTTGCAAGATTTGTAATTCATCACTTGTAAATAGCCTTTCGATTGCATTGTACTCCTTGCAAACAGCCTTATACGTTTTCTCTGCATCTTTGTTATGCTCATAGCCATATTCGTTGCAAAAATCATCAAATGTGCCAACATCGTACTTTTGCACACACGCTAACACATCGTACAATGTTGGTGCTTTCTTGCCACTTGCTATGCTTTGCCCAAAGGTGAATGTGTAAGATTTTCTTCCCCTTTGCAAACGTAATTTGAACACCCATCTTGGCTCGTTGTCGGAGTGAAAATACTTCTTGTACTCCTTGCCCAACACACATAGCTTGATGTTTAGGTCTTTTGCGATTTTGGTTACTTCTTTCGTAGTCATAGTTTATAAGTGTTTATGGATTAATTAAATTAATAGCACAAATGTATAACCTTAATACATATATGGCACTTTTCAAATGTTAAAAATTGTTAAAAGTAATCAACATTGTCAAAAAGCTAAATAGCATCGTTTTTAACGCATTTTTTTGAAATTGAATACTTTGTAACAAACAATCTCCAAAAGCGTTTATTGTGCAATTAAAATGAGTTTATTTGAGTTTATGTTGTGCATTTGTAAAACAAAAAAAGGCTACCTTGTGAGTAGCCTTGTTTGTTTAAAAATAAAAATCTTTACTTTGGCTTCGATATTCTGCCCAACTCTGTTTTCTTCAATTCGCCAAACTGCTTGTGGCTCTTAATGTCAAACGAAGCGTGTATTGTGACCGATTTGCTTCTTTCTTCATCTGTAAAATCACTTGGGTTTACTATCGTGTTTATGTTGCCATCTATGTACTTTTCACTCAACTCGCCAAACTTCGTAAATTGATTGCCTATTTCATCCTCAAGCGACCACAACTGCCAAGTGCCATAGCTTCCAAATCCTGTTTTAAGTCCTAAAATTTTGAGTTTAAGAGTTGACTTCTCGCCAACAACACCAACATATTCAGACTTTGGCTTCTCAACCTCTACAAGACTTTTCTCGTACATATTGTACGCAGCCACAACGAAATTTGCCTTTGTTTGCAATATTCTTTTCAGATTGAAACAATCCTTTATGCCAGCCTTAAAGTTTTCAAAATCACTACTTGAATATTGGTCTATTTCAAGTTTATTTGCCCAAGATTTAATGGCTTCAAATTTCTCATTCGCATCTTGCGACAATGGTGCTATAAAGTCCAAGTAAATCAAGTGCTGCTCATAATCGTAGATAGCGTTTCTCAAATGTTTTGAAATGACTTCCTCTCCATTTCTATGTGATTTCAATTGCTCTTCGCTAAACAAATCACTTATTGAATAGCCATCTGTATTGCTCAATGCCTTCTTCAAATTGCTATAGCCATACTCGTTGATAGTTTCTATCGCCCAGTCAAACCTATTAGGGTTGAAACGCACATTCTCAATAAACTTTATGTATTCGATAACTTTGTCGAAAGTGGATTCTCCCAAATTGGTTCTAACCTTTTTGAAAATCTCTCCACCATAGTAGTCGTAACCCACAAGTTTGTTTTTCCATTCGTTTTTAACGAACTTGCCATCTTTCTTAACAACCAAATCGGTAATCTTGAAAATCGTTTCAACATTATACGCAAGTGCTGAACCACCAGAGCCTTTAACAAATATCTTGTTGCCAAGACCTTGTATTGTGATGCTAAACTTACTAACGGCTTCAAACATACTAACATAGCTTTTGGGATTGACACCAAGAAACTTCTTCAAGCACACAACACCCACTTGCTTGTATTCGTTGCTTTCAGACTTAACTATGTAGCTTTTAACCCTCGTAGAACGCACTCCACAATGCTCACATTGAGAGTTGTTTGGCTTATACCTCAATGGTATTTCCACAGATTCATCTATTTGATAAATCTCGCCTACTTCGTGATTGTTTGCGGCTACAAGCGACCAACCACCAGCCATTTTAAGCGTTTGCTTTAAGTTTATTTCAAGGTCAAAGCACTTCTCAATAAACACTTCGGCTACTTCATACCTTTTCCCATCATCATCGTAATCCAGTTCTACGGTGGCTTCAAATTCGTGGTCATAATCATCGCTAAACTTGTATTCTGGTTTTGGCAGACCTAACTTTTCTGCCACTCTTTCCAATGATTTTAGCGACTTCATTATCTCTTGCCTATACTCTGATAGCAAGTGTTTTTGAGTGAAATAAAGTTTCTCCGTAGTCAAGTTGTTTTGTTGCGTTGTTGTAGTCATAGTTGTTTAGTTGTTTAGTTTTTAGAATTGTTACGTTGTGATGTTGCAGCCCAAGTGAGCGTTGCAGTTGTGAAGATTACTAATAGAATCGTAGTCATAATAAATAGTTTTAAGTGATTAATAACACAAATGTATAACTCTCTTATACACCCCATCAAAACAAAGTGTTAAAAATTGTTAAAACACCTTAAAATTATATTAACAATCTTCTACAA
>Ga0315904_10005498_pt1 | contig 17570 bp, 12 predicted proteins | sample LakEriMetagenome_6_FD_203529 | JGI IMG/M metagenome (GOLD analysis project Ga0315904, IMG submission 203529) | Freshwater fungal communities from buoy surface, Lake Erie, Ohio, United States - Buoy 12 MA120 | ecosystem: Environmental > Aquatic > Freshwater > Lake | place: USA: Lake Erie, Ohio...
CTAAGGTGGGCAATGTCTCGTTTTACGATCCCAACAACGAATACGGTTTTACGAAACCGTACTCCGATAAAACAGCCGAGATGATTGACATAGAAGTGCGCAATTTGATAAATGAATGCTACGAACGCACCAAGCAGCTGCTGTCAGACAAACGCGAAAAACTAGAAGAACTGTCGCATGTGCTGCTGAAACGCGAAATTTTGTTTCAGCACGACCTTGAGGAAATTCTTGGTCCACGCCCGTTTGATGCCAAAAAAGAAGAAGCAGCACCCGAATCTGAGCCAACAGCTTTAGCAGCACCTGATCCAGTCACCGAAAAGCCTGAAGATACTGCAAATAACAACACGCTTTTTTAATTACTGTCTATCAAAATTTACGCAGAAGGGCCACTGTATACAATAAGGCCTTTATACATGCGCCCAGGCATCGTTTATTTGCTGAATGAATCTTCGATGGGTACTTGGTATAGCATTACTGGCAATAGCTACTCAGGCTTGTAAAACAGGCAAGCAATCTGTGCGCAGTACGAATGACACGAAGCATCAGTCAAATTGGGAAAAAAAGCGCAGTTATTACAATGCAAAATTTGAGTTAATGCTCGACCACTCTTCCAACCTGGCTTTATACGAATTAATAGACGATTGGTTGGGTGTTCCGCATAAAGACAACGGCTGTGAAAAATCAGGAACTGACTGTTCGTGCTTTGTTAAAATGGTGTACACAACCATTTACCATGCCGATGTAGGAAAACACTCGCAGGAAATGTATGCACGCACACAGCGCACAAACAAAGAGCAATTAACAGAAGGTGATCTGGTTTTTTTTAAAACCAAAGGCGATAAAATATCGCATGTAGGCATCTACCTGAACAATCAGAAGTTTGTGCATGTGAGCACATCGAAAGGGGTTGCAGTGAACAGCCTGCTAGAACCTTATTATCTAAAAACCTATACTGCTGCAGGTAAAAAACCTTAGCTACGAAACTGAATATCTTTAATATTGAGCTGCAGGTTGGTGTGCCCGTTGAAGTGATTTTCTTCAATGGTATAACACATATCGAACGATATGCCTTGCGATACTTTTTCGTAATGCTCACCCAGTCCGAATGCTATGGCCTTATACACGCGTGCATCATCGGCTTGCGTGAGGGTTAGCTTCAGGTGGTTATTGCCTACAATCATAGCATCGCCCACGTCCCACACGTTGCGACTCAAAAATACCGGACTCATATTGCCGGGACCGAAGGGCGCAAATTGATTCAGCACATGATAAAACTTGGACGTGATAAGTCGCAGGGGTATTTCGGCATCGTACTCTATTTCGGGTGTTAGGCTGCGCTCAGTAATAGTTGATGAAACCACCGACTCAAAACGTTCGGCAAATTCGTTCAGCTTTTCGAGGCGCAAGGTGAGGCCCGCTGCGTGTGTATGGCCTCCATACTGTTCCAGCAAATCAGCACATTGCTCAATGGCGTGATACAAATCAAACCCTTCAACCGACCGTGCAGAGCCTGTGGCCATGCCGTTTGATTCGGTAAGTATGATGGTAGGCCGGTAATATTTTTCAATCAGGCGCGAAGCCACAATGCCAATCACGCCTTTGTGCCACTCGTTGTGAAACAACACGGTTGATTTACGTTCGTGAAAAGAGGCATCGTGTTTCACCATATCAAACGCATGCTCGGTAATGGTAGAGTCGAAGTTTCTGCGCTCTAGGTTATGCTGATTAACCAGCTCGGCAATGGCTCGTGCCTCATTTACATCCTTAGAAATCATTAACCGCACCGCATCTTTGGCATCGGCTATTCGTCCGGCTGCATTGATGCGCGGCCCAATAAAAAACACAATATCGGTAACGTTAAATTCGGGCTTTTCCTGATAGGTGTTCAGCAATGCTTTCAGTCCGTTATTCGGATTTTGTTTCAGCCGTTTCAATCCGTAGTGTACAATAACCCTGTTTTCATCAAGTATGGGAACAAGGTCGGCACACACACTTACAGCAGCCAGATCAATGTATTGTTCAACTTCTTCGAACGGTATTGCATGTTTTATGCTGTATGCATGAAGCAGTTTAAACCCGATGCCACATCCCGAAAGTTCCTTGAACGGGTACGAACAATCTTTCTGTTTTGGATTGAGGATGGCTGCAGCTTTTGGCAATTCATCACCGGGAAGGTGGTGGTCACAAATAATAAAGTCGATGCCTTTATTCGCTGCATAGCTAACTTTGTCAATAGCTTTAATGCCACAGTCTAACGAAATGATAAGAGAAAATCCATTGTTCGCGGCCCAGTCAATTCCCATAAATGAAATGCCGTAACCTTCGGTATAACGGTCGGGAATGTAGTAATCCATATTCGGGTATCGGGCAGAAAAAAAGGAAAACACCGTGGCTACTGCTGTTGTTCCGTCTACATCGTAATCGCCATAAATCAGAATTTTCTCGTTTTTTGACATGGCATCATCTATCCGCTGAATGGCATCGTGCATACCCAGCATTAGGAAAGGATCATGCATATCGGAGAACTGAGGGCGAAAAAATTTTTTTGCCTGCTCAAATGAATCCATACCGCGCTGTACCAGTATTGCCGAAAGTGTACGGTTAAGGTTAATAGCCGATGCTATGGCCTCCACATTTTCTTTGTTGGGCGTAGGTTTTGGTGACCAGCGTTTGGTTTTCATGCAGCCCGCGAAGGTATCAAATTATTTACGCCTCACCTAATGGCAATCTCAAAACACTGAATAAGTGTATACTTGCACCCATGTCGCATATATTGTGTATAGAAACGGCCACTGAAGTATGTTCCGTATCTGTAGCTGTAAATGGAAAAACAGCTACTCTGCTTGAGTTGAATGAAGGCTACACGCATGCATCACGCTTGCCCGATTTAATACAGAATGCGATTACACAAGCGGGTATAAAGCTAAGTGATCTTAATGCAGTTGCTGTAAGCAAGGGCCCGGGTTCCTATACTGGTTTGCGTGTGGGCGTGTCTACAGCCAAAGGGTTGTGTTATGCACTGGATATACCTTTGTTATCGGTAAACACGTTGCATGCGTTGGCGTGGTGTGCACGCCAAACATTAAACACAAACGAGTATGACCTGTTGATACCCATGATAGACGCCCGCAGAATGGAAGTGTACTGTGCCGTTTACGACAAAACACTGAATGAGTTATTACCAGCCGAAGCGCGTATTATCGAAGCAGGTTCGTTTAGTGAATTTAATCATCACCGCATCGTTTTTTTTGGGAATGGTGCTAGCAAATGCAGCACAGTTTTGCAGCAGCCCCATGCTTTATTTTTGCCCAACATTACCTGTTCGGCTTTGGGTATGGCGCAACTGGCCCAGCAGGTTTTCGAACAGCAGCACTTTGAAGACGTGGCCTACTTTGAACCTTATTACCTCAAAGATTTTGTAGGCACAACACCTAAACCCAAGTGGCAATAATGCCCAATAGGCAACTCAGAAATTGCACTGTACTTGTAGGCGCAATAGGCGTCCTGTTTGTCGGTTATCTTTAATGGCCGCATCCACAAAGGTTCGGTCAGAAAGAGTATACATGGCAACAAATTCCAGGTTTCGGTAAGGTTGCCACTCGATTCCGGCTTCTGTTTCAAATACTCGGTAACTGCGTGCATCGGTTTCGTGTTTCTTACCTCCCTTGTAGTATTGATAACGTACAAACGGAATAATGGTCTGCCTCTCGGTTTTAATGTAATAGTTGAGCATGGTATAACCGCCTTCCAACTTGCGCTGCTCAATGGTATTGGTTGCCGGATTATATTCAGGACCTGTTCCTATATTGTATTCGGCAACTATGCCGAATGGTTGAGGATACCACACAAACGTAGCAGCAATCCGTTCATCCAGGTATTCAAAATCAGCATTGATACCTTTAACGCTTTTACCTGAAGTTACCGTGTTTACTACATATTTTCCGGTGTAGTATTGTATGCCCGGTTCTAGTATTTGCTTATTGCGAAATTGAAAAGGATAGGTAAGGCGAATAACTTTATGCAATGTATTGTTGGCTTCGGGGCGATTGGCTATTTGCCCATTATATACACCAAATCCCAGTACACCGTAATCACCCGATCCTTTTAAGCCCGAACTTACCAGGTATGAAAACCGCTCTCTTATTTTGGCCGGAGCCCAGTAAAAAAAGGTACCAATATCGCGTTCGTTCGCAACCGCGCTGTTAAGTGCATCATTTCTATCAAGCGGTATGCGGTTTTGACTGGATTGCATGTTTTCAAAACCATATGGAACTTTGCTTTGCCCAAAACGCAGGCGCATGGATTTTGACGCATTTAATGCAACATCAATATACATGTCGCGTATTTGTGCAAAATGTAAACCCGTGGTAGAGGCTGAGCTGGCAAAATCGGGCTGTAGGTACAAATACACACGCTCATGTATATTACCGAAAAAAATGACCCGAATACGCCTGAATGAAAAGCCTCCGTCTTCGCCCCACGAGCGGTCGCATTGCTCGCATTTCAGTGATGGGTTTGTTTCAAGCAATCTGTTGTACCTGAACTGCGCATATCCCCGAATTTGAAGGGTCTCGTACCATTTGGATGCAGGCCGAACAGGATTTTTAGTCGGAGATGTGTCGTTAAATACCACGTAACCCTTGGTCGGGTTTAGTAAATGACTTATAACCGAGGAACTGTCGGAATGGGCAAAAGCAGAGATCCAGGCGAATAAACTCAAAACAACCAGTTGTATACGTAGCATTTAGGTGGGGTTAAATCGGCTGCAATAATATTAAGCCAATGTTACTACAAGCTAAATGTAATGTTATATAAATGTTAATTAGCATGCAAAATGCGCAATTTCTGTTAACAAGCAGTGGAGTTGTCTTCGACATTAATCACCAGTCCTTTGTGCATTGCATCCAAGAAGACATTACCTTTGCCCACAAAACGAACGCCCATGTATATTGAACAATTGTATACCAACTGCCTGGCGCAAGCCGCTTATTATATCGAATCGGATGGCGAAGCGGCCATCGTTGATCCGCTCAGAGATTATGACCGGTACATAAAGCTGGCCCACTCCCGCAAGGCACACATTAAGTATGTGTTTGAAACTCATTTTCATGCCGACTTCGTTAGCGGCCATATAGATTTGGCCAACAAAACAGGTGCTAAAATTATTTATGGTCCCACTACGCAAACTTCTTACCCGGTTCACGTGGCTACTCACGGTGAAAAGCTGCAGCTGGGTAAACTGACCATTGAAGTACTGCATACCCCTGGCCATACCCCCGAATCATCTTGTTTTTTAGTACGTGATGAAGCAGGCAAGCCGCATGCTGTATTTACGGGCGACACTCTTTTTGTTGGCGATGTGGGTCGTCCTGATTTGTTGGATGGCATTATGACCAAAGAAGAACTGGCCGGTATGATGTACGATTCGTTGCGTACGCAACTTATGACCTTACCCGATGAGGTTATTGTGTATCCTGCACATGGTGCAGGCAGCGCTTGCGGCAAAAACATTGGAAAAGAAACGCAAAGCACCATAGGTGAGCAAAAGCAAAAAAACTATGCTTTGCAACCGATGTCGAAGGAAGTGTTCATTCAAACCATCACCGAAGGCATACAGCCTGCACCGGCTTATTTTTTTAAAGATGCTAAACTGAACAAACAAGGTTATGCATCATTTGATGAAGTTGCAAAAACCGGAAATACTGCCCTATCGATTCTTGATTTTGAAGCGGAAGTAAAATCGGGTGCACTTATAGTAGATACCCGAAACCCCGATGATTTTGAAGTCGGATTTATTCCGGGATCATTGAATATTGGACTCAACGGACAATATGCCATATGGGCGGCCACGATACTGGATATTCATGACCGTATTGTGTTGGTAACCGATAACGGCAAAGAAGAAGAAAGCATAGAGCGACTAACCCGTGTTGGTTTCGACAGTATATCAGGTTATCTGAATGGCGGATTTCAAAGTTGGCAATCAGCTGATAAGCGCACCGATATGGTTATCTCTATTGACATGGAAGAGTTTGAACTGGATGCCAAGCATACCGATATTGATATATTGGATGTGCGCAAGCCTTCGGAATGGAACACTCGTCACCTCAAAAGAGCGCAGCTGTACTCGCTGGATACGTTAGCTAAAACCTACACACAACTAGACAAAGACAAGGAATACCTCATTCACTGTGCCGGAGGTTATCGGTCAATGATTGCCGCTTCGTTTTTGAAGACAAAAGGATTTCAACGTGTTAAAAATGTGTATGGCGGGTTTGCAGCTATTCAAAACTTGTCACTTGAATTTGAATCGGCAACTACACAAAAAAGCGAGTAATCAAGAGCTAAAAACGGACCCTGGATATTATTTAGCCACTTCTATCAGCGAGGTTAATTGCTCATCAAGCGGACTAACTCCGGATGGAAAATACGTAACGAATTTGCCTGTTTCATCAATCAGAAACTTGCCGAAATTCCAGCGCACGTTCACATCCTCCGTTTTGTTGTATTTCTTTTGGGTAAGCCATTGATATACTACATGCTGTTGTTCGCCTTTCACATCAATTTTTTCGGTCAGCTGAAAAGTTACAGCATACCTGCGGCTGCAAAACTCCTGAATACGCTGCGGTGTGCCAGGCTCCTGACCTCCGAACTGATTGCACGGAAAACCGATCACTACCAACTTGTCCTTGTATTTATCAGCTAATTTTTGAAGTTCGCCAAGTTGTGGCGTATACCCGCATTCAGAGGCCGTATTTACCAGCAACACTTTTTTGCCCTTAAATGCACTGAAGTGTATAACGCTTTTTCCATCTAAAGCGCCAATGCTTAATTCGTAAAATTTGGTGGGCACTTTTGCCCCTTGTTGAGTGGTGAATGACATCATACAAAATACTACAGTAAAAGCGGACACAATTTTTTTCATGCTGTAAAAAAGTTAAAAGGTGAGAATCGTGTTTTTTATTTCCTCCATTTGCCATTGCGGTGTAGAGGTGGCACCGCATATACCCACCGTATCGCCATCGCTGAACCATTCGGGCCTCAGTTCGTTTTTAGACGAAACGAAATAGGTGTTTGGGTTTATTTCTTTGCACACATCGTGCAGCACACGTCCGTTCGATGATTTTTTACCCGATACGAAAATAATCTTAGCGTACTTTTTAGCGAATTCGCGCAACTGTATGTCGCGGTTCGACACCTGACGACACAATGTATCGTTAAAATCTACTTCGACACCACGCTTCACCAACTCATCACGTAAAGCGTATAGTTTTTTTGTGCTTTTGGTGGTTTGGCTAAACAGCTGCACTTTCTTCGGAAGCTCTACGCTATCCAGTTCGCTGAAGTCTTCAATCACTATAGCGTCACCGTTGGTTTGCCCTTTAAGCCCGGCTACTTCGGCATGTCCGTGTTTGCCCAATATCATAATAGGCTCTTGATGATTATACGCTTCACGCACCCTGTTTTGCAACTTTAACACAACGGGGCATGAGGCATCTACCAATTCTATATTTTGTTCAAGCGCTTTACGGTATGTTTCGGGAGGTTCGCCATGTGCACGTATTAGCACGGTGCTGTCGCGAAGCGCATCAAACTGTTCGTGATTGATAATTTCAAGCCCTTTTTTGCGCAGGCGTTCTACTTCTTCGTCATTGTGTACAATATCGCCCAGGCAATACAATTTGCCGGTTTCGTCCAGTATATCTTCAGCCATTTGAATGGCGTAAACCACTCCAAAACAAAAGCCTGAATGATCATCAATTTCAACGTGTAGATTCATAGGTACAGCAAAATAAACGTATTTAAGGCGAATTAGTTTATGCCCTCACAAAACATTTACCGATATGTTTGTTTAGTTTTACAGATGACCCAAGAAGAAAAAGACAGTACGGTATTTGAAAGCTATTCGGGAGAAGCTTCGTTGTCGCCTATTCCGCTAAGCCTCGGTTCACCGGTAATAAGGCCGGAAGACCGCAATCAGATAAAAGCGAATGCCGTAGAGGCCATGCACCATTACGCCAATCAGGAAATTTCGATGCTGAAAAAGCAGGCAGACTTGATTATGCAGCAGGTACGAGAAATTGAACAGCGACTGAAAATATCAGAACATATATACACTTCCGACATGCGCTTTGTTCCGGTGGTCAACCAGGTTTATCACCTGTATGAAAAAGACGATTACTACTCACTTTCACTGGTAGGTCCGGAAGAGTGGGGCCGCAGTAAAACATCACGTAAATATGTGGCCTCGGTTAAGCTTTTGGGTGATCACAGCTGGGATATAGTTCGTAAAGCCTAAGCTTTGCTCACTCCCTAATCAGGTGTAAACTGCCGTTAAGGTCATAGCTTTTTCCGCTTTTCTTTCGAATTCGAATAATGTAATAATACACACCTGTTGGAGCGGGTTCTCCTTGTTCGTTATTTCCATCCCAGCAGGCATCTGCATTTTTGCTGGTGTAATAAAGATTGCCCCAGCGGTTGCGAATCCACACCTCAAATTCATCGCACTTTTGGTAAATGCCGCTAATGCGGTAACAATCATTGTATCCATCATTGTTCGGGGTAAATACATTCGGCACAAATACTTCGCGTGTGGTATCCCCATCTATCAGATATGTTTTTGTAGCCGTATCGGCACATGGGCTTCCTGCGTTAGTAATAAGTTTAATGGTGTATGTTCCATTGGCCTTGTAGGTATGTTTGGGTTCCTCTTCGTCTGTTGTGGTTCCGTCACCCAAATCCCACGAAAATGTGGTGGTCTGCCCTTGTGGTACTGCCGACAAGTTTCTGATAGTTGTATTCATGGAGCAACTGTCGCGCTCTAATTCAAAATCGGCAACAGCGCTGCGGTAAGCATTCAAGGTGCTGGTAAACGTATCGGCTCCTGCACAGGTTTGGCTGTTTCTTGCAATTAACCGAAGTGAGTAGTTGCCCGGTTGCGTAATAACGGTATCTACAGTTTGCCCGTTTCCTATCACCGTTCCGTTTAGCAACCACACAGTCGAATCGGAATTGAAGGAGGTATTTGTTGCACGCAGTGAAGCAGGCAGGCAAAACAAGGTGTCTTTCATTTCAAAACGTGCTTTGAGGATATGGCTGGCTGTGTCATAAGATACCAGCCTTGTGGCGCTATCGGCACAGGGTGAGCCAGGATTTACAATTAACAAAATAAGGTAAGTGCCATTTCCCGAATACACATGTGAACCCGGATTGAATGTGGTATATTCTGTGCCATCGCCCATGCGCCATAAAAACGTAGCATTTGCGTTTCCGGATGTGTCGCTGGTGTTCATCAATTTGATGGCGGCCGAACAGGTATCGCGCCAAACAACGAATCCGGCTGTGTCGGCAGGAAAAACAGTAAATGTTTTGCTTGCCGAATCGGCAGGAAAACAGGTACTCGTATCTGTTATGACCAGCTTCATGCTGTAAGTGCCTGCCTGCATAAATACAGAGGAATAATCAAATGTGCTGTCGGCCAATGTATCATTCAGGTACCAAACCTGCCCGATGCCGTTGATGGAAGTGTTTTGAAACAGCACGGTACTGCCTTCGCAGGCCGGATTAGGCGTGACATTAAACTGCGCTTTTAGCACCAGCGTATTATTGTCCAGCGTAAAATCCTGTGAGGAGGAAAGTTCGCATCTCAACCCACGGTTTACAACAAGTTGTATGGTGTATGTTCCTGCTGTGTTATATGTGTGCGTGGCATTTTCAGATACGGATGAATCGCCATCGCCAAAGTACCAGATGAACTGAACACTGTCGCCCGGTTGCAGGGCTGTTTCGTTTTTCATATTCAAGGTAAGCGAACACGAATCGCGAACGATAGAAAATGTTGGTGAAACATCGGGCATTAACTGAATATAGCTGAATGCGCTGTCGCGTATTTTGCAACGAGATGAATCGGTAACGTAATGCTTAATGCGGTAAATACCTTTAGGTAAAATAAGATCCAGATTTCGATCGTTGCTTACCAAACTGTCATTGGCATACCACTCAAATTGTTGTCCGCCTCTGCCGAAACTAAAAATAATAACCCGGCCGGGCTCACAATCAACTGAATCAATAGGCGACAATGCGGCATTGAGTATATGGCCGTTGCGGTCATAGTTAACGTATTGAAATGAGGTGTCGGCACAGCCCGCAGAGTTAAGTAAATAGAGGCTTACCGGGTAAGCATCGGAAATGGCAAATTCCTTTATCGGATTGTACGTAGTGTCTGTTGTTCCATCGCCAAAATCCCACAGCACTGGCAATGTGTCGCCCGTGCTGGTAATGCTTAGGTTAATAAAGCGAATATTAGCTGAACACGTGTCGCGTAGCGTAACAAAATTAGCTCGAGCAGTGGTGCCTACAGAAATGGTTTTAGTTATGCTGTCGGCCACATTGCAACGCGTGCTGTCAACAGCAATAAGTTTTACCGAGTAGGTTCCGGCATCGGAAAATATTCGGTTCAGGTTAGTAGTGGTGTCGGTTAAAACTCCGTTTATATACCAGAAAAAGCGATTCGAGTTGTAGGATTGGTTGGTAAATGCGATGATAGAATCGGTACAACGCCTGGCAGGGGTTATGGCGAAGTCGGCTGTTACTAAATTACTCACCCTGAAATCCATTTTAAAACTGACATTGCTGCACCGCGGACTTCGGTTAACCGGAGCATACGAGCCCAGAGTAGTCGGGAAGGTTCCACCCGGGCCCTGTCCGCAGCTGGCGCACACCGATTGATAAATGATGCCTCTCGAATCAAAACGGCTGGTTCCGCCATCCACATGATCTTCGCCCGTAATCTCACCCAGATACGATGCATACAGCAGGGTGTCGGCCCTCGAACCAAGTACAAACAAGTAAAAATCCTCTCCATCGGTTATATTTTGCAAGGCATTGGCAGTAACCGGCAAATTGATTGTAGAGCTGGGTGCTCCCAGTATCCACGCTCCATTTTTATACGTGGCACTCGTATTGATATCACCAGCCCACACCGATGCGTAAATAGACCCGCACACATCTACCATAAATGCGCTTGGCACCAGTACATTGCGCTGTACCCCATTTCCCAGGCAGGTCGAAAAACGTAGCGAGTCGAACGTTGCCGTAAACGAACTGATGAACAAAGTTCCGGTGTCGTTGGCATACGTATCCGGTGTGATGGAAATGGAATCGAAGGTTTGTCCAATTAGATACACGTTTCCGGTTCTGTCGGTTCGTACAAAATAACCCTGGTCGTATGCCCCCGATCCCCAGTACATAAATTGCCTCAATGTATCACCGTTTTTACTTATACGTGCCAGCCATGCATCGCTGATTCCTCCATTATAAGTCGAGTCGATGACGTTTCCTTTTGCAGCAAATGTGGTGCTGTGTGTTCCTCCGGTAAGGTATATGCTGCCGTCAAGTGCAATCTCTACTCCGTTGAGGGTTTCATTTAACGTCCTGCCCAGAAACGAGGACCAGCGCATAAATTGCAGCGAACTGTCTAGTTTAAAAATACAACCATCTTGCGCACCTGCCAATGCCGTCTGAAATGCACCCATGGAAACAGGAAAATCAGCACTTCGTGTAACCGAGCCTACAACAATATCGCCCTCATGCGTTACCTGTACTTCGCCCCTCATGTGGTCCATATAATTCATGCATAAGGTATCGGGTGTTGATAGGCCATCAATGCCTGTGCCTCCTATGAAGGTTGACCCTCTCAGAAGAGAGCCATTGGCACTGAATCGGGTAACTACAATATCAAACGTGTCGTTATGCGAAGTATCGAAGGCCAAAGGGGTTACCGGGTAGTTGCGCGATAGCGAAGTGCCGTAAACGATAAGTTCGCCTCGGTTGTTGACTACCAGGCTGTGTACATACTCGTTTTTATCGCCACCTAAATAAGTGGCATATAACAGAGCCGAACCGTCATTGCTGTATTTGCTCAGGGTAATATCGCATGAGAAACCAAACTGTGGCCACGAACCCTGACCGCCATTAAAGGTCACATCAAAAGCACCGGGCGTAGCCGGATATCCGCTTAGCGGACCACGTGTTATACCACCCGAGTAAAAGTTGCCGTTCAAATCATAGGTGGCTGTTGCGCCAAAATTATCGACTGTTGAACCCGAATAGGTGCTGAATACAACAACCGGATCAATGATGAGTTCATAGTTGGAATTGTACTCGCCCAAAGTAAATGACACCGATTTGTCCTTGTTTAACCGAAATCTGCAGGGCACCTCCACCTTTTTGTTTTCAATCAGTTGATAGGCGTAAGGCTTTTCCTCGACCCATGTGGTAACAGAAGTTTTAATACGCAACGCTCCGCTTTTTAGCTGAATGTGTTCAGCGCCCTCGTATACCAGTTGAATGGCATCGGGGTTTGAACCAGGCCTTAAGATGAGGTCATATTTTACATTGCCGGAGGGTGTAGCATAAAACAGGGCATCAATTTGCGGATAAATGCGTGAATAGTGAATACGTTCATACACCCGGCATTCGGTAGCCCACTTTTGTGCATTGTTTCCGGTAAAAAAATTGAGGTGGTGCCGTGCCGGCCTATCAGCCGAAAGAACAGATGCGGGAGACGAGCCGGCAAAGCGCATTTTTACGGCATGCGATTTTATTGTACGGCTTATCAAGTCATCGGTCCACTTTCGCGGATGTTTTAGCGCGTCATCCATATCTTGCCGGTCAAATACCAGGTATCTCACCCCGTCCGGCTCGACATACATTTGTACGTTTCTGTTATCTACATAGTAGCGGGCCCGTGCATCGGTTTGTCCCTTGTTTTCAATGAACACAGCCGGAAATGACGAGGCAAATAGCGGCTTTGTAGGAAACATCCCAAGCAGTGCCAAAAAGCTTAAATAAATGTATCTCTTGTGTAACAAAATGTATCCGAAAGTAATAAGCCTATGGATTTAAAGAAAGTTTTAAGAAAATTTGACGCAGCATGCAACGTTTATCCAACCCCTTTCATCTGAACCGCATATTGTTATGAGCAGCACCTACGAGCGAGCGTTGATAGAAGCCTGTTTGAAAGGGGACCAAAGGGCTCATAAACAATTGTACGACAAGTATGTACGCACCATGTTTGGCATTTGTCTCCGTTACTGCAGCAATTATGAGGAGGCAAAAGATGTGCTGCAGGATGGGTTTATAAAGGTGTTTACAAAATTGTCACAGTTCTCTCACAACGGGTCATTCGAAGGGTGGCTGAAGCGCATTTTCGTGAATACGGCATTGGAACATTACCGCACTACTAAAAAACTGATGTTCGAAAGCGATGTAGATGCAGCCGATGAAAAGCCACACCACGATTACACGCTGGAAAAATTATCGCACAAAGAAATTTTGCAGATAATGAACAAGCTGGCACCTGGCTATCGAACCGTGCTTAACCTTTATATTATTGAAGGCTATTCGCACGCTGAAATAGCGGAAATGCTGGGTATTTCGGAAAACACCTCCAAGTCCCAACTTTCTCGTGCCCGAGTTATACTGCAACAGGAATGGATTAAATTGAAAACCTATTTGAATGAAAACGGATAAGGGAAATATAGATGAACTACTCAAGCAACAGTTTGAGAATTTTGCCCCCGATGCACCGGATGTTTGGAATGCCGTGGCTAAAGGTATAAAACAGCCAATACCACAGCCTTCAGCAGCAGTTGTCTCAAAAACGATAGCCACAGCTGCAAAAACATGGATTGTTGTAGCCGGTATAGTAACTGTAGCTGCTACTTTAGCCGTATTGGTTTTACAGCCAACTCAAACTCCAAATACTCAGCCTGAGATAAAACAGCCTGAGCAAGTGAACGTAAATGCTACACCATTCGATGCCACCGCAACCCAACCCGAAAGTAGCGCTTCGCCTAATGAAAGGCCAAACGTAATAGGAGCTCAAAAACCGGCCAATCAGCCCGCCAATTCACAAGAAGAGCACCGTCAAAATAACACCCCACAAAACGAACAGCCAGCGGCAATACACACTCCGCAACCTGCCATTTCTACGACCGTGCGTGTAGATGAAAAAATAACAGATGCAGCGGCTATTGAGCCGGCTAAAAAACAATATGTGAACCCTCAGGAAACCTTGATACAGAAGCCGGAAGCAAAACCTGTATCGCCACAGCAAAAAACCGGTACACTTAGTGCTCAAGATTCTGATCCATTTATACCCAATGTAATTACACCAAATTCAGATGGGTTGAACGATGCGTTTATTGTTGAAATACCCGATGTTGCTGTTTACCGTATAAAAATTGTAAGTTCCGATAATCAGGTAGTGTATGAAAGCACTGCCATTACTGAGTATTGGAATGGTATCGACATACGAAACGGAGAAAATTGTAAGGAAGGTACATATGTATATGTTATTAACTATCAAACAAATACCGGGGAAAGCAAGACACTTCGCGGTACGATAAAACTACTTAGAGATTAAAAAAACTTGAAAACTAGAATGAAAACTAATATGTTAGCAAACCTTTCTAAAAGCCACCAGGCACTTTTTTCTATGGAACCACGCATGAATCAACTTAAAAACAATTTGTACAGAAATATGAATACTTTCAAATCATTTGCAGTTGCCGTAATGATGCTTTTTGCTATTACGTCAGCCTATGCACAAACAGTAACCGTGACGGTAGTAAACGATGAAGTATGTAGCGGTCAGCAAACGTCTTTTCAGGCTAATGTAACCGGTTTGCCTTCGGGTGTTACCGTTACAGGCTATGTATGGAATGTGCCAAGCCAGCCTAATGGAAACACCACACAAAACACCTACACGTTTGCCTACCCCGCAGGTGATCATACCGTAACAGTTACGGCAAATTTATCCAACTCGAGTAGCATAACCTCTAATACGGCTACGTTTAAGGTTTTTCATCTACCCAACGCCAATTTGACGGTAACCAGCACAGCTGTGCAGTGTTTTCGCGGAAACTCATTTATTTTTACCAATAGCTCTACTCAAAATACCAATACGCCCAGCAATCCCCTCGACAAATTTGATATAGGCTATGGCGATGGTATAATTAATCAGTTTCCGGCTACTACCACCACATTTACACACACGTATAATTCAGCCGGCTCTTATGCCCCTTTTGTTCGGGTGTATGATTCGAAAGGATGTTTTAAAGACTTTTTTCTAGCGGCTTCAGCCATTATCGTAAAACCCAATATTGCTCCCGATTTCAAATGGACATTTAAATCAGGTCCTTGTTTTATAAGCTGCTATCAGTTTAAAAACCAGAGCTTGCCCAGCCCAGCAGATGTTAATACCTACAAATGGGATTTTGGAGACGGCAATTCTCTTACAGGAACTGGTTCAGGCAATCCATTGAATTATGATACCATTACACATTGTTACCAGAGAGGCGGAAGATTTAATCCTGCACTTATCATTACCGACAATACATTTTGTACCGACAGTACACGCATGTCGCCAATCAATGCCAAACAGCCATTGCCCGAAAATGTAGTGTTTGAGTTCGATGTGGTTACACGTAAAGGAGGTTCAGGTTCTTCGGCTAATAACATGAAAGACAGTGTGTGCTTTGGAAGTGGAAATGCTACTGAAATTTGCTACAGCATGACTCCGGTTGAACTGGCTACCCCAGGCACAGGTGATTTTGTGTGGAACTTCGGAGATCCCAATGACCCAAATAACAGAAACCGCGACTCGTCTGCATGGAAGGTGTGCCACACCTATTCGGGTATGGGGCACTTTAATCCACGCATTACCATCAAGAACATATGCCCCGATACAACCTTTTTCTTTTATTCGGCAGTTTCTACTTCCGATCCTTTCGACTTAAATCCGTTTCTGGATAACGATTTAGGTCCAAATCCTACACCACCTCCCGGAATAAATTCAGGTCTGTTCACCATTTCCAATCCACTCGATTTATTCGACAGCGTAACACTAACGTATACAAGTGTTCAAAGGCTGTTTAATAACCCGCCAATCAACGAAAACCTGCATGCATATTTATTGCCCTCGGGCGATACGGTTTTTTTCCGACAACAATATCCAATAGTAGACGGATCGGGCAATCCGCTTCCGAGCGTTAAAATACCTCAGTCGTTTATGGTCGGGTTCAAGTCTATTAATTACAGGCGAACTGCACGGCCAAGCGGAACCAGGTTTGTTGCTTACAGGCCCAAGTTTCAACGACCCGTATTCTTCTTTACTGAATCGGCACCTTTTGTTCAGGGACCGGCAGGCAGCATAAAAGATACGATGGTGATGTCGTGGCATTTATTAAATGCCATGACTAAAAGAGGATATGGTGTTTATGTAATAGGCCCGCGTGCTCGTATTGAAAATCCACCGGCCATGATTACGCTTGCGCCTAATCACAAGCGTCAGTGCGACCCACGCGATACCGTTGATTTTGTAAACACTTCAGTATACTACAAATCACGTAAAATATGGAGGCGCTGGGATTTTGACGATAACTTTGCGCCTGAGTGTACTTCGTTCTCCAGACCTAAACCCGGTTTCCCACCGGCTACAGGATGGGCCAACGCTCAACAGCAGTATTTAAACAGCGACCATTTCTGGATTTTGAATAAAATAATTCGTCCGGGACGCATGCATTGCAAATGGTCTTTTGATACGTTGCCTCGACACAAGTACCCAAGTTGGGACAGCATTTATCTATGGTACCGCTACGGTAAAGATTTTATGCCGTGGAACCTTGCTCAGTTTGGAAACGGAGTTATAGGAAACAACACCGCAACCGGTATACGTGTTGCGCCATGGGATGAGCCTTGGTGGGGTAAAACGGTTTACCTGAATATTGCAACAGGTTACTGGTCGCTTCATCAGGATTCAACATTGATGAATTATGAAATTATTCAGGTGCCCGTTACCGACCCGATAAGCGGATTAGTTAGTATGGAAGACCGGGTGTTTCCTGTTAATCCACCAAAATGGGTGAAATGGCCCAGAATAGATAACTTAGCCCTGCGTCAGAATGCAGGAGCAGACTTAACGGGTACCCCTAATCCTGCTCCACTGCCGCCCGGATCATTTACCCCAATCATGATGCAAAATGTTCCCAGCCCAATGGCTGTAGAACGTGGCAGATATCCATACATCAACTGGAATCTGAATGGCATGTTTGACGGCAAAACAAATATTATACAAGTAGATCCGTCTACAGGCGACTCATGGACCGTGAGTCCATTTATAAAAACAAATACTGGCGATAGCATGTACCGCTACGTGTTTAAGCGCAGCATTCAACGTTGTATTACTGTGCGCATGAAATTAAAAGATACAGCTAATAATGAAAGCAGCGACTTGGGTATGCACCATATTGACTCACTTGTGCTTGATGATAAAGATTGTGAACATGAAAATCAGGTTCAATTGGCCTTTGGTGTAGGCGATGCGTTTGGCTTGGGCTTAAGCGGTAAAATTTGTCCGGGTTCGTCACGCAACAATTTTGGTGCTCAAATCCGATTGAATATGGGTGCTATGGGACAATACCCGGGCGTAGTTCCAAATTGCGGACAGTCATTTATTATGCTAAACCTTGATTCAACTGCCGACCGAAGAGATTTAACACATTGTG
>Ga0315904_10005503_pt1 | contig 17559 bp, 22 predicted proteins | sample LakEriMetagenome_6_FD_203529 | JGI IMG/M metagenome (GOLD analysis project Ga0315904, IMG submission 203529) | Freshwater fungal communities from buoy surface, Lake Erie, Ohio, United States - Buoy 12 MA120 | ecosystem: Environmental > Aquatic > Freshwater > Lake | place: USA: Lake Erie, Ohio...
TATAGTGAGTTAATGTCAATAGCACCGATGTAGTCGTGCATACCTGCTTTAGGAGTAGCTACATACGCACCCGCCGCCTGTGTGTCAAATTGTTCATCACGGTTACGATTCGGAACAACCATACCCAGTTGATGTGCTTCGTTGATGATAGCCTGTTCAGTAACTGCCACAGCACCCATAGTAGTCTGTAGCAATACCGTATTGTCATGCGCCAACTCATTGGCTAGATCTAAGAAGCGTAATTTAGCATCTAGTTTATGTAATAGTGCTGTATCTTGTCTGTTATATTCGATAAACTTAGGAAAGTCTTTGTTGTATAATTGATCTAGGGTACCTTCATACTGCGTTTTACTTTCACCTAGTTCATATTCAGCAATAGCATCTAGACTATAACTGTGACGCTCTTCGTATGTATATTTGCGATACAGTTGCATATAGTCCATATGCACACGACCAATAAGATCAAATGTTAAGTTAGCCGCACCAAAGCGTTCAAACTCACGCTGTTTAGGGAACTGACCCCACAAACAGAATCTGCGTGTGTCGTCTTTGCTTAAGACACGATTGGTTCTTTGCACCATATATGGAATATCGAAGCCTTCTGAATTCCAACCTGATAATATGTCCGCATCATCGATCAAGTCTAAGAACGTTTTCAACAAGTCTTCTTCACGTTCCATCAAGAAACAGTTGTCATACTGCTTGGCTATCTCTTCTGCTGTTTCCCAACTCATGCTCTTAGGGGGAATCACCATGGTAACTAATTTATCTAGCCAGTCTAGATATACTGATACCGCGGTGATTGGATTAAACGGATCTTCTGGACGACTGAATCCTCTGACAGGATCAAAGTCTACCTCAATGTCAAAGAATGCTGTTTGAAGTTTGGGAGATTTCTGACCTAGATAGTTTTCTTCAAGACAGCGGAACACGGGGTTGATATCACTTTCCCATATCTTCTTACCTGAATTGATCTTAAGTTCTTTGTGGAACTCTTTACCTATGCGTGTTGAGAATCTTGATACTGGGGTATCATAGATAGTGCGGAACTTACCGCGGGGATCATCATAATAAAAAGTATAATTAGCTGGAAACTCTTTATACTCTCTTTGTCCATTTACACGCTCAACGATGTAAATGCGATCTTTTGTTCTATCGAACAATGCGTCTACGTAACTCATCTTTTTCCTTTTTGTGCGACTTATAGCTCACACACACTCTACATGCCCACAGTGGGCGTTTTATTAATTATAACACTAATACTCGATAAAATCCTACGCTGTCGATAATAAAAAGCGTCATAGTAGTCATCAATAAACCAAAACTTCCGCGACTAATACTGGTATACATGCTAATACTTAATGCTACAAATATGATCGGATAAACGATTAACCAATTAGTATAAGGTACTGTTAGGCTAACTGATAATGCGATTACTATGTTTAATAACCAATTAACTACTTCTAGACACAGTCTGATAGGATGACTGTGCCAATCACGCCTTATAAAATTAAATGTTTGGTGCCAATCTATTTTCAAACAGTGCGACCAACTGTTTCTAAGATATCTGTTAGTGTTTCGTGATCAGCGTTGGTTTCAGTTAATTTTGATTTTTGAGCGATCTTGATAGCTTTCTTTAAGATAGCTGGTTTAATTTCTAATTCTTCTGCTACTGCTTTTACAGTATCATTTAGGCCTGCTGATAAATCTTCTACTTCTTGTAATACAGCGATACCTTCGTTGATTAACTGTGTTAATTTAGCTTTTTGCTCGCCTGAAAACATTTTTGACATGTCAATTTTCCTTGATTTAAAATTATATTATACTTGAAGTATTTAACCGTGTCTAGCAGTTTGGTTAATTTATTCTGCACTTGCGTAGGATACGGGTGGCTGTTTGGAATTCTACTGCTAGATCATCAAACAGATCTTCTGGTGGTCTGACCAAATAAGCACGAGTAATGTAGGCCATTTGACCCATATCACTGTAATAGTTAGTGCTAGGCCAACGACTACGACCCCATTCCATGCTGTTGATCAATAGGCATTCATCACCGACTTCTTTAAGAATTGCCTTGCGCTGTGCTGTAGGCTTGTGTGTGCTTTCTAATAGTTTAATGCAGATTGGTTCGGTATTGACTTGAGGTTTATCTAAGAAATGTGCCCACATGTGTACTAGATATGCTTCTACTTCGTGTGCCAAATTAATAGTAAGTTCGCATTCTGCTCTGCGAACTATGTCATAGGATTCTTTAACGTAGAAGTCCCAGTTAGTCACGATCTACCACTTGCGGCATGACCAATAACGGGCTTTGGTCCTTGGTCCTGGATTTGCACAGTTATGACGAGCACGGAATGATTTTCTGCGTGCTGGATTTGATTTCTTGATACGCATGTTAGGGTCGCCAAAGTTTACTTTTTTGACATTACCTGTGCTAGGATCTTTAACATAAACCTTAAATTTCTTAACGTCGCCACGCATAGGCTTACCAAGAGGTACTTTGCGACCACGATATTCTGCTTCATCCAATTGTTCATCTTCGTTATACCACATCTCACCATAGGCTTCATAAAACTCATCGCCTTCGTAGGTTTCTTCTAATATCTTTGATTCTGTTAAGATTTCAGTAATTTTCATTATGTTACAGGTCCTCCTTCGACCCAAGCATCACATGTGCGTTTGGCCGCGCACTTAAATTTAAGGAATTTACAATAACCTAGTTGACCAGCATCTATAGTGTCATGTGGATCGGATCCTGGCTCTGAACCAATACCTTTAGCTATGCAGTCTAACATGTCTTCAGATATGTCGAATGCCGCGCAGTTACCACAACGGTTTTCTTTAACTGAATCTATGTCATCAGTGTTCCATTTGTCTGCTAGTTCTTGCCAATATTCTTCGTTAGGTTCATTTGGATTCAGTGGACCGTAGTGATATTCATCTATGGCTTTCTGGCGATTTTTTAGATTGAGACTGATATCCTGCGTAGCTGGCGGGCAACCTTGCTCTAGTGCTTCAATGATGGTTATCAGATCTCTCATTTTTTACGTCCTCTACGCATATTTATCTGCCAGCGAGCTAGCTGTCCTTTGCGTCCTGGTGCTTTGGCCGCTTTTTGTAATTGTGCCATAGTAGCACCCTTAGGTATACCATGGCGTTGGCTATCACCTGGACGACCCGGCCCCTTGCCATCTGCGAAATTTTCAGCAACATACCGTTCTAAGTGTTCAACAACATCACTAGCACGTATGGCCTTTTGATAGTCGTCTTGCGTGTCGATATCATGTAGAGTAAATCCTAGGCGTTTGAGCAAAGGCGCCATACGATGTTCTTCTTCTTCGCTGCCAAACGCAAATACTGTATGTGGGACACCTTTATTAAAAACACGAGGATCAGCTTTGTCTAAACTGGGTACTGCCATGCCTAGCTTGTACCAATCATATACATCACTTACGTTAACTAGTGTAGTACCTTTGGGAAATGGTATAGGTTTAGTTGGGTCAGATTCTTCTTGTTCTTCTTCTCCAGGACCTTCTACTGATTCAAATACTATAGGTTTGGATTGTAAATACTGTGGAAACTTACCGTTGAACTCACGCATGATCACACCAGCTTCTGCATTGGCTTCGTCTTCTATGGGCGATCCTGTGCGCCAACTGTCTGCATCTAATCGTCCGTGCTCACCTTGCGCATAGTGTGTTAGTTCATGTGCTAGGGTACGTAGTATGTCATTAGGATGACGATTTTCGATATCCACGTGTACTATGCGATCTTCATTGCTGAATTTACCAAATGATGGCACGTGTTCAGTATCAACGTTGCGTAATAGTTTAATCTTGGGTAGATGATCTAATTTGAGGTGTTTGACAGCGATAGGTAAGAAATCACGTAGAGCTTGGATAAACACTGGCTCATTGCCTTCAACGCTTTCATTGTGCTTTTTACGGCCTGCGCAGTGTGCCTTTTGGCTGAAACCTTTGGGGTTAGAACAGTTAATACTCTTTTTGTATTTGTCTGACCACTTCTCAAATAAGTCTATTGTTAGCATTATGTATTTATATACCCACTACGTTGATCTTTAGCCAATCTTCTGGGATAGTATCAAAATCTCTTGGGAAGAATGTGCGGGCTTTGCTGATCGCTTGTTCTTTATTAGTTGCCCATACTTTACGGACAGGTATTTCACGGCCAGTTCTCTGGCGATATAGCACTGCTGGATAGATAAATCTGTCTGCTCCTGGAGTATCCGCATCTGGATTAAATGCCTGTTGAGCTATGGTAAATTCATACTTCATAGCACCCTCCTCAGGCACAGCATCTACCATGTCAGCTGGGCGTTCTGGATTTACGATAGCCCAACGTTCTACAGCATCAGTACGACTGTCTGCGGCTACCACAGTGAATAGATCAGGATTATTTACATCATAGATACGCCAGTTATGTCCTACCGCACCTGTGGTTGCTTGTGATTGATCATTTATCCTCATCACGTGTATACTACCACTTTCTAATCCATATTCTTGTTCCATACGGCGTGCTGTGCTGTGTGCTTCTTCTCTGCTGACATTAGTCATTCTAGTATCTATACTACGATTACTGTTTACCAATTGATAATTACCTCTAGCATTACCATCTACTGTGACACCACCTGTGGCTATTCCACCACCTTGTATGCGATTGTCAAGATCACTATAGTAACTGTCATCAGGTTTTTCATCTGCCATTGGAGTCGCTACCAAATAGATGGGATCCATGTTCCAGGATCTAGCCACTTCTTTGACAGCATCATAAGCAGTATCAGCAAACACCGCCATACCACCACCACTAGTGTCACCACGACGGCGTACCATCCAATAAGGACGACTACCACCGCCTGGAGCCTTTTTCTTAGCCTTGCGTGCTTCACGTTCTGCTTGTATGGTCTGTATGATATAGTTTCTCGTTTCTTTGTCAGCAGTCTGGAAACGTGCCACATAGTCTTTGAACTTGACTAGATCATCTTTCTCACCAGAGTCAGTCAAGACTTTGTATAGGCGTTTTTGATATTCTTTCTTATACATTTCTGGATCTGTAGCGATACGTAGGGCCAGGGCCATACGCAAGGCTGTATTGGCTAGTTCTTGTGGATCTTTGTCTAGATAATCACCACCTGGACCACGGAATTCAATGTAGCCTTCTTTGGTGTTGATACTTGTATATTTGCTGGTATAGCCTGTGTGTATGATCTTACTAGCGGCCAATGTTAGGCCTTCTTTCATCTTGTTCATCACAGCTTTAAGCTCATCACCTTTCATCTGTTGGATTTTACCGCTAATCTTCTTATATGCACCATCACAGTAATGATTGCTCAGGCGATCAAATTGTTCTAGCACATAACGATCACCTAAGAAGATCGCTAGTTTAACATAGTCAAGTTTGTCTGTGTTGAAGTCTGGTACTGAGATATTGATGTGTAGGCCAGTTGATTCATTTGTATACCCATACTCACGTATGAATTCTAAGACCTGTTGCATCTGTTTAAGTGCTTCGGGTATTTCCAATGCTGGACTGACGAACTCTAAGCCACCTTCGTCACTGCCATCTGCTGAGATGCTGCTGTCAGGTTCAATGATCCATTGTCCTTTTTCCTGGGCACGGGCACGGCTGGTACCGTGATAGCTGTCACTAGCATAAGCATCAATGCCTGTATCATGTTTCAATTGATCTGATACATATTCTACGTTTAAGTATTCTTCATCGCTGTAGGTGGTATAGGGCCAATACAAATAGTGTTCGTATTTGTTTTGCACATCACTCATGTAGTTCATGTCCATGACATCGCAGTATTTCTCAAAGCTACCACCATCACCGTCCTGCCATTCATCACGCATTTTTTCTAGTGCGGATATTTCAGCTTCTGCGTAGACATCGCTAACTTTGCCTTCTTCTGCTCGAGCAAACTCTAGTTTTTGTTGGCGATCATCATAGTCTTTGTCTTCTAAGTATTCACGGATCAGTTCTTTTAAATCAGTCTGTGCTTCTTCAGTTTTTAAATAATCGTCAAACTCAGCATCCTGCCATTCCATGAAATCATCATATAAGTCATTACGTAATTTATCGATAGTGTTATCACCATTGGGATCATCACCACCACGGAAGAACTCTAAGATATTTTCTATATCATAGACACGTTCATCATATCCATAGTCATTTTCACTTTCTTCAGGATATTCACGCACATTATGGATCACTGCTTCTAGTTCAAATCCCATCTTCATGCCCGTGACTAAAGGACTATTTAGGAACTCTTGAAACGCTTTAGGTGACATTTCCGCTTCATCTAAGATAGCTTCTACGAGATTGATTTTGAACTGATCGTAACGCATATTGTGTATTTATTTTAGGCCTATCTTGAGGAATCTGTTGTAGCTGTCGTCATAGCCCTTGAGCTGGATTTGATCTAGCACATAGGTCTCTTCCAATGGATATTCTGCGTGGAAACTGCTGAGATCCTGTGTGACGTTAGTGGGATTATCAGGTTGATTATCACGCCCTTCTAGTGCTACTACTGTGCCAGCAGGGATATGTTCAAACCACCCTTCATTAGCTACATCATTACAGCTGGTATTAATCACTAATATACGACGACCTTTGTAGTCTGTGGTATTGCAGTCCTGTGTCACGGGTATGATGCGATCATTGATACCTAATTTTTTAACCATCTGTTGGACCCATTCAGTATTTTTTGGAGCAATATCTACCAAGTATGCGGTATTAAATTTTATGTGTTTATCTAGTAAGTAAGGACCCATGCTACCATACCAACTGCCTAACACATATACAGTGTCAAAATCATCCATGCCTAGACGCTTTAATTCCGTCAGCAACCATAGCTTGCCAAGGTTGAGATCCTTGGTACGGCTACCTGCGGGGGTATCTGGACTGTCTTCAAATAGTTCTAATGTTAGCATAATTTTTCTTTGCTCACTCTAGGTATCCCTCCAAGGCAGCAGCCGCCTCATAACACCAAACGGTCCTGGGTTATGTCGATGTTGGTTTTTTAGGGTTATAATACTTGGCCACCCACTTGTCGCCATCTTTCTGCATGACTATGTGTTTGTGTATCCATTCTTCTAATCCACCGTCACCATCACGGCTGCGTAGGAATGCCTGGCGGACATTGTAGGCCGGTATTAATTCCAGTTCACCTAGGGTGATTAGTTCACCTTCTTCTTCATAGCCCTCTTCTGCACCACGACGTGCCATTGTAGGACTTACTTCTACAGCTTCTTTGGCTGCGAGATACCAATCATTGGCATCATAGTTCCAGTTGAGATAGTCAACGTCATTTTCTGCGGCCCTGTCCCAGTCAATCATACCTTCTTCTTCGTGCCCTTCTGGGTATACATAGCCTTCTTTGCGTAGCCATTCGTACCAGTAGTCATCATTGTGTTCCCAATCATTGATCATTTCCCAGACATGTTCCATGATGATCTCACCAATCTGCATTAAGGGCTCTTTTAAATCCTCATCAGTAGCGAACATGACCCACTCACGTATAGCTGGCTCGTGTTCTTGGAACCATGGTATCAAATTACCAAAGCGGTGTTCTAATAAGTTGACTATATTTTCAACCTTATAGTCATTTTCATCCATGAACTGTTCACTAGGGAAGTGCAGTTGATATTTTTCACCCTCATGTTTGGGTTTTTTAGGCAGCAGGATATACAATGGACCATCTTTGCTGTAGTGACCGAAATAGTTAGTGCTGGTGCGTGATGCTGTACACCAACGTGTGCCTTGGCCATAATAGCAAGCGGCATTCTGATCTTCTGGAACCACTATGCGCACCTGATCATTTTCAAATACTGTTTTACTAGTGCCTTTGTCCGCTTGTTTCTTTTCTTCTGGATCTGGATATTCATCTACCACAGCTACAAAGTCTGCTAGGTCAGCATAACGCATGATGTCATTGCGTGGTGCTGGTATTTTCTTCTTTAGTTTTAATAAGTGGAATTTTTCCAGTGCTGGTTTGACTTTGCTTTCTAAATCTTCTATGCGAGCACCCCAACCACCTTGGGCATACATCTTAGCCAAGAACACTGTGTATTCTTTGTTCTTGGTTGGATCTGCGGCTTCGATAGCCTGCATGATTGAGATCAGTGCATTGGTTTTTGTGTTAGAATCTAATTCAATTTTACCAGTTAGTCTTACACTGTCTAAGATATTAAACACACTGGCTATCTCTGGACTAGGATCTTTAGCCGCAGTCACTAGGAGTTTATCACCAAAGCGTTGAGCTGTGGCTTGTTGGTTGTATTCGAAGATGAATTGACGTGCTCTCATGTTCTGAATGTTCTTCCTGTTATCCCTTGCGCTTTTAAAGTGTTTATTACTTGTTCTAAAGGTATTCTATAAAAGTTTGCTATATCTGTTGGGGTTTTACCTTTGGAATATAAATCTACTATGCCTGGTTGTATTATCTCACGTTGTCTAAAATTAGCAAAATGTTTATTACGGGAATATGGGTTCATATTATTTTTTCTTGGCACATAGTTATTCAACATATCAATAATCTGCATATCGGAATGACTCATCTGGTAGCCACCTTTATAATACCGATCATATATTTTTCTATATTCAACAGGCCAACGAGGATTCCAATGAGGAGGAGGTATCATATTATCATATTTTTTTGATATTTCAATTATAAACTCTTTAGCTCTCATTTTATCTTATGTTCCGTTTCCCAATTCTTACCGAGTTCATCTTCACTATATTCAGTTTTAGTTTGACCGAACTGACCTGCTGTTGGATCATATACTACGTTACCTAACTTAACCACATAATGATGCCAATACTTAGGTGGTATCTTTTGCCAACGAGCATCTGCTACTTCTGGATCACCTTTGAACCCTGCTACCTGTACCAATTCAGGCATCTTATCTTGCTCTTTGATCTGATTGTATAAATCATTGGCTCGTTTGTAGCACTGATCAAAGTCTTCCTGTCTCATCGTCTAAACACACTATAAACGATAGGATAGTCATGACTACCAACTATGCCATAATTAACGGGATCTCGGTCACCCATGCGACGTTTAAAGTCACCCCATACATCATCAAATACTGCTTTTGGATCCTCTTGATATTCTTCAGAGTCTTGGCACTGATCTGTAAATCCTTCATAGTGGACTATATAATCACCTACTTCATCTACACCAACATCATCAGGAGTCAATCCATCTAGGAATTCTTCTACTTCAGGATCTAACTGTGCTTGGCTTTCGTACATGCTTTCGCCACCGCCATCTCCACCACCACCAGCATCACCTCCGCCGCTGTCGGATTGATCTTGATTACCTCCGTAGTAGTATCCATAGTAACCTATGCCAGGAAAACCATAACGACGGTTAGATTTAGATCGTTTCTTTTTCTTTTTTGCTTTCTTGCGTTCATTAACTGATTGATCAGGTTCCTGTAGTGGAGGAAGCTGTTCAGTATTTGGATTTTGTATCAGGTCTTTGATTATAGGATATACCCGGCTTTGATTAGGCATGCCCTGTAGGCTACGCATGAGATTATTAAATTCTTGTTGTGCTTCTGCTTCAAATCCAACCTGTCCATAGTTCTTCATCTTATTGATACTGCGTAGGATTATCAAGGCTTTTTGTGCTACATTAGGATCTTGTTTTTGTGTTTCAGGATAATTGTAGTCTGCCTGTGCTGGATTGCCACTTAGTGCAGCTATTAATGCCGCTACCGCGGTGTTTTGTTTAATACCTTCATCTAAGCTGAGTTCTTGATCGAACTTAGAATTTTTATTTTTATACAGGCGATCCAAGTAACCTTTGTTACGTATGATCTTAAATGCTAGATTTTCTGTTGAAAATTCACCGCCTGCATTCAGTCCAGCTTGACGCATGTTTTTAATCTTATCCTGTAGTCTAGTGATATCTTCTACACTTCCTGTTCTGATAGCACGATTGATCTGTGTCATTAGATCACGAGCTTTGGCATTAACAGCACGATCATCAATATTGGGTTGTTGATATTTTGGAGTACGCAACCATTGGGCATCTAATACACTGTATGTGCCTTCACTTACGTTTTTAGCATCTCGATCTTCTACATATAATTCTACTTCGTGCCCACGGATTATGATATCATGTTCATCGTTCCAGATACGTTTCTTGGCTAGATAGAACTGCTCAGTGATATCGCAGTCTAGTGTAGAGAAATCTGTAACAATATGTAGATCAAAATCACTGTAGGCGGTATAGTTATAGTTGACTAGGCTACCACGTAGGATCACATCTTCTAGTTTAAAACCAGGAACTTCGAGATACTCAATAAAGCGTTTGGCGATCTCTAACAGTTTATAACGGACGTCAACACGTAGCTCATCACCATCCCATACTGCGGGATTAAGTTCATTGTGATAGGCTATGTTGCCTTTGGTTAAGTCTCTGGCTCTCATCGTTTAGTCTTCACATTAATTGCTTTACCTTTACGGTCGGGATTTGGATCTTGTTTGCGTTTACGTGCGGCTGCACTGGCACGACCTTTTTTACCTAAGGCATGTGCCTTAGCCTGCGGCAGGCATTTGGGTTTACCTTCTTTACTGCTACCACGAGCACATGGACCCATGATCTTACCTTGTGGGTTAAAACGGACCCATTTTTCTTTAAACCAATCACGTAGATTTTCACTAAGCTGTAAATTATTAAGTCTGCAGACTTCTTGTTTGATTTCAAAACTACTATCGGGATATTTAGTTTGTATCATCTGTCCTTGACGTTGAGCCTCTGCTTGGCTGGGATAAGATGCTACAGGTTTGCCATTGAGATACAGTATGTATTTCATACTATCTTCATTGACAGACACGCAGTTAGGTACCATGCGGCCACCTTTTTTCTTGCCACCTACCTGCTTGTAGCCTTTCCAACAGCGTTCTGATAATAGTTCTGCTATTTTCATTTTTTTGTCTTGTTGCCCCAATTCTTAGCACCTACTTTACGACACTTGCTCAGTGCACCTGATGCATAGGCACTGGGCCAAACTTTATAACGGCTCTTAACTTTATGATAGCAGGCATCTTTAGTAGCTTCTTCTAGAGTACCAAAGATAGCTTTAGCCGCTGGACCAGCAAATTTCTCAAAATCTTGTTCTATATCATATTGATCAATGGCCATGCTTTGCTTACTAGCAACGTGTGTGAGATAAACTCCCTCACCGCCTCCACCATCACCTAGATCTGGTAGATCGTCGACCCATTGTATAGTAAATCCTTGCTGTGTTAATACTTTAGTTATTTTATTTAAATCTTGTAGATATCCTGCACGATCGGCAACTATTTCTGGTTCAGTAGAATTATATGCACCATCATATATTAAAAACCAATGATAAACTAATCCTTTTACCAACGGAGATAATTTAAGTTTAGGTTGTGCACCTTGAGGCATCCTGTTCTGTGGTAAATTTGCTTCTACGATTTTGTTTATGAAATCTCTAGCTCTCATATTATACTCTCTTGTTTATGAATTGTCGATACCAAGCACCTGTGCCGGGTAATGCTGTGCTTTCTGGTAAGGTTAAATTTTCACGAGCAAACGCCTCTTTAGCATCTGCTACTAATTGTTCGTAATCTGATCGTGATTTAATTTTCTTAACGATAGTTTCTACACTGCTGAGATCTGCGACCGTACCATCAATTAATTTTTCTGCTATTTCAGCAGGATCTTTGCTGATTATTTCGTTGGACTCGCGATCCACTAATCCATTCTTATACGACCATTTCATGCCCTGTGCTTTGGCGATACTAGCTAATAATAGGGCACGATGAACACCTTTAAAATCACTTTCTCCAACATTAAGTGCGAATTTTTGGAATTCTGGATCACCAAACATAAAATCTGTCTGTACATATCCATTTGATTTATCACCTAGGATTGGTGTTTTAAGATGTACGCTGTCACCTGATTTTTTGATATCTTCTGCTTTAACTCCACGTTTCAATAGTTGCTGTATTAGCACATCTTTGGTAATTTTAGTTTCATCTATACCTAGATCTAAGTCACCTGATGTTTCTTTACGTCCAGTTGATCCTAGCATGTTGTCTACTAGATTAAGACCTGTTAGTTGTTCTAACCATTGCACAGTAGGCACTACGTTTTCGCGGCTGATGCGAGTTGTTGCTGGTTGTCCTTCAGCAGTCTTAAATACATTTCCGCCTTCGTATAACTTCATTTGGGTAATCCTAACTTAGTGTTCTGTGTGTTTCTGTGCAGTTTAGCGTGTGGTACTCGTAGATTTTTCTTACCGTATACGCTGCCAATTTTAAATAACGCACCCGGTGTTTTGCCAATGCCATAGTTAATGTCTACTGATTCTGCTAGTTGATTATAGGCCATGGCCAGTCCGTTGGCTACTTTCTGTAGGCTATCTTCATCAGCTTGATACTTGATACCAATACCACCACGAGCACGCCAAGCTACGATATTAGTACCACGATCATCAATCAGGATATTAGGACTACCATCTGGGTTTACAGCATGGCGTTCTTTCTGTCCTGTGATAATGATCTCTGCTGGTTGTGGATTTAAATTCTTTTTGATCCATTCACGTTTATAGTGTTCACTATTTTTATGATCACCACGTAGGGGACTAGAGCAGATATTGTAGATTTTTACGTATTTTAATACCAAGTTTACCAAGCTGTCTGCTGTGGAGAATTTAGGTAAACGTAAGAAGAAATCAGTACCTACCATCTTGTCTAATGTAGGGTCTGCTTTTGCTGGTGGAATATCACGATAATTACCTGATTTTATACCTGCTAGTTTAGCATATTCTGTAAAAAAGTCTGCGAGAACCCCATCCATATCTAAATAGATTTTAGTGTTCTCTGTGGCTCTGATTAGGTCTTTTGCTTGCATATCTAGTATTTATCGCAAATACTATTATATGCTTTTATGCTTGACGGGTCAAATAATTAGTGCGTATGCGTTTGGGATTAAATGCATCTTTGATACTGGCTATCACAGTGGCATTATCGAACTCTTTACAGCTAAACACATCGATATATACGTCACCTGTGGAATCAATGAAATGCGCTACGATGCTGGATGTTACTATAACCTGGATAGCTGTAAATCCTGCTTTATCAGGAAATTCTGCCGCGGTATATTCGATACGCGGCTCGCCGATAGGCTCCATGTCTATCGCCTTGACTAGATTTTTAATCCAGTTATAGACATTTTCTCTGCTCTGTATGCTGGGCACATCACATGCCGAGCAGTCAAGTATTAAGTGATAACCCCAAAATTCATTAGTATTTGTCATATTATTTAGGTAATTGAAATTTAAATCCTGTAGCTTTTTCAACTTCTGCTACAGTGGTTTGATATTTAGGCAAATCTGCCACCGGTAATGCTGAATTAGGCATTAAGTATGCCATAACTTTCTTGCTATTCTTTTCGATGATGATCTTGTATAAGCGTGTAGGAATACCTAAGCCGTTACCAGTTTTAGCATGTCCCGCGTCGTAGATACCACCTGAGATGATGTAGAAATCAGTGCCTGGGGCCATAGCCCATTGGCGTTCTTGCATTTCTAACTGTTTCCAAATACCACGATTGTTGTTAGCAACCTGTGGTACCATGTTGCTTAAGAAGAAACTTTCGCTCATGATTTCTGGATTGATTGTATTATTTTTAGCTGGGCTCATGTGTCCACGATCGTGTGTACGACCTACAGTAGCATAGTCTGCTAGACTAGCTGAACAGTTAGGAGTTACTTGTGGATCTGGACGGAAATCATCTTTGCGTGTTGCTGTGCCTGACATGGCCGCTGGAGTCAGATGCTCAAATACTGCGATAGGTGCTTTTACACTACAGCTATGGATAACAGCATAGTTTTTGTGGCAAATCTCTTGATCACCTGCTTTGGGTTGATATTGTGGTACACCTGCGGCTGTGAACTGTCCACAGATTTGGTTGATACCAGCCCAAGCTGATACACTTAACAATAAACTTAACGCTAATACTAATTTCTTCATCCTAAGTCCTTAATTATATACTAGTATTATTTATACTATGGGCATCCAGGTATTGAGTAAAAATGGCGAGCCTTGTATGTATTTCATAGGCACCATATCCATGCTGATGGTAATCCTAGGCTCATCTCTAGTCCAGGGTTCTACCATATGTGTATCACCTATGTCTTCATATAGGGTTATGGTATTGTTGCGATTCTCTATTTCGTAAATCTGCTCGTCTGGAAACTTATAGATGGTATTGCTGGGTTCTGCGTTGATGTAAGCACTACAGACATAGGTCTGTGTAAGTCCACTTAGAGCACCCCAATGATTATGCCAGGGCACGCTGTCACCTTTTTTTAGGTAATTTAACCAAGCGTGTACGTAGTAGGGTTGATCATACTCACAGACTTCTTTGAAGAAAACGCATATTTCTCTATATAATTCGTTTATGCCATCATAGGGGAAAGTGAATACATTGTAGTAATCATGTAGGCGACTGCTCATAGGAGCCGCTTCTAATTGTTCTTTGAGGGTGGCTTGATAAGATTCGTCGCTAGGAACTTCTAGATGTCCTAGTTGTCGGCAGACTTTATTGTTAATCCTGCGAGCATCACGTTTAAGACGTTCTAGATCTAGTTGGATTTCTTTGACTTGGATAGGATTCTGCATATTTGATAGGTCCAGTCTCGGCCTTGGCCTAGACTATGATCGACTAAACTAGGATCATCATGATGATTTTTGTGCCATGTTTCTCCAAAGCCAAACCACATATATGAACGTGTGTTACTAGGGCCATGATCATCGTGTTGTAGTAACAATACTAGGGCCACTGCCCATAAGGTTAAACTAGCAGGTAATAACCAACAGAATAGTAATACATTCCACCCACCTAGTAGATACATTAGTCCAGCACAGCCAAATACCCATAACCAATAGTAGTCATGTAATAGTTTATAACGTGCTGTCAATTTTAATAGATTGCGTGTGAATACCATATCACAGGGCCATAGATGTTTGTGATACCAAAACAGCACTGATTTCCAACCACGTTGACGACCGTGAGGATCTAGTTCAGTATCATTGTGTTTGTGATGGACATTGTGTATGTTTACATAACTTAGTGGACTACCCAAGCAGGCCATGAACGCACACCAAGACACAAAATATTCTACAGGTTTTGACATTTCAAAGTATCTGTGGCTGTAGTAACGATGCATACCAATGTTATTACCGATGCAGAGATATAGAAAATAAAATACAAAAGCTAATAACCACCAATAGAGATCAGCACCCCACGCAAGATAAACATACACAGGTAGCATGACCTGCATGAGTGTCATCCATACGTAGTTAGGTTGTATGATCCATTTATTTTTGAACATCTGTAGGTTGTCCTGCCCAATTGAATTTAGGTCTGAATATCTTGCTGAATTGATGTGTCCAATCTATTTCCCCAGGACGCACTGCGGTATTAGGCGCTGCGGGCCAATCATGATGATTTAAGTGTAGACCTTCGTAGACCCAATCCCAACGATGTAATGGACTATTGTTAGGTTCCATATGCCAATGCTGACGCCATACTGCCCAACCTACTCCCCAACAGGTAGTGCTAGCTGGGATCAACCATAGGAATAGGAATATTTTATAACTAATTAGATATAATATAAGCGCATTTAGTAATACAAAAGGAACATAATATCTATGTAACCAACCATATTTGATATTGAGTGTGATCAATCGTCTGCTGAATACTGGGGTTTCTACAGGATCTACGGTTTTTTGGAACCATATAAACCAACTGCGTTTACCACGCACAGGGCCATGAGGATCTAATTCAGTGTCGTTGTATTTGTGATGGATTATATGTGTCATAGCATAGCTTAAAGGTTCGCCTAAACCAGTCATACAACCAGTCCATAGAAAGAACCATTCAACTGGTTTACTCACACGAAAGTGATCATGGGTAAAGTATCTGTGCAGACTTATATTATTACCTATCATTGAATAGACTATCAAATAAAATAAAACACAAGCTGTCCACCAACCCCAACCTGCTCCGGACTGGATACCTAGATAAATTCCAAGAGGCCAACATAACTGCAATAATGCTGTTGATGCAGTCGATGGCGCCATGTATTTTACAACACTAGCTATCATGTCTTTTAAGGACCATGCTGGCATTTCTTCCTCCAAATCCAAAACTATTCTTTATAGCGTATTTAACATCTAATTCTACTGATTCTGTGGGCAGTATCATATCGTGACCCAGTGGATCCTTTAGATTGGCATTACCTGGAACTCGACTGTCACGCATGCCTTGTAGGGTATAGATAGTTTCTACTATACCAGCAGTGCTCATACTGTGTCCGATCTGTCCTTTGTTGCTGACCATAGTGCGACCTGGTGTTAAGCTGGCCATAGCATTAAATTCAATTTCATCACCTACCGGTGTGCTAGTAGCATGGGCGTTAACAAAGTCTACATCATTGGCTGTGATACCTGCTTTATCAAGTGCACCTTGCACACAGGTACGGGCACCAATGCCTGTGGGATCTGGGCTAGTGTCACTGTCAAACAGCGTGTATAAGTTTGTGCTTAGAATAGCACCGTAGATCTTAGCACCACGGGCTCTGGCTTTGCTCAGAGGCTCAATGACTATAGTTGCCGCACCTTCGCCCATGACAAATCCGCTACGGTTAACATCAAATGGACGATTGTCTTCGGGATTGTCACTAGGGCATAGTGCGCCTAGGCTTTGGAACCAAAATATGTTAATAGGTTCACATAGATGATCTGCACCACCCACTATCATAGCATCCAGATCAGGATCTGCTTTGAGACTGGTAATAGCATAATCAATTGACGTTATACCTGTAGTGCAGGCACTGTCCATAGCAGTGTTAGTGCCACTGAACCCATAGATAGCCGCTACCTGTGCCGCTGGAAAATCTAAACCAATATTTAGGACTTTACGTGGTGGATATTTAGTGCGACCTTTATCGATAGCATTGAATAGATCTAAACGTAAACTGGTACCACTGCCAAATGTAGTTATGATCACTCCTGCACGTTCTGATGCTAGTCCACTGTCTCTGACTGCTTCATCAACTGACATCAAACAAGCACGGGTATTAGGATCCCAATGACGCCAACCATAGTCAAAATGTTCTGGGTGAGCGTCATCTTCTGTGAGTTTAACTGCTGGTGCAGCGATACGTGTTTTAGCCACGCTGGAGTGTGTTGCTGGGTATGATGTAGAATCATCTGCAGGCCACGAGATTTGACGAACTGCTGATTGTCCTGCTAAGAGATTATGCCAACTTTCTTCAGCTGTTTTGCCAAGGCTATTATAGATGCCTATGCCCGTGACTACGTATTGTTCCATTGACTTGCCCTGAGTAATATGTGTATATAACTACTTATCTTGAACTAGTGCGCAGACTGTGTTTTCTGGCAAGATCAGTTCCGCAGTTTTACCTGGGAATATTTTGGCATGCTGCAGACTAGCTAGTGTTTTATCATTAGCTGTGATCGGACCAGTGA
>Ga0315904_10005506_pt1 | contig 17551 bp, 38 predicted proteins | sample LakEriMetagenome_6_FD_203529 | JGI IMG/M metagenome (GOLD analysis project Ga0315904, IMG submission 203529) | Freshwater fungal communities from buoy surface, Lake Erie, Ohio, United States - Buoy 12 MA120 | ecosystem: Environmental > Aquatic > Freshwater > Lake | place: USA: Lake Erie, Ohio...
TGTGTTGATGCTTATTGTCTGAGTTCCTGAGTCATAAACAATTGGAGAAATTGCAGCTACAACTCCGGACGGCCCCTGTGGCCCTGTCGCTCCCGTTGCACCCTGCGGGCCTGTCTCGCCTTGAATACCCTGTGGCCCCTGGGGGCCAGTAGCACCGGTAGGCCCAGCCGGCCCAGTATCTCCTGTATCGCCCTTGACCCCTTGAATACCTTGGTCACCCTGCGGGCCTTGCGGCCCCGTGGCTCCGGTTGCACCCGTGTTGCCCTGTATGCCCTGTATGCCCTGTTCTCCCTGTGGCCCCTGAGGCCCAGTAAGTCCGGTGTCTCCCTTGTCGCCTTTGTCGCCCTTAGCGCCCTGGATACCCTGTGGCCCGGTGTCGCCTGTGTCGCCTTTAGGGCCAGCGGGGCCGGTTGCGCCTGTCGCGCCGGTTGCGCCCGTGTCGCCTTTTAGGCCTTGGATACCTTGCGGCCCCTGCGCCCCAGTTGCACCTGTCGCTCCGGTGTCTCCTTTGTCTCCTTTTGGTAGAACAAAGTTCAAAGTTTGCGATGGTGCTGTTCCTGTAACCGTAACCGCTGCGACTGTCCCGCTAGTAACCGTTCCAACTGATAGAACCGTTGGCTGCCCTAAGACTGTTTCATTGACCCAGAGATTAGTTGCGGAATCATAAACAAGCGACTGTCCATCGGTTAGGCCATTGAACTTGACATCGTGAAGTTCGTCTAGTTCGTATCCGTTCTGAATATTGACAAACAGAACTCCATTGTTCTGATTAGCTCTAACGCAGTATCCAATAAAGACTGAGTTATTTGGCGGGACTGGCTTTGTGGAAGTTAGACCACCTGGCACTGTTGGGGAAAGCCAAACTGCTGCACCTTCGGTTAGTCCGTTCGTGTTTATGTTTCTGACAAGTCCAAAGCTAGCAGCGAATCCTTTGCTTCCACCACTAATTGTCTCTGCCATAACTGCAATGGTTTTTGAGCTAGTAACCTCTGAGTTTGCCTGAGCGTATGCAACAAGTTTGTTATTGCCATCTGAGCCTGTGACATAAATGGCCTTACCCTTAGTGCGTTCGCTACCATCCGAAGACTTTGCCAAAATGAAAAGCTCTTGCCCGACATTCTGATTCACAGTCGGGGTCATGCCCAGCTCTAGCGTCTTGTCTGCGTCATTCCAGCCAATGCGACCAACTGCAATAGAAGGAACTGAATTGACATTGAACTGGATGTAAGCAGGCTCAGCGATTGCGGTTGCGCCGATGATGTTGTCTACAAGTGTGGCTTGGTTCTGATTTACGACAGCAGCGAATGTCCCGCTTGTGCTTATAGTTGCGGTATTAGGTGCTGTGACTTGAACAATGCTTGTGCCACTTGTGACTGTGATTACGCTCACCGAGTTACCTCTGGGTCAACATTGAAGTTGCCTTCTAGCAAGCGTGTGACATAACCTCCTGATGTCACTAGCTCTAGGTCATAGACATACTGCCCAGATGGAACACCTGCGGTTGTTGCAGCGGAGATGTCAAGCAAAATTGAGCCGGCTGTTCCGCCAAGCGTAATACCCGTGCCAGATGTCAGGCTAATAACAGGCGTTGTTGAATCATAAGTTTCCCTTACCTGCATCCTTGCCGAGTAGCCAGTCAAATTGACTGCTGTTCCGTTCAAAGTCCAAGTCAGGTTGTAATCAAAAGTTGCGCCTTGCCAGCAGTTTAGGTTTAGCGTTGCAGGTGCTTGCATTATCCCTCCGGATAGACAGAAGTTGGGTCGGCTGGGTTTATTTGTGCGACACCCTGTAGCTGAACGCTAGGCACGCCAGTATGTCCAATAGCAGGCAAGCCCATGGCTGCGAGGGTCTCGGCAGGGTCAAAGCCTGAGTTGATAAGTTTTTGCGCCATTGCAACTCTTTTATCGGTTGCGACCAAATCCGCTGCGTCAATGTTCACATTTGATAGTGGCACTCTCAGCACGTCTCCACCGTCTATCTTTGACAGGCCTTCGGCAACCCTAGCGTCGTTGGACGTCAAGATACCAGCCTGAATACCTTGAGAGTAAGCGGTAAAGCGTGACTGCACGTCTCCACGCAAAAGGCTATTCATGTTGAACTCAACAAAAGCGCCCTGGCCATTTGGGTAGACCTGTAGCAATGTTGAAAGGGAGTTTTCAATAATTGCGACGTATGGTCTCAAAGTGTGTGTCACAAATTCAATTTGAGTAGCCTCAACCGATGAGTAAGTGTTTGTGCCAGGCAGGTTCAACATGTGTGAAGGTATGTTCCAAATCCTGCAAAGGTCTTCGATAAACATGCGGCGGGAATCGAGTAGTTGGCTGTCCTCTGGATTTACACCAATGTCTTTTATGTCAAGGCCAGAGTGCAGCACGATGGTTTTGTGTGCCTTACGCCAACCGCCATGTCTTGCGTCTACCGACTTGGCTAACATTTTGGCTTGGTCTTCGGATAAAGATTGCGGGGTTACTAGGGCGTAATTACCCGATGCGCCTTGTCCAAAGAAACGCTGGGCGTATGAATCTAGGGCAAGTCCTAATCCCAGTGCGTCCTTCATTGCCTCTACGCGCGATACGCCACGGATAGCGCCAGGTCGCATTACTGATTCAACAATGTGGAGTATTTCGTCAGAGGTGTAAGTCTTTTGGTCTTCCTCATAGGTAAACATCACGCGCCCATTGCGGTTGCGCTTTACTTCAATCTTTGTTGGGTTGAGCACCATTAGGTTTATTGGCAAACCGTCTTCGTCCCTGAAAATTCGTATAAAGGCGTTGCCGTCCAACATGAGAGACGAAATTATTGAGCTGATAAATGGCGTGCGGTCTACAAAGCTAATGTCTGGTCTGTTTACCCAATCTGGCTTTGGGCGCATAAGTAACTTTTGTCCATCGCGTCTTAGCCAAGCGTCCATAGGCAAGGTAGAGATAGTGCCTGCAATAAGGGAAATGGCCGCAGATACTCCGGCTAACTTATAGACATTCTCTTCGTCAATAAAAGTCCCTGAGTTGTTTTGCAAATCAAAGTCAAGCCCAGCGCCCCAAAGGCTGTTAGGCGTAACTGCTCTTTTCTCGAATAGGTTATTGAGCATTTGTTCTCTCTAGTGCTAGGCCGAATAGAACGGAAAATACCCCTAAGCCAATTAGGCCAAGAGGCAAAAAAATCATTCCCAAACCGGTGCTAATTAGAACTGCGCCCGCAACCTGTAAGGCTGTTACCACTTTAGAAGACATAGACACCCGGAGTTAGTTGTTCGGGTTCTATTCTACTTGTCGTCGCCCTGTCAAAGGCAATAACCGCTGCTACGGCTGCGTCGATGCGTCTAGAGGAAGCCCTGTTTTCTTTTACTATCCTGACCCCAAGGTTGTCGGACTTTACAACCGCATTTGATAAATGCCTTGCAAGTATTGGGTCGCCGTCGTGTATAAGCCTGCCCTCAACTACGGCGTCGAACATTTTTGCGCAGGCAGGAATCATTCTCCTGGCATTGGTCGAAGGGTATTCGACAATTGGGTAGCCTTCCTCTGCCAATACTTGCATCGAGCGTTGCCAGCGGTAAGGGTCACAGACAATCTCTTTGACATTTGGGTTTGCCTTTACAAACTCTCTAATTTTGTTTTCGACGTCCAAAATGTCTACGCGCCATAAGTCGTCGTGTATGTTTGGGTCTTTTTCCCATGCGTGAATCATGAATACTTGCGGCTTTTCCTCAATTGTTGCGCCAACTAAGACAGTTGAGTCGCCGCTAAATGAGCCGTCAAAGCCAATTATGTAGTCCTTGCCTGCAATGTTTACCTCGCCAGCGCAGGCGTCCCATGTGCCAGTAGGTAGCCAGCTAACTTGCGAGCTGACCCACTGGTTGCAACGCTTTGTTCTAAACTCCGCCTCGGGCGTGCGCCTTACAGCTGATTCAAAGTCGGCTGGGTCTGACAAATCTCCGAAACCTGGGTTTGCCAATTTCCATGTCTCGGGGTCGCGATGGTCTGCATCTGCCGGTGCTTCCCACCACGCCATAAAGAAACTTGGGTCAGAAACTTCTCCGCGGGCGACACGCTGGCCATACTGATAAAGACTGTAGGCAATTGAATCTTGTCCAGTTGAATCTGTCTTTACCCCCGCTGTGGTAATCGCAACTAAATGTGCAAGCGACCCTCTCGCGCCCATAGCTAGGGACATCACGTCAAAAAGTTCTCTATTGGGTTGTGCGTGTAACTCGTCAAACCAACATGCGCTTATGTTTAGACCCTCAGCGCTAAATGCCTCAGCAGAGAGCACGCGGTAAATTGACCCGGTTGAGGGTATCTCAATTGCATCTCGGTAAAGCTTTGCCAGTTTTAGCAATTCTTCATTGGCTTCCACAATGCGCTTAGCGTCGCTAAAAACTATTCTTGCCTGCTCCCTGGTTGCGGCTACTGAATAAGTTTCGCCACCGGCAGGGCCAAAGTATGTGTCAAAAATTGCCATGGCTGAGGCTATGGCAGACTTACCGGACTTACGAGGCATGCCCACTAGGTTTACGCGCGACCTAAAGCCCTGCCCGTCGCTGGCGTATAAATGCCTAATCAAATCTTTTTGCCACTCGCGTAGGACTAGTTTTTCACCTTGCTTACCTGCTACGGAGTCTTTGGTAATAATGCCAAAGCCCTCAATAAAGTCAACGACAAGGTCACCCTCGCCCTGCTCAATTGCCTCAGGTGGAACTGGTGTCAACCATTGCGGCGGAAACACGGTTTGCCTTCCTTTGCATTAGTTCCTCTAGTTTGCTTGCAGCCTTTACCTCTGCCACGCCTAGCCGGCTACGGTCGGCAGGACTAAAGCCCAAGAGTGAAAGGTTGGAAACAATTTGGCGGTCAAGTTCTCTAAGTCCCCTACGGAGTTTGGGGTCATCCGTTTGCATAACCTTTACGCGCAAGTTCCAGCGCTCGTCAATCATTTCGCAAGTCATAAGTAGCAACTCGCTGTCAGTGTTTGGGCTAATCCATGTTGCGCCCATAGTCCAAACTTTATCCCAAAGCTCTTGCCCGTATTTGAGAAGTGGGCGAGACGGTTCGGGCTTTTGTGTTATGCGTGCTAACTCAATTGCATTTGTGGGCAATGCTCGCTTGCCTGGGTTGCCCAAGGCACGCTTTTGCTCAATTGGTTTAGATGGTCTGCCAGCCGGCATTATGCCTCGCTAGCTTGGAGCCCTGCGGTCGGAGTTGCACCGCCCTTTGTCTCATGGATAGAGGCCGCATCGCTAACTATGCTTGCAGGGCGCATTCCTTTATACATCCTTGCGCCGACTTTGTCAATCGTGTCGTAAGGCAAAACATTGACGGCTAAGCGCTTAGCGTCGTCTTTGTTGTAAAAGTAAATGTAGCGCAATTGGTAGCCGGTAACTGGCTGCCAAGTAGAGAACTCTTTTTTCATGTTGCGGTGATAGGCCGTTATTGTGTGCATTACTTCCCCTGTCTCGGGGTTCATGCGCAACCCCTCATTTGGCTTTATGCCTGTAAGCAAAAATCCACTTGCTCTATAGATTGTGCCGTCGCCACATTGAGCACCGTCGGCAAAACTTATTACCCACTCTAATTGTGGCAAGTGCTTTTTCAAAATCTTTAGGCTTATTGCTATTGCGCGACTTTCAGCATTTTTAGGTAATGCGTCTGTAAAGGCCATTCTGTTTAGCTCAATAAAGCTTTCCCATTTTGTATCTTTGACCAATCCGAGCATTTGTTTTTTTGCTAGGCAAGGGCCGTATTGCATTACGCCTTCCAGCTTCCCAAAGTAATAAATGCCAATGTGTATTTGACTATTGGGGACAACCTTGCCGCTGTAATGCACGCGCTTTACAAAGTCATTAGCGACTTGGGCGCTTATTGGTTTTAGGACAATCGACTTAGCCGACATCGCCTAGCCACAATTCCACAATGCGGGCAAGCGCATTGCCGTTAGCGTTTGTGTTGCCTGTGTCGCCAAAGTCCCCAATGCTCTTTGACTTAGCCAAAGCTTCCCTCACCTTCTCAGCTTGCCAATTGTGCAGGGTAAAAGTTATCTGCTCAATCTCACCCTTCTCCCCAAGTAGTCCGTCAAGGGCTGCGGCAAACTCGTCCTCGCTTACCTGCTCTTGGGCAAAGCCAAACTCAGCTATGTCTATGCCGTCGGCCTGTAACTCAATTAGCTGCGCCCCTAATACCTCTGGTTGCCAGGCTGCTAATTCTGCCGTGCGGTTGTCGGCTAGGGCGTATGCCTTTACCTGGGCAGGCGACCAGTCAGCGGGGATTTTGACAACTGCCACCTCTTGCCAGCCAAGCTCCTTAGCGGCTGCTACCGTCCCGTTGCCGGCGACAATTGTGTTGTCTGCCGTAATGACTATTGGCTTGCGCTGGCCAAACATGCGCAAACTACCGGCAATTGCCTCTAGGTTTTTTGCGTCATGCGTGCGTGCGTTTTGTGGGTCAAATTTCAGCGTGTCTATTTTGACTTTGCTTACTTCCATGCGTAAACCTTTCCGTTTTATAGCCTAGCCCAAAACCAATAATTTCGCGGGTGTGTAAAGAACATTGCGCTCGGGGTGTTGGCTGCCGCGGTTTTGCAGTGTTTGTGCCCGCCCCCTCTCAAAGCCGGGCAGGGATAGGCGGGTATGGGCGTGTGTGCTGTGGTTATTGGTCTGCCTAATTAGGGCATAAAGAGTTTTGGCTAGCTATTAGTTAGCGGCCTGTTCCCCCGCCTTGAATTACAGCCTTTATGTGCAGGTGCTAGGGGCGAGGCAGGGTCTCCTGGTATTAGGTGGTCGGCAGTTATTTGTAGCCTGTCGGTAAACGGCTCTTTACAAATGTGGCAATGTGTTGCGTTTTGCCTCATCACCCTCGCCGCTGTTTTGTAAGCGGATGAGTAGAGCAAGCGTTTTCTTGCTTGGTGAACTGGGTCTTGGCTACGCTTCTTCTCCCTCTCCTGCTCGTATGTTTTACGACAGTCAGCACAATAGTCGCCTTTGTCTTTATGCAAGACTTGGCACTTTAGGCAGGGTCGCGGTAGCCGCATCTCCCTAGCCTATGCCATCCCCAAAAGTTGTAATACATCCCTCAGGGGGACAATTCGTCCTAAGCTGCCGTTGGTTTTGTTACTTACTATTGGCTGGGCCTTGACTGGGTAATCCCCCTCTCTCAAAAGTTTCTTTAGGGCGTCAGCCCTTACTACAAAAAAGCCAGTGTCGTCCGGTGTGGCAAAAGCCCAGAAGTCAGCCTTACTTATGTTTATCCCGCTTGGGCGTTTATCGCTTTGGTCTGGTTTAGAGAACTGGTAAGTCTCAATGTATAGGTTGCCAGTTTCAGCTATACGGCTGTCTGTCTTTACTTCTATGGTGCTTCCCTCTACAGCCTTTAGGAAGGTGTTTACCAGTTCTTCTCCTACCCTGCCTCGGCGGAAGTCTAAGTCAAAGTCTGGTTGGTAAGTCATTTGTCCGTTGAGTAAAAGCCCTTGCCATTGAACTTATAGCTCCGGAAGTTGTAGTCCCTAACCATAACCTCTTGGCACTTGATACATACAGGCGCTTTAGGCGTTTCTGTTATTGGCGCGGCTAGGGTCACTGTTTGCTCGCAGTTACCACATTTGTAGTCATAAGTTGCCATTAGAGCTTTATCACCTGGCCCGCAAAAGCTTGGTCTTTGTGTAGCTCAAAAGTAACTATGCCTACCGTTGAATCCTCGCCGTGCGACCTGCGATACCAATCTGAACCACGGTCTATAGTGCTACATTGCAACCAAAACTTAGAACCGTTACTGTCGTAGCGTTGGCCTAACTCCTCAACTCGTAAGTGGTGGAAGTGTCCGCTTACTAAAACATCGCAAGGTTGCACCCATTGGTTGCCAAAAGTTGAGTTAGCCCACCAGTTCTTTACGCCATCTGGCCTGTTTGCCTGGTGTCCGTGGACTACGCCTATTGTGTTTATGCCATACCTAAATGCAAAGCCTTCGTCATGTGGCTGTGGGATTAGGTAATCAACATCTAGGCCCAATTCTTTTGTTACCCTGCGCAGTTGTTGGAGTATTACCACGCCCCAATCGTCTAGGCCTGGCTTGCCTACTTGCATGCCCTTGAAGCGGTTTTGGCAATGGTTAGAGGCAACTGAGCCATAGGTAACGGGTGCGTATTTGTGTGCACGCTTTACCAGGTCGAGCATCAGCGTAATTCCGACGTCGACTTGTTGCATGGGCGACAAGTCGTTGCTCTCTAGTTGGTTATAGTTTGCTGCGCTACTAAATGATTCAATAAGGTCACCGACATCCATAATAAAAATACGCTCATACTTGCCGGTCTTTAGCTGCTCCTCGATGCGTGCGTAGCTGCGCATTACGTCTGCAATAAGTTGTTGCGTGCCCCCGCGACTACCTGTTTTGCCAACCTGTAGGTCTGCCGGGCAGATTACTAATGCTTTAGGGTTTGTTTTTGTTTCTTTGCGCTTGCCTGCGCCCTTGCGGGCTTCATGTAGTAACAATGGCAGGTCTAGCTCTGTATTGCGTTTCCTAAAGATAAACCGGTAAGACACAAGCCACTCGCCGCCCTCGCGTTGTTGCCAACGACTTGTCCGTATGGGCGGTATTACCTCAATGTCATTTGGGTCAATGCCTGCGCTTTGTAAAAACTCGTCAAAGTTTGCAGGTTGCTCTTTGTAGCCAGGTGTAGTGGCTTGACCTTCAAATCCATCAAACTCAATTGCAGGCGTAAAACCTGGTTGCGTTTGCAGCTTAGGTGCTGGCTCTAAGTTTTCTAACATTACTTATAGCAAGAGCAGAGCTCTCTCCTATGCCTTCCTATTGCCTCATTGGATAGTTGTATGCCACGCTGGCTAAGTGCCACAGACAAACCCTTGTCGCTCCATCTGTGTCTATCTGCAAGTGCCTCTAGCAAAATTGCTTTGTCCCCAGCCTCTAAGTCACTGAGTATTGAGTTTGTTTTACAGTTGCGCTTTTGTGCTACTGGTTCAAGACCCTCTAGCATTTTTCATCCCCTTCTCTAGTTCTGTCAATGCAAAATGTTTTGCCTTGGCAGCCGCCTCGTCAATTTCATCTTGACTAATCGGCTGGTTGAACTTAGTCAAGAGTAATTTAGCCATTTCAACATGTAGCGCCAACACGCCTAACTCAATGCCTTTACTGAGCAATAGCTTTGAGTGGTCGTTGACTGTGTCTTGGAATTGCCACAGCTTAATTAGGTCGTCTGCTTCGTAATTTTCCACTAGCTCATCCAATCTGGGTGGTGTTTGCGGATAATTTTTATGACGTCGTCAACTGGTATTGCATACTCAATAGCTCTAGGTCTAATCTCATCATGAATATCTTGCAGGGCCTTTTGGTAATCTCTGATGTCTGCTGCCCTCATTGAGGGATTGGGTCTGCCTTTTTCAACGCAATTGTCTATAACATCCCAAAAAAATGCTTCCCACTCTTGCAGCTCAAAATAGCCGCCTTTCAGAATGTCACCTTCATAGTCATAAGCTTCAACGGCCTCGTCATGTGTTTTACCAAAACCTAGGCTCCAAGCCGCATGTCTTCCCCTGAAATAGAAGTGTCTCCCGTCGTCAGTGTGCCCTTGAATTTGATTAGGGCACATTCCAAAATTGTGAGTAATTGTGTATTTAGTCATCAGATACTCAAATCGTTTTCATCAGCTATTAGCGCTTGCACAATGCGTTGCAAGGTTGCGCTTTGCCATGTGTGGTCAGTCAGCGCGGCCTCAATGTAGTTTGCTAGGTCTTCCCTTATGCAATCAAGGTCGGCAGACCAAACAAGATTTTTGTCTTTTAGTAATGCAGCAGCTTGCTTGAAGTCGGCGGCAACCCTTAGTTCTCTTCTAGTAGCCATTGCGTTAGCTCCGGGTTTTCTTTGAGAACCATGAGTATCGAGTTTTCCCAAATACTAATGAAGTGGTGTTCCCATTCTTCATACTCCACTTTTTTGGTAGGCGTTTCGTTTTGGAAAATAAACCGACAGGCGTGAAGTAACTCATGAAAGACTGTGGCTCTCTTTTTGCTCTCTCCAAGCTCTCGGTCAATGACGATAATGTTTCGGGAATCCTGTGTGTAACCTGCACTTGAATCGGCAAGTAGTGGGTCATCTTTCGAGGTGAGTTGAACGATGCGGTATTGCTGGAATCCAATTTTGACAACATCAGGACACCTTGACATTCTGTATTTCCTCTAGGCCGTCTTTTAGGTCATTGAGATAAATGTAATCACCTATCTCGTTGAAAGTTGAGTTCAAGTCTATGGCCTTCCAAAAGGCTTCCGCCTCTAGCCTTCGCCCTTCTTTTATGCCTGCCTCAAAGGCTGCCATGCAAGCTTTGTGGATTGTTTCTTGGAATTCGCTATTTGTCATTTTCTTCCCCTGCTCCTGTTTTTAGTAAAAGTATTGCTATAAGTAAAGTGTTTACCACTGACAAAATAAGTATGTATTCAATCATTGTGGCCGGCCTTGATTAGTTCAATGACATCAAGCCAGCTATCTCGGCCCTGCATTTTAGATTCAATAATCTTGATAATCCGCTCACGCTCTTCGTATGCGCCAAAGCGACGCATCCGGTCTAAGTCCACGTTGTAAATGGTTTGGAGTTGCTCAGTCATCTTCCACCTCATCTGCAACTTGTCTTAGTGGCTCTAGTGGCACATTTATACCGTGTGCCCGTTCGTTTTTTAGGTGTGTTTCTAGGCTTTTGATTTTCTCCAACCTAAACCCGCCCCACCGGCGGTCGTCTGTTTCAACAATGGGTGCGGTTAGTAGCCCCATCTCCTTGAACCTTTCAATTGCTTTAGCTGACTTGTCTAGCCGGCGTGTTTTGTAAATAATGCCACGCTTGTCAAACTCGCGTTTAGTTTGGGTGCACTGAACGCATGTGCCAGGTTGCAGTTCCCAAACGGTAATAGTCATCACAGCTTGGCCCCCGTCCTAAGTGCAATTTCCTTGCGCTCGTCTTTTATTACGTCAAGGCACTTGTCGTAGCCCTTACGCTCAACCTTGGTCATCTTTATGCGCTCAGCGTTTATTTGTGTGCGCATTGAAAGCCAAGTAGTTGCGTATTGTGCGCCCTCCTGTATGCCGTGCCTAAAGGCCTCGTCAAGTTCATACTCGAAAAGCCTGTCGGCAATCCAAAACTTTATGTCTCGCCAGGTTGCTCTCATGCGTTTTCTCCTAACAATTCTTTAGCTGCCCATCTCAATACTTCGGCAGTTTCTTTTAGGCCCTCATTGTGTTTTTGGTTGCTTAGTTCCTCTAGGGCTTCTATGCAAGCCTCAAACCCCCGGCTAAATTGCGCCATGCCGTAAAGGTCAATCTGGCGGTCGACTTGTTGTTTGAATTGCTCAACTGACATGTGCGTCCCTTTCAATTAGGTCAAGGACTAGGCCGAGTCCAAGGCCGCTATAGCCCTCGTCCCTTAGCCCAATCATGACATCGATAATTGACTGTGTGCAGTAAACCTTTTGCGCTAGCTCTTTTGGTAGGCAGGCGCTAGGTAGTTGTTCCTTTTCCATTTTTATCCCCTTCCTTTTGCGTGGTCACTAAACCAGTCGCACCATTTACAAATATGGCTAGTCAATTCTGGTCTTTTCTCTAGCAATGCATCTATAGCTCTGTTGTTGTCATCAGCTTCACCAAGTGCTTCATGCTCAACTGTCTCAATAATTTTGAGTATCGGTTTGCCAATCCAATATCCACTCATGTCAAGACAGCCTGTTACTAACTCGCCATCTTTTTCCCATGACATATGTATCTTTGCATTTCGGCTATAGCTAGCAATGCCGAATGATGTTTTTCCAATTGTTGCGGTTGTCATTTGTTTTCCCCTGTGTCGTAGTTGTCTTCGGAAAAGTTAAATCCAAAGTGCGCCATCAGTGCGCCAATAAAAAATGGTAAACAAAAAGCAAGTCCTAGTAAGTCCATTAGTTGTCCTTGCTCTCAAGCGAAACATCTAATCCATGAGTATTGAACCTTGATGCAATTGCCCAAAACTTTTCGCAGTTGAGTGTCGCTAGGTTTGTAAAAACATCAAGGGTGTTACTCCATCCACCATGAGTGTTGAAACGAACTTCGAACTTTGCCTCTGGCATCTCTGCCTTGAGTGCATCTCTAAGAGCCTTTGCTTGCTCTTTTCTAACCTGTGTCATGGCTTTTCTTGTCCTTTCTTGCCTTGTATCGAACTTATAGGCGGGGGGTGTCAATGCAAGCCCAAAAAGCGTGTTGTAACTAAATCGTTATCTTTGGGGTTATAGGTCAAAAATCCGTATAACTGCGCCTGTTTGGCGGGTATCGGCGTAATACTTGCGGGCCAAAATCTCGGTAATTTGGCTGTCATCGCCCCAAATAAGCCCTGACTGGCCTATGCCGTCCCCTACGGCCCTAACGAGCTTGTCCAAGTCGGGTGCAACAATTGGTAGCGCCCTGTCCCTGGGCTTTACCGTTTTAGGGCGTTCTAAATAAAAATCCACCTCTAGCCGTATAGGCCCAAGGTGGATATTTTTATTGGCGTATGGCTGGCAAGCTTCCTCAATAGCCGCACGCCATTTTTTTAGGTTTGCAGACTGCGCTTCAACAATACGCCCGTTGAATACACGCTTTGAGCCCTGTGGGGTAGGCCTGCCTGCAACATCAAGTTCAATCACCCCTCTAGTTTAGAAGGGCATCTCCGCCCTAGTAATGGTTGGGTTGTTTATGTTTATTGCAGCTACTTGCTTAGGCACATTGTCCCTGCCGGTAAAGCTTTCAATTTTTACAGTTAGGTCGCCAGAAACTTCTAGCGTTTCGCCTTCCCTTACAGCCTCTTTAGTCCAAACAGTGACCCAAGTATTGCGCTCCTCGCCATTTTTGTCTTTGCGTTTTTCTACTCCCTTGAAGCCATAGTTAGGGATTAGGCGTGTTACCTCTACCGTTGCTTTTACTCTCATTGTGTTGCCTTTCTGTGATTTTCATTGACACAGTCCAAATGACCGCAGGTGCGTTGTCCTACCATCACTGGGCTACCGTCTTCTCTTATTGGGGTCACCATATCCTCGGCGTATAGTCCTTGCCAAATCAAACAGTCACCTATTTTTGTTTGTTTCCTTGCCCTGCAACCTTGACATAAGTCGGGGTTCTTGCGGGTCAAGAGTATTTCCCAGACTATGCCACAGCGAGGACATTGTTTTTGCACCTCATAAGCCTAGCTTTTTCTTTAGCTCGGGTGTTAGCGGGACAGCCTGTTTTTCAATTTCATGCATCTGGCGTAAGTATGCCTGGCTGGCCTCTAACTCTTTTTGCCGGCGCGCCTCATTAGCAGCCTTTACCTCAGGCAAAGCTGCGGCATTTAGCCAAGCGTCAGCATTTAGCCAGGTAGCGGGGTATTTAGTGAACTCCGGTTTGCGTGCTGTGTCATTGCGATAGGCAATTGCGCCTGCAAGTAAGTCCTCATAGGTTGCCCTCTTTAGGGCCGATTTGAAAGCCCTTAACGCAGCGGCCCTGTCTACCTTGCGGGGGTATTCCTTCCAAAACTCCTCAAACTGCAAAAGCATAGTGTTCTTAGATTGTTCTTCTTTAGATATGTTCTTCTTTATAGACGGATTTTCCGACAACGGATAACCCGACAACGGAATATCCGCCGGGTCTTTGGTTGTCCAAATAGCCTCGCCGTAGCGCCCGCTTTCATTTAGCTGCGAGCGCTCTAAGTAGCCAAGCTTTTCCAATTCAGCTATAGCTGTCCTAAGTGCGTCCTTCCCCTCCTGGGCTTCCCTGGCTATGGCATTTATGCTTAGCGACCAGCCTGCCCTGTGGCTCATAAGCATCGCCAATAGCCCGCGCGACTTTAGGCTTAGCCGGTTATCCCTAACCCAGTCATTAGGTATCTGGGTGAAGTGGTCGTCAAACTCGTGGTGTCCCCTGATTAGTGGCATTATCTCCCCTTAGTCGGCGTGCGTTATTTTCTCAAAGCATTGTTTGGCAAGTCTGTCTCTAGCGCCACCTGCCCAGCGCCCAGCATTGAAGTAAAGTTTTTTCAAAGCATCCAATTGCTCTTGCCGGCGCTTACGCTCGCTCAAGTCAATCTGCTCTTGCTCTGCCTCTATGCGTAGCGCGTGCTCGCGCATTTTCTTTGCCAATAACTCAATGTCCATTTTTACCCCTGTCTAAATCAAGTAGTTTGGCGGCTCGCTCGGAATCTTATGGCCATTTTCGGTAAGGACAAACCATTGCATAGCCACCCTGTCAAAATAAGGCGCGTCAAAGCCATCCCAGCGGCCTAGCTTCCAGCCCATATCCCTAGCCTCACTGGCAACGGCGGCGTCGGCCTCCATGGCGTAATTTAGTTGGGCGCAAACCCTTAGCAAGTTGTCAAACCTATCCATAGCCTTACTGCCACCCATGCCACGGGAAGCCCTGTGGTGCGTTTGTAGGCCATTTGTAGCCCCGCAATGTGGACAGTAGGGGTGTGCCTCCACAGCCCGTCTAATCGCCTCTAGGCGCTTCATAGGCGCGTTTCCTGCCCAAGCAACTTAGCCTGGGTGGCCAAAACCATAGAGGCAGTCTCAATGGACTTGATTTTTTGGCGTATGCGGTTGAGCTCAGCCTTGCGCAAGTCGCGGGCTAGGCGTAGGTCAGCACTCTCCAACCTAGCCAAAGCCTCGCGGTCGCGTATTGTGCCTTGGGCTTTTATGTATGCCTTTTGCTCGGCCAAATCCAAGTCATACTCAGCCTCAGCCAAAAGCCTCTCCGCCTCAAATAAGGCATTACTGCCTTTTGTATTTTCAGCTATCAGCTCCGCTAGCTGTTTCTGGATTTCCTGAATCATTTAGCACCCCTAGCAATGTCTCAATTAGTTCCCTGTTCCAAAATGCTGCCTCAGCATCAAGCCCGCGATATCTAGCTATTAGATACGCCTCTTCCAGTTCCTTTAGCTTGGCTCGCTTCAAATCGTTGAGCATAGCCTTTTAGCCCTTCAAGGACTTCCGTTGAAGCATGGTTAGCTTTTGCTTGGGCATACAGGTCTCGCAGTTCTTCGATTGTGTTTAGACTAGCAGCCCTTTCCAGCCAATCCATGCGCGCTACCTTTTCCATTTCCTCTCTACTCGGTCTTTTATTACCCGAGTAGATGTAATTAGCAAGCGCTCGGCCAATGCTACTTGTTTCGCAACGCTCCAATGCAAAAGGGTCGCTGTTTGCCTCGCTTGCCCAGCCAGTAGTCTTAGGCAGGTCAGTTGCCTGGTCACCGGCGGTCAGATAGATGCGTGTTTCAATAACCCAAAGCGCAGCGTCCTTAGTGTGGTTTACAGTAACAATGCGTGCGTCTTTATTGTTTTCATCAGCCCAAAAAGCTTTTAGGCGTTCCTCTACAGTTGCGTAGTCGGACAGGTTGAACTTAGCCATTATTTTCTTCCTTTCTTATTGACTACCAGGTAAGGCAGTCCGTCTCTTTTTGCTTGCCTAGTGGCAATTTTGTATCTCTGCCCTTCATACTCCATGTAGGCAGATTTAGCACGACCCATAGCGTCTAGCACTTGCGACTTTATTAGGCGCAATTCCTCAGCGGCAATGTCGTATTTTTCTTGCGCAGACAAAAGCAAGTGCAGGTTTTCTATTTCAACCTCTGTGTCGTCAATTAGTGGGTGTTGGTATCTAACTGCCTCATAGGTGCTCTCGGAGCCGTCCCACTCTGGCCTCTGGTCTGCAAAAATGCAAGCCATAAAATCAGTTGCCTTTTGGCGCTGTATGTCAATCTCAAAATCATCGCGCTCAATCCAGTAGTCGTGCCAAGTCATACCCGCCACCGCAACCAAGGCCGCTCGCTGCAAGCCCAAAATGTCTAGGTAATGCTGCACCTGGGCGTAGTAGCCGGCAGGTAATTCTTCCCAAGTTTGCCTACCTGTTTTTACCTCAATAACAATCCACTCGCCCGTCTCTTTGTGTTGCGCAAGTGCATCTGGGTTGGCGTGTCTAAAGGGAAGCAATGAATCTTGGTAAGTGCCAGTCAAATAGACGTCATAGTCCGGGTGTTCCTCTGCCCATAGTTGCAGTATTGGTTGCTCAAATGCCTTGCCAAACCTTATAGCCCAGTTTTCCTCAATTTGGCTAGGTATGCGTCCCGTCTTTTTGCAAAACAGAGCGTAAGGGCTTTCAAATGGGTTCAGCCCGACAATCGTGCTTATGTCTGAACCGCCAATGGAATTGGCGCGGGCATTGTGCCACTCAGGAGAACCGGCGTCAAATACGCCAAGTAGTGTCGCGTTGTTGAACTTCTCGGGTGCGTGTGTTTTGAACATGTAGAGATTCTTACCCCTACCACTGACATTTATTGCATAGGCTTACCCAATGGCACATTTTGACGAGAAGCATTACGGGCTTTTGCGGGCTATTCATGCGGCAGGGGGCGTGCCATGCGAGGATTTCCCGGAGTTGTTTTACCCTGAGGAAATAAGGGACGAAACGCGTAGGCGGTTATCCGTAGTTATTGCCAAGCGTATTTGTGGACAGTGTCCCATAAAGGCAGATTGCTTTAGGTATGCTGTAGAGTCCGGGCAAAAGTATGGTATTTGGGGCGGCACTAGCCCTAATGAGCGTTAGTCCTTTTTGAAAGCAACGCTTGTCAAAATTGACAATAGCCCTGCACCCAAAGACACCGATGCAAGCCCAGCCCAGTCAATCGCAAACAGGCCAATTGACCCAGTGCCTAAAACTGCTATAGCTGATTGCGCGACAGTTTTTATTGCACGCTCGCCCGCATAGCTCCAAAACTCAATGCTAAATATCTTCATGATTTGCCTTTCGTGTTTTGACGTCCTCGTATGTTGCAAAAGCAGTATAAGCGGTCAAAATGATACTTATCAAAGCAACGCCGCCAATTATTAGCTCGCGGCTAACTGAACTGTCAGAGGCGTAGGTAATAGCGCCAAAAATAATCATCAGGGCACTGAGAGCAAAGCTCATGTAAATAAGCCTACGCCGGTGCTTCCAGCTAGGCATTTTGCTTGTCCATCCACTTTATAGGGTCTACGGGCACGCGTCCTCGGACTTCCCAGTGTAAGTGGCGGCCAGTTGAAGCGCCAGTTGAACCCATAACGCCAAGCTTTTGCCCTTGCTTTACCCTGTCGCCCTTTTTTACCTGCAAGGAGTTTTCAACCATGTGTGCTAATAGGTGGGTAGCACCTGAAACGCCTTTGTATTTTACAAACCAGCCATAACCGCCGCCAGGCGCAGTGGACTTACGGGCTTCTAAAACAACGCCAGCCTCAGGCGCAATAATGCTTGCATCTGCGCGACTTACAACAATGTCTACGCCAGCGTGTAGCCTGCGCTTACCGGTAATGGGGTGCGTGCGCCAGCCGTAAGGCGAGGTTATTGTGTATTTCCCCTTGACAGGGGCAATTATCTTAGAAGTGCCCATAGCGCCGCAATAAATCCTGTAATGCCAGAACCCAGTGCCGTAAAAACCAGCTTCTCAATCCACTCCATGCGAGCAAGTTTCTGCTCTACTCGATTCATGCGTTGAGGCAAATCCTTGAGATTCCGAATATCCGAGACAATTTCTATTTGAACTGCCTGCAGCTCTACCAATTTTT
>Ga0315904_10005508_pt1 | contig 17549 bp, 12 predicted proteins | sample LakEriMetagenome_6_FD_203529 | JGI IMG/M metagenome (GOLD analysis project Ga0315904, IMG submission 203529) | Freshwater fungal communities from buoy surface, Lake Erie, Ohio, United States - Buoy 12 MA120 | ecosystem: Environmental > Aquatic > Freshwater > Lake | place: USA: Lake Erie, Ohio...
GTGGAAGACGTGGTCGCCGTGTTCCGCCGGGAGCCGTCTTGAGCGTAGGCGCCGGCGCGCCAAGCCCAGACGCGGGAGGCGCGCCGCGCTCGGTCGAGTGCTTCGTCCGTGCGCAGGGCGATCGGCTTCGTGCGCGCATCCGCGTGCCTGGTTCGAAGAGCCTGACCAATCGGCATCTCGTCATCGCGGCGCTCGCGGAAGGCGCGACGCGCTTGGGCGGCGTGCTGCGCTCGGACGACTGCGACCGACTCGCTGCGGCGCTCTCGGCCATGGGTGCGCGGTTCACGTGGGACGCCCACGATCCGACGGTGGTTGAGGTCCGTGGCGTGGGTGGCAAGCCGCATTCGGCGACGCGCATCGATCTCGGAGATGGCGGCACGCCGACGCGGTTCATGCTGGCGGTGGCGGCGCTCGCGCGCGGCGAGACGGAAGTCGACGGCAGCGCGCGCATGCGCGAGCGTCCGATCGACGAGGGCGTCGACCTCCTTCGCGCGCTCGGCGCGACTGCCTCGTTCCCGCGGGCAGCCCGCGCGCTGCCCGTCGTCATCGGCGGGCCCGCGTCCGGAATGCTCGAAGGCGGTGCCATCGAGGTGGGTCGCACGGCTTCGAGCCAGTTCATCTCCGCGTTGATGCTGGTCGCGCCGTGGACCGCGCGCGGCATCGACATCCGCTTCGTCGACGAACCGACGAGCGCCGGGTACCTCGCGCTTTCGATTGCAGCGCTCGCAGCGCACGGCGTCGAGGTCGCGACCGAGTACGCGCCGGTCGCGCTCGGCCGCGCGGCGCCTGGCGCCGGCCTTCGCCGCATTGCCATCGCGCCACAGGCCGTGCGTGGCGCACGCATCGACGTCGAGCCCGATGCGTCAAGCGCGGTGTACCCAGCGGCACTCGCTGCCATCATGGGCGGCGAGGTCGAGCTCGTCGGCTGCGCGCGTCGCTCGCTGCAACCCGACTCGTGGTTCCTCGACGACCTTGCGCTCCGCGGGGTCGAGGTCGAAGAGTTGGCTGACGCGGCAGGCCTGCCAAGCGTGCGCGTGCGCTCGTCGGGAGTCCTTCGCGCCCATGACGCCGATTACAGCCGCGCACCCGACGCTGCGGTCATGGCGATGGTCGTTGCCGCCTGCGCCGATGGACCGAGCCGATTCACCGGCCTTGGCACGCTGCCGGTGAAGGAGTCGGACCGGATCGCGACCGTCGCCGCAGGGCTTCGGGCGCTCGGTGCGTGCGTCGACACGGGGAGCGACTGGGCGACCATCCATCCGCTGCCGGCGCAGCGAACCTCCGCGGTGATCGCCGCCTCTTCCGACCACCGCATTGCGATGGCGTTTGCCATCCTCGGGGCTGCGCGCGGCGGCGTCTCGATCGACGACCCCGGCGTTGTCTCCAAGAGCTGGCCGGACTTCTGGACGGCACTCGACTTGCTTGGCGGGCAGGTTTGCCGTCAGAATGGCGGCAGATGAGGAATCAGGCCTTCTGGCATTTCGCACGCAGGATGCTCCGACGGCGGGGCCTGGCGGTCGGCACGATCGTCTTCTCGCTGATTTCGGCCGGCGGCCTGGCGTCCGGACTCATCACCATCGGGCCGCTCCTCGAGCTGATTCTCGGGAACGACCCCCAGGTCAACCTCGCATCGATCACGGCGGATCTCCTCGCGCGCCATCCGAACGTCGCGCGCTATGTGCCAGACGCGCTCGTCTCGCTGATTCCGTCCGACCGCCTCGCCGGGGTCGGGGTCATCCTCGGCGGACTGCTTCTGCTCACGCTGTTCGGCGCATTCGCGAACTTCCTGCACCAGTATTGCTCGCTGACGCTCTCGATGGTGACCGCAAGCGACATCCGGCTCGAGACCTTCCGCCACGCGCTGCGGCTTCCACTGTCGCCCGTCCTGCGCCGTGGTCCGGCCGAGCTCGTCTCGCGCGTCATCCGCGACACGGCGGAACTCGAGCGCGGCTTCTCGGCGCTCACGAGCAAGACGCTCGCGCAGCTGACGAAGGGCCTTGCCGCGTTCTGCGCCGCGGTGTGGTTCGACTGGCGGCTGACGCTTGTCGCGATCGTCGTGGCGCCGATCATCGGGATCGTCCTGCGGAAGTTCGGCAAGCGCATCGTGCGGGGCAGCCGCAACACGCTGAAGGCCTATGAGGATCTCCTCCGCACATCGAACGAAGCGCTTCAGGGCCTCCGTGGCATCAAGGCGGCGACGGCCGAGCGCGTCGCCCGAAGGCGCTTCGGGGCAGCCAACAAGTCTGTCGTGCGCGAGGATCGCCGCGTGCGCCTTGCCCGCGCGATCTCCGCGCCGCTGATCGAGTTCATGGCCCTCGTCGTGGTGATGGTGCTTGCGCTTCTCGCAGCGCGCGAGATCCTCCATGGCCGCATGCGCTTCGACCACTTCCTCATGGCGCTCGCGTCGCTGGGAGTCGCGGGCGGCAGCATGAAGCCGCTCACGGGACTGCTGAACGACATCCAGGCTGCGTCCGCGCCTGCCGAGCGCATCCTCGAGATCCTCGCGATCCCGGCCGAAGGCGTGCGCGAGCGTGAACTTCCCGCGCTCGCGCGGCACCGTGCGTCGATCGAGTTCTCCGGAGTTCGCTTCCGCTACGAGGGCGCCGACCGCGATGCGCTCCGTGGCGTCGACCTGCGCATCAACCACGGCGAGTTCGTGGCGATCGTCGGTCCGAACGGCTGCGGCAAGACGACGCTCGCGAGCCTCTTGGTGCGGTTGTTCGATCCGACGGAAGGTTCGGTGCGCATCGACGGATTCGACGTCTCGGGCGTCTCGCTCACGTCGTTGCGCAAGCAGATTGGCGTGGTGCCGCAGGAGCCCATGCTGCTGCGCGCGACGATTCGCGAGAACGTCGCGCTCGGCGTCGACGGAGTCGGCGACGCACAGCTCGCCGACGCGCTGCAGCGGGCGCACGCCGCCGACTTCATCGCGTTGCTGCCCGCCGGCGTCGACACCATGCTTGGCGAGGGTGGCTCCGGGCTCTCGGGCGGACAGCGGCAGCGGCTTGCGATTGCACGGGCCTTGTTGCGCGACCCGGCGGTGCTGATTCTCGACGAGGCGACGAGCCAGGTCGATGCCGAGAGCGAGGCGCAGATCGCGTCCGCCATCGACGAGTTCCGGGCCGGACGCACGCTCATCGCCATCGCGCATCGACTGTCCACCGTGCGCTCGGCTGATCGGATCGTCGTCATGGAGAACGGGGTGGTGCTCGACGCCGGTCCCCACGCCGAGCTTCTCTCGCGCTGCGACCTCTACCGTCGGCTCGTGCAGACGCAACTCGTCGGATAGGTCTCGCCCGCTGGATCGCAGCTGAAACATCCGTGCGGCGGCCTGATACATTGAGAGTTCATCTTGCGCCGCGCGGCGCCGAAGCACCGTCCACCATGGGACTCCAGTCGTTTCTTCGCTCTCTTGTCGGCGCCGCCTCCACCGAGGAGGTCGATGCCGTCGGACGCTCGGCGGCGAGCGCGCGTGAGGCGAAGGCCTCGGTCGAGGAGATGAAGTCGCTGGCAGCCCGCACGCGCGAGGAGTGCGAGAGCTCGGTGCTCGCAGTGCGCGAGGAGCTGAATCGGCTCTCGGCGCGGGTCGAGTCGATGCCCGAGATGCGCGCGCAGCTCGAGAGCTTCGTCCAGTCGCTTGGACGAACCATGACGCAGGCCGCGGACCGGCTCGAGTCGGTCGACGACCGTCTGCACCACATGGAGCAGGAGATCCGCGCCCACACCGAGGTGCTGTCGCTCGTCCGCTCGGAGCTCGACCGGCAGGGGCGGACCCTTGCGGCGCTCGAGCCGCAGATGAAGTCGCTCGAGGAAGCCGCCGCGAGGCTCGCGGCGGCGACGGATCGGGCCGATGCGCTCGTTCGCGAAGCCGAGTCGCGGTCGTCCCGCGTGGTGCGCGTCGAGCGGGTGGCGATTGCCGCCGCAGTGATCGCCTTGATCGCGGTTGCCATCGTTGTGTTCCGCGGCTCCGCGGGTGCCGGCCCGTCGTGAGCGACGAGAGAGGGAATGCATGTTCTTTCGAAGGGTGAAGTCCAACTCCGATGACTCGCCGCGCGCGCGGGTTCCGATGCTGCAGCAGGCGATTGGCCTCGCGTTCACCTTGGCGTTGATGTGGTTCGTCTTTGCGCCGCAGTCGCCTTTGAATAGAAACGCACCCAAGCCGGGCGGCGCGCCGACCGCACCCGCCGCGCCCGCCGCGCCCGCCGCGCCCGCCGCTCCCGCCGCACGGGGGTCTCCAAGCTCCGTTCCGGCGCCCGTCGACAATCCCGCCACGGCCCCGTCTCCGCGGCTCGCGTCGACAAGCCCGGCCATCACCGATTCGCTGGTCGCGCTCGGTCTTGCCGAGCACATCGTCGGCCGCAGTCCGTACTGCCGTTCCGTCGATCCATCGCTGCCCGTCGTGGGCGACCTGCGCGCCTTCGACGCCGAGCGCCTCGCGCTTGCGGCGCCGGAAGTCCTCTTCGTCCAACCACCTCTCGCGGGCGTCGACCCTGCGCTTCGCGAGTTCTGCGAGAAGAAGTCGATCACGCTTGTCGCGCGGCGGCTCGAGTCGCTCAGCGACATCGACGCGCTGATCGACGACATCGGCGGCGCCTTCGGCGTCGAGCCGAACGTCGGCGGTTCGGTGCTCGAGCGCGCGCTCGGCTCCGCGCGCGCCAGCATCGCCCTTGGCGCACGACCCGCAGACGATGCGCGCAGGGTGCTGCTCCTTGTCTCGGCCGATCCGTTCCTCGCCGTTGGCCACTCCACCTATCTCGATGAGCTGCTCGCGGGCGCCGATCTGCGGAACGTCCTCGAGCGCAGCGGCTACGTCGAACTCTCGGCCGAGGCGCTCGTCGCCATGAAGCCCGAGACGATCCTCGGCGTCGCAGAGACCGTCGCCGGCGCCCGGCGCATGGAGGATTTGCTCGCGCGCGTGCCGTGGTCCGCCGAGTCGCGGCCCAGGATCGCGGTCGACGCCGTGCCGGAGCTGCTCTCGCCGAGCCTGCTCGCGGTCGCGCGCCGCACGGAGCTCGTGCGTCTCGCAGAGGCGGCGAAGTGACCGCGCGCGGCTTCGCGATTCTTACGATCGTCCTTCTCGTCGCTGCGGCGGTTCGCCTCTCCTTTGGCCCCGCGTCCGACGGCGGCGCGCTGCGCATGTCCTTCGGAGTGCCGTCGGTCGAGGCGCTCGGACTGCGGGGAAGCGCCGTCATCGGCGCCGCCTTCGTGGGCGCGGCGCTCGGGCTCGCTGGCCTCGCCCTCCAGGTGCTGCTGCGCAACCCGCTGGCCGAACCGTTCATCCTCGGAGTGTCGAGCGGGGCCGGCTTCGGCGTTGCGCTTGTGCTCGCGGCCGGTTACCTCCTTGCGATTCCAGCGATGCGTTTCGGTGGCGAGGCCGGCGGCGCGGTGGTGGGGGCGGTGGTCACGCTCGCGGTTGTGCTCTCGCTCGGCCGTTCTCGCGAGGGCCATGATCCGACGCGACTCGTCCTCTCGGGCGTCATCGTCGGCGCGATCTTCGCGTCGGCCACCATGCTCGTCGAGCAGATGGTGCCGCACGGACTCCGCGGCGATCTTCTCTCGTGGATGGCGGGGCGCCTGCCGGAGATTCCGCCGCGCGAGTCGCTGGGATTGCTCGCAGCGGCGACGGTCCTCTGCGGGCTTGTCCTTGCCCGCGACGCCCGGGCGATGGATGTCGCATGCCTCTCTGAAGACGAGGCGCGCACGTCTGGCGTCGACATGGCGCGGCTACGGCGTCGGCTGTTCCTCGTCTCCGGCGTGCTGGCCGCGATCGCGGTGGCGTACGCGGGGCCGATCGGATTCGTCGGACTGGTTGCGCCGCATGCGGCACGGCGTCTCGTCGGCGCGTCGCACCGCGTCGTCGTGCCGGCGAGCGCCCTTGGCGGCGCAGCGCTCTTGGTGCTTGCCGAAAGCACGCGCCAATTCATCGACGTCGGCACCGGTCGCCTCGCGATCGGCGTGATCACGGCACTCGCCGGTGGCCCGGCGTTCCTCTGGATCCTCCGGAGGTCCCGATGGAACGCATGATTGCGGCGACGGAGCTCTGCGTTCGCTTCGGCGCGACCAAGGCGCTTGACGACGTCGGCTTTGCGTTCCCCCGCGGCGCGCTCGTCGCGGTGGTCGGTCCGAACGCATCGGGCAAGAGCACGCTCATGCGCACGCTGGCCGGACTGGTCGAGCCCGACGAAGGAAGCGTCGAGGTCATGGGCTTGCCGCTCGCACGGCTCTCGATCGAGTCGCGGGCGCAGGCGATCGCCATGGTGCCGCAGCGGCCCGAGGTGCTGGCCTCGTTCACCGCGCGCGAGGTCGTCGCGCTTGGGCGCTACGCCGCCGGACCGAGTTCGGCCGCGGTGGCCGCTGCGCTCGACGCCGTCGGGCTCGCCGTGCGCGCCGATGTCGGCTGCCACGCGCTTTCCGGCGGCGAGCGGCAGCGCGTGGCGGTGGCTCGGGCGCTGGCGCAGGTCGGCGAGGGGTCGGTCCTGATTCTCGATGAACCGATGGCGGGCGTCGATCCAGCCGAGGTCGCTCGGATGGTGCAGGTGCTTCGCGACCGCGCCAAGACCGGCGCGGTGCTGGTCACCCTGCACGACGCCGGACTGGCGCGCGCCTTCGCGACCCATGCATTGGTGCTTTCGCGAGGCAGGTTGGTTGCGGCGGGGGATGCCTCGGAGACCTTGACTCCCGAGATCCTCTCGAGCGCCTACGGCCATCCGATGGAGATTCGTGGTGGTTGGATCGCACCGCGATTGCCGCCACAACGCTAGACTCCCGGCGTGACCGGGATTTACTGGATCATCGCGATCTTCGTCCTGCAGGCCATCGTCGCGGCAATCGCGAAGAGGCAGCAGGAGCAGCGCAACATGCAAGCTGGCGGCGGCGCGAAGCCGGACGCGAAGCCGGGCGCGGTGCCGGGCGCGATGCCACCCGCGCCTCCGCAGGCCGGCGTGCAGCCGGCGCAGCGTCGCGTCATGCAAGTGAATCCGACGCAGGCCGGCGTTCGTCCGACGACAGTCGACTCGCAGGGAGTCGCCGCGCGGCCGGTGCAGGCGGTTCCGCCAGTGCAGGCGAGGACAGCGGATTCCGCAGTCGAAGCCCGGTCGAAGGCACAGGCGCGTTCGCAGGCCGAATCGCGGGTTCGCGCGCAGGCTGAGGCGCGCGCTCGCGCAGAGGCACGGGCGCGCGCGCAGGTCGAGGCTCGCGTGCGTGCCGAGGCGGACGCGCGTGCGCGCCGTTCGCGTGAAGCAGCGCAGCGCGCGGCCGGACGACACGTCAAGCCGCTCAAGACGCAGCCACCGCGTGCAAAGCCGACCGGCGAGCGCGAGGAGTCGGCAGCGCTTCGGAGCCGCGAGCTCGTCGAGCGGTCGCTCCAGCGGGTGCGCGCCGCCGAGGACCGGGTGTCGAATGCGCTACCCGGCGGCGACGCGGGAAAGCCGCGGTCGACGGCTCAGAAGTCGATGGCCGAGGGGATCCGGGCGCTGCTCCGTGACAAGTCGCGGGTACGCGAGGCGTTCGTCCTCTCCGAGATCCTGAGTCCGCCGAAGGCTGCGGCACCGACCGCCAACAGCCCCTTCGGCCTGCCCTGAGCGGCTTCAGACGCGATCGGCGGCGATCCCTGCCGATTTGGTGGCCTTCCGGCGGGACCTGCGGCAATCCTGAGGGATTATTGCTATGCTTCGCCCCCGCGCCGGGGTCTTGCCCGTTGGCTTGGCCTCGCACCGCGCTGTCCTGAAGCGAATTCCCCCAATGATCGACATCCGCAAGTTGAAGGAACTGGTTCGCCTGATGGTCGAGAACGACCTCACGGAACTCGACATCCGTGACGAGCAGGAGACCGTCACCGTCAAGCGTCCCGGCATCCACGCCGTTCCGCAGGTGGTCGCAGCTCCGGTGATGCACCCTGCGCCCGTCGCGGTCGCTCCGGCAGCGGCAGCAGCACCCGCCGCCGTGAAGGAAGTGCTCCCCGCGATCGAGAGCCCGATGGTCGGCACGTTCTACGCGACGCCCGGCCCGGACAAGCCTCCGTTCGTCAGCGTCGGCAGCAAGATTGGTCCCGACACCACCGTATGCCTCATCGAGGCCATGAAGATCTTCAACGAGATCAAGGCCGAGACCTCCGGCACCGTCGAGGAAGTCCTCGTGAAGAGCGGGCAGCCCGTCGAGTTCGGCCAGCCGCTCTACCGCATTCGTCCGAACTGATCGGCCCGCTTCTTTCCGCCGGAAACAGCATGTTCAAGCGAATCCTCATTGCCAACCGAGGCGAGATCGCGCTGCGCGTGATCCGTGCCGCGAAGAGCCTCGGCATCGAGACCGTGTGCGTCTACTCCTCCGCCGACAAGGATGGCCCGTGGCTCGAGCACGCGGACCAATCCGTCTGCATCGGTCCCGGCCCGAGCCCGCAGAGCTACCTCCGCATCGACCGCATCATTGCGGCGGCCGAGGTCTCGCGCGCCGACGCCATCCACCCTGGCTACGGCTTCCTCTCCGAGAACGCGCACTTTGCCGAAGTCTGCCGTGATTCCGGCTTCGAGTTCATCGGACCGTCGCCCGAGGCGATGGCGCTTCTCGGCGACAAGGTGAGCTGCAAGAAGATGGCGCGCAAGGTCGGAACGCCTGTCTTCCCGGGCACCGAGGACGCCATCGAGGACATCGAGGAGGCCGTGAAGGTCGCCGGCGAGATCGGATACCCGGTCATCGTGAAGGCGGCGGCGGGCGGCGGCGGGCGCGGCATGCGCGTCGCACGTGACGAAGCGCAACTGCGCGCCGGCATCGAGAGCGCGCGCCAGGAGGCGGCCGCGGCCTTCGGCAACGGCAGCGTCTACATCGAGAAGTTCCTCGAGCATGCGCGCCACTTCGAGGTGCAGACGATCGGCGACAAGCACGGCAACGCCGTGCATCTCTTCGAGCGCGACTGCTCGAGCCAGCGTCGGCACCAGAAGCTGATCGAGGAGGCGCCGAGCCCTGGCGTCGATCCCGAGAAGCGCAAGAAGGTCTGCGAAAGCGCGGCTTCGCTGATTGCGAGCGCGAAGTACTCGGGCGCCGCCACGGTCGAGTTCCTGATGGACGGCAAGCAGAACTTCTACATGCTCGAGGTGAACACGCGCGTGCAGGTCGAGCACCCGGTCACCGAGATGATCACCGGCATCGACATCGTGCGCGAGCAGATCATGGTCGCGTCGGGGAAGCCCTTGTCGATGAAGCAGTCGGACATCAAGGTGAGTGGCCACGCGATCGAGTGCCGCATCAACGCGGAGGACCCAGACCGCGGCTTCATGCCGCAGGCCGGCCTCATCGAGACCTTCGTGCCGCCGGGCGGCCTTGGCGTCCGCCTCGACAGCCATGCGCGCACCGGATACCGAATTCCGCCGAACTACGACTCGATGATCGGAAAGCTCATCGTGCACGGCCCGACGCGCGACATCGCGATCGCCCGCATGAAGGTGGCGCTCGATGAGTTCAAGATCGGTCCGGTTCGCACCACGATTCCGCTGCACCGGCGCCTGATGGACAACCCGGACTTCAACAACGCGACGTTCGACATCCACTACGTCGAGCGTCTGCTGAAGGCCGATGAAGCCGCGAAAGCCGCGCAGGCGGCGAAGGGTGGCGAGAAGGCCGCGGCCCAGAAGGTCACTGCATGAACGCAGTGCGTCTGGGCGACGACGTGACGCTTGCGGACGTCGTCGCAGCGCGCGAGCGCATCGCGGGTGGCGTGGAACGCACGGGTTGTCCGTACTCGCCGGCCTTGTCGCGGCTCACGGGCTGCGAGGTCTACGTCAAGCTCGAGTACCAGCAGCGAACCGGAAGCTTCAAGGAGCGCGGCGCGCGCAACGCGCTGCTGCAGCTGTCGGAAGACGCGCGAAAGGGCGGCGTCGTGGCGGCGAGCGCGGGCAACCATGCGCTTGCGCTTGCGTGGCACGCGCGTGACCTCGGCATTCCCGTCACCGTCGTGATGCCCAAGGTGGCGCCGCTCGTCAAGCAGGCGCGCTGCCGTGAGCTCGGCGCTCGCGTCCTGATCCACGGCGCGAACATCGCGGAGGCGAAGGACCTTGCCGACAAGCTTGTTGCCGACGAGGGGCTCTCCTACGTCCACGGCTTCAACGACGCAGCGATTATCGCGGGCGCCGGCACGGTCGGACTCGAGGTCCTCGAGGAGGTTCCCGATCTCGACGCGGTCATCGTGCCGGTCGGCGGCGGCGGCCTGATCGCAGGCGTCGGCATCGCCGTGAAGGCGCTGCGGCCCGACGTGCGCGTGATCGGCGTCGAGCCGAAGCGTGCCGCCAGTTTCGCGCGCGCCCTCGCCGATGGAGGCCCGCACCGGATCACAATGGAGCCGACGCTCGCCGATGGCCTCGCGGTGCCGGAAGTCGGGAAGCGGGCGTTCGACCTCGCGCGGCCGCGCACGGACAAGATCGTGACGGTGGGGGAAGAGGCGATTTCGCTTGCGATCCTGCGCCTTGTGGAGATGCAGCACGGCGTCGTCGAGGGCGCGGGCGCCTCCGCGCTTGCGGCGCTTTTCACCGATCAGCTGCTGGAACTCAAGGGCAGAAAGGTCGTGCTCCTTCTCTGCGGCGGCAACATCGACCCACTGGTACTCGCGCGCGTCATCGAGCATTCGCTCGCCGTCGACGGCCGTCTCGTCCAGTTCACCGCGACGATCAGCGATCGCCCCGGCGGCCTCGCCGACCTGGCCGCCGCGATCGCCGCCACCGGGGCGAGCGTGCAGGACATTCGGCATGAGCGCATCTTCGGCGGCCCCGACATCTCGCGCGTGCGCGTCGCCTGCACCATCGAGGTGCGCGATGCGCGTCACGCGGATGAACTGCAGGAGACGCTCCGGTCGCGGGGCATCACCGTGCACGAGCGCGTGCGCCCCGACCGCGAACGCGCTCCAAGCGCGTAAGCGTTTCCGGTCGTGCAGACGGCGGCGATAAATCCGGTTTCCCGGCTCGATTCCGAGCCAATCCCGCCGGAATCCGCGCCCATACAGCGCGATTTCGACTCCTGATGCGCACATTCGGCACACTTCATTGAATTGGCATCTCCCTCGCGCCGATCACAAACCCCACAGGGTTCATCGTGTCCGGTGATCAGCCGGAACGATTGTGCAACGAAGGGAGTTCGTGTCATGCGCGACGGTTACCAGTTTGGTGAGAAGGACGTGTTGACCACGGGAGAGGTCGCCCGCATCTGCAATGTGGCGAGCCGAACGGTCAGCAAGTGGTTCGATTCAGGTCAGCTCCAGGGCTATCGGATCCCTGGCTCGAAGGACCGCCGGATTCCGGTGTCGAACCTTCTTCAGTTCATGAAGAAGCACAACATTCCGATGGACGGACTGATGAGCGGCGCGCCTCGCGTGCTGATCGTCGACTCCGACACCGCCACCGCCGAGACGCTCCGCAAGGTGCTCTCGGAGCAGACCCGCTACGACGTCAAGGTCGCAGGCGGCGCGTTTGCGGCCGGTGCCGAGTGCGAGAAGTTCCGTCCGCACGTCATGCTGCTCGACGTGCACATGCCGGAGAATGAGTCGGGCGCGTTCTGCGCGTTCGTCCGCAACTGCGAGGAACTGCAGATGACGAAGATCATCGGCATGTCCGGCCGCCTCACCGAGGGCCAGGTCAGTCAGTTCGTCGGACGCGGCTACGACGCGATCCTGCGCAAGCCGTTCACGGTTCGCCAGGTGATCGAGGCCATCGAGAGCGCACACGCAATCGTGGCCTGATCCCCACGGTGGATGGAAATCGATAGACCGCCGACTGTGTCTCGGCGCACGCACTGAAGACCCTGAATCCCGCACGAATAGAGAACCCAACGCGGGAGCGTCGATCGGACGCTCCCGCGTCTCTTTTTGGACGCTTCAGGAAATCGTGTGGGTGAACTGCGATGGAGGCGCCGATCGGGCTCCGGTTTTCTCACGGAGGCACGGAGGAAGGACGAGAACCCGAAGACTGCGAGCGATGCGAGGAGGCGGAAAGACGCGACAAGACGCGAGAAGACGCGAGAAGTCATCTCTCCTCTTCGCCGAGGCCGCCTCTGCGTCTCTGCGAGAGCATCCGATTCCCAGGGGCTGGCGCAGCTCATGGACCTTCAGGCCTGAGGGATTGTCAGGTCTGAGGGATGTTCAGGCCCGAAAGGGCCACAGGCAGTTCCGAGCCCCTCGGTTCCTCGCCCAGTGCGTTCTCCACGGCCGCTGCGCCACTGTGCTTCTGTGCCACTGTGCTTCTGCGCCTCCGTGCCTCCGTGCCTCCGTGAGAGACCTCAAGACCGTCAGCCGCGCGCCCGACTGTCGCGCGACTGCCCAAAAGGCAGCGACCGGAGCTGTCTTGACCGCTTCGGCAACCGAAATCGCCCTCCGAGCACCGAAGCCGCTGGCGCGGACTTTGCGTTTCGCCTCCACCTCCCGAACGTCGGGAAAGAAAAGAGAGCACCACACCATGCGATTCGACAAGTTCACCACCCTCGCCCAGGAAGCCATCTCCGCCGCGCAGAACGTCGCTGCGAGCGCCACGAATCCTGAGATCACGCCGCTGCACCTGCTGGCGGCGTTGCTTGCCGAGAAGGGTTCGAACGCGGCCACCATTCTGCAGAAGTCCGGTGTCGACGCCGCTCGAGTCGCAAGCGTTGCCGACGCCGAGCTGCGTCGCCTTCCCAAGGTGCAGGGCGCAACGCCGGGCAATGCCTCGCGCGAACTCATGGAGGTGCTGGCCACCGCCGAGCGGGATGCGCAGAGGATGAAGGACGCGTACGTGTCGACCGAGCATCTCCTGCTCGCGCTTGCCGATGTCAAGAGCGGCGCGAAGGAAGTGCTGTCGACGCTCGGCGTCGACCGCAAGCGCGTGCAGTCCGCGGTCGACGCGATCCGCAAGGCGTCGGGGGTGACGAACGTCACCGACCAGAACGCCGAGTCGACCTACGAAGCGCTCAAGAAGTACGGCATCGACCTTGTCGAGAAGGCGCAGCAGGGGAAGATCGATCCGGTCATCGGCCGCGACGAGGAGATCCGCCGCTGCATGCAGGTGCTGTCGCGGCGCACGAAGAACAATCCCGTGCTCATCGGCGAACCCGGTGTCGGCAAGACAGCGATTGCAGAAGGTCTTGCAATCCGCATCGTGAACGGCGACTGCCCCGAGTCGATGCGCGAGTCGCGCATCGTGGCGCTCGACGTCGGCCAGCTGCTTGCGGGTGCGAAGTACCGCGGAGAGTTCGAAGAGCGTCTGAAGGCCGTGCTCCGCGAGGTTGCGTCGAGCGAAGGCCGCATCATTCTCTTCATCGACGAACTCCACACGATCGTCGGCGCCGGCCAGAGCGAGGGCGCCGTCGGCGCAGGGCAGCTCTTGAAGCCGGCGCTCGCGCGCGGCGAACTGCGTTGCATCGGCGCGACGACACTCGACGAGTACCGCAAGCATGTCGAGAAGGACCCCGCGTTCGAGCGGCGGTTCCAGCCTGTGTTCGTGGGTGAACCAAGCCTCGCCGACACCATCGCGATCCTGCGCGGCCTCAAGGAGCGCTACGAGACGCACCACGGCGTGCGCATCCAGGACGGCGCGATCGTCTCGGCTGCGACCCTGTCGCAACGCTACATCGCAGACCGATTCCTGCCCGACAAGGCGATCGACCTGCTCGATGAGGCCGCGTCGAAGCTGCGCATCGAGAACGACTCGATGCCGGCGGAGCTCGACGAGATCAAGCGCCGCGTGATGCAGCTCGAGATCGAGCGCGAGGCGCTCAAGCTCGAGAAGGACCCGGAGAGCAAGAAGCGCCTGTCCGCAATCGAGGAGGAACTCGCCGACTTCAACGAGAAGGACCGCGCGATGACCGCGCGATGGGAGATCGAGAAGAAGGAACTCGACGCGGTGAAGAGCGTGCAGGCCGAGATCGAGAAGAAGAACATCGAACTCGAGCAAGCGAAGCGCCGCGGCGACTTCGAGAGCGCGTCGCGCATCCAGTACGGCGACCTGCGCGATCTCGAGCAGCGGCTGAAGGCGGCCGAGGAGTCGTTCCGCCGCCGCCAGGCCGAAGGCACCGCGCTTGTGAAGGAAGAGGTCGACAGCGAGCAGATCGCCGAGGTCGTCGCCAAGTGGACAGGCATTCCCGTCGCGAAGCTCGTCGAGAGCGAGCGCGAGAAGCTGCTCCACATGGAGGATGAGCTCGCGAAGCGCGTCGTCGGCCAGCGCGAGGCTGTCGGCGCCGTCAGCGAAGCCGTGCGCCGCAACCGGGCCGGCCTCGGCGAGCCAAACCGTCCGATCGGATCGTTCCTCTTCCTTGGTCCGACCGGCGTCGGCAAGACCGAGCTCTGCAAGGCGCTCGCGGGCTATCTCTTCGATACCGAAGAGGCCATCGTTCGCATCGACATGAGCGAGTACATGGAGCAGCACGCGGTGTCGCGGCTCATCGGTTCGCCGCCGGGCTACGTCGGTCACGACGAAGGCGGTCAGCTCACGGAGGCCGTGCGCAGGCGGCCGTACTGCGTCGTCCTCTTCGACGAGATGGAGAAGGCGCACCCCGACGTGTCGAACGTGCTTCTCCAGCTCCTCGACGACGGTCGACTGACCGACGGCCAAGGCCGCACGGTCGACTTCTCGAACACGATCGTGGTGATGACGTCGAACCTCGGTTCGCACGCGATTCTCGAGATGACCGAGCGCCACGAGGACGATTCGGTGATCGAGGCGCACGTGCGCGGCATTCTGAAGAAGCACCTGCGGCCCGAACTCCTGAACCGCATCGACGAGACCGTGATCTTCCACGCGCTCACGCGCGAGCAGCTCGGCGGCATCGTCGAGATCCAGCTCGGCAACCTGCGCAAGCGGCTCGCCGCCCGCGGCATCACGCTCGGCGTGACGGCGGCTGCGACGGCTGCGCTCGCAAGCGAGGGCTACGACCCGCAGTTCGGTGCGCGCCCGCTGAAGCGCGTCATCCAGCAGCGCATCGAGAATGGCCTTGCCGGCAAGATTCTTGCTGGCGAGATCGGCGACGGCGACAGCGTGCGCGTCGACTACCAGGGCAAGAGCTTCGTGTTCACGCGAGTTCCGGCGGTTGCGCCGGCGGGCGCTCGCGAGGTCTGAGCGGTCGCCGCTGCGGCGGCGACCTTTGGCAGGTAGAGGTGCGTGGTGCAGCCGTGGGTCGCCGCTGCGGCGGCGACCTCTGGCAGGTAGAGGCGCGTGGTGCAGCCGTGGGTCGCCGCTGCGGCGGCGACCTTTGGCAGGTAGAGGCGCGTGGTGCAGCCGTGGGTCGCCGCTGCGGCGCTCCCGACGACGGAGCAAAGCGAAGTCGGAGCTGGTGTCCGGCGACTTCCATGAACGTGTCGTGTGGCACAGGTGACGACGCCGCATGCAGCCCGCTCAGGCTGCGCGATTGGCCTCCGCTCGGGTACCTTGCGCGAATGCTGCATGAGTTCCTCCAGACGCGCGGGTATCGCGAGCAGGCTTCGTTTCTGCGCTCGGCACTCATCGTCTGCCTGCTCGCCGCATGCGCCTACCTCGTCGGCATTGCGGCTGTTCCCGTCACCGACCGCGACGAGCCGCGCTTCGCGCAGGCCTCGCGCCAGATGGCCGAGAGCGAGCGGCTCGCCGACTGGGTGATCCCCCGCGTCGGCGATGAGATCCGCCTCAAGAAGCCTCCGCTCATCTACTGGGTGCAGGCGCCGACCGTGCTTGCGATCACCGGCGGCGATCCATCGCGCGACGCGATCTGGATGTACCGCCTTCCGAGCGCGATCGCGGCGCTCTGTGCGGGGTTGCTCACGCTCTGGCTCGGCCGCTCGATGTTCGGCGGGCATGTTGGCCTCCTGGCCGCCTGCATGCTGGTCGTGTCGCCGGTCCTCGCCGTCGATGCGCACATGGCGCGCGCCGACGAGCTCCTGCTCGGTACGACCACCCTCGCGATGTGCGCGCTCTGGCGGCTCTGGCGCATGCATCGACTCGATCCGAGCGCGCGCGGCGGACTTCCGATCGGCTCGGTCGCGCTGCTCTGGATCGCAGTAGGCCTCGGCATCCTCGCGAAGGGGCCGATCACGCCGTTCGTCGCCGCGACCTGCGCGATCGGCTGCGCTGCGGCGCGACGCGAGTGGCGGTTCATCTGGCGGCTGCGGCCGTTCTTCGGGCTTGCCGTGTTGGCCGCCATGGCGACGCCGTGGATCTGGCTTGCGATCCGCGAAGTCGGCTGGGAGACGCTCGAAGCTGCATTCGAGAAGGAAGTGCTGCTGCGCGCGCGCGAGGGCGCGGAGGGTCACGGCTTCCCGCCTGGCTACTACCTCATCACGTTGGTCGCGCTGTTCTTCCCCGGGTCGCTCCTCACGGCTCTTGCATTCGGCCGCCTCGTCATGCGCGCGTTCGCCGCGCGCGCGGCGACTGGCGCAGGCTTCCTTGCCCGCATGCGGACGCGCTTCATGAGCGCGCGTGGCCGCGATGCGGAGATCTTCCTCTTCTTCTGGGCGGTGCCGACGTGGCTTGCCTTCGAGCTGATCGTCACCAAGTTCCCGCACTACATCCTGCCGGTCTATCCGGCCATCGCGCTCTTCACCGCGCGTTGCGTGCTCGGCGGACTGCGCGCGCTGCCGAAGCCGCTCAACGGCGGCGACCGCCTTGGATTCGGCGTCTGGATGGTGGTGGGCTGCGCGCTCGCGCTTGCGGGTCCGGCGCTCTACTTCACGCTGCATGCGCTCGGAAAGACGGCGCCGACGCTTCCCTCGTGGCCGGAACTTGAGGACGCGGCATCGCCTGAGTTCTCACTTGCGATCGCGGCGACGCTCGGCGGCATCGCGCTCTTCGTGATGGCGTGGCGCGCATCGCTTGCAGGGCTGTTCGCGCGGGCCATGGTGCTCGCGATCCCCGGGACCGTGCTCGCGCAGATGGCGCTGTTCGGAGTGTGGATCCCGAACACGCGGTGGATCTGGAACACGCCGCGGATCGTCGGTCTCGTGGCCGCCGACAGCGGGAAGATTCCGACGGACGAAGCGTTCCCGAAGATCGCCGGCGTCGGCTATCAGGAGGATTCGCTGCTGTGGACGACGCGCAATCGGCTCGTGCGCTTCGGCGATGCGGTCGGCGATGCGAACCGCAGTGCCATCCTCGAGTGGGCGAAGGCGAATCCGGGCTCGTATCTCCTGATTCCGAAGGCTTCGGCCGCCGAGTTCGATTCGGTGGCGGCCGTCGTCGGCGAGCTCACGGGGTTCAACTACTCCGACGGCGACCCGGTGGACCATGTCGTGATGCGCGTTCGCTGAACGACCGTCACCGAGTGTCGACGTTGACACGAGCAGAAACAGGCGTCGTGACAGGTCCGTTCACGGTCCACCCGTGAAGCAGCAGCTCAAGGTGAAGGACGCCCGCCGCGCAGGAACCGCTCGGCACGCGAATGCGGAACGATGGTCGCGAAGAGGGAGGCGCCGTGCTCGGCAACACCGTCGCCGCGACGTCGCCGCGTGCCTCGCAGTGGAGCGTCGCGGACTTCAGTTCGATCCGGTCGGCGTACGCAACCGCGACGAGCCACGGATCTGGAGTGCAGGTGGCCGTCCACACGATGTACTCGCCATCGACGGGGCTCTCCTGCTCGAC
>Ga0315904_10005510_pt1 | contig 17546 bp, 19 predicted proteins | sample LakEriMetagenome_6_FD_203529 | JGI IMG/M metagenome (GOLD analysis project Ga0315904, IMG submission 203529) | Freshwater fungal communities from buoy surface, Lake Erie, Ohio, United States - Buoy 12 MA120 | ecosystem: Environmental > Aquatic > Freshwater > Lake | place: USA: Lake Erie, Ohio...
AGGATAGATATCAAGTTGCTAAATTAGAAATGGAGCATGAAGAAAAAGTTGCGGCAGCTAAAAGATTGTTGAGAATGACGGATTATAACAAGACATATAATAAATAAAATTTATGGCTAGAGTACAAGAAACGAGAGCATACGAGCGTGCTTTAAGTGGTGCGGCAAAAGAGGGGAAGAAAATTAAAGAAGCAAGGGAAGGGGCGAATGCTGCAGCATTATTTAAACTGGGGCAGAGTGCATATGATGCAATGGATACAATTTCTGCTACAGCATATAAATCACGCGTCAGTGAGGCTTCATCTCTGGCACGAACAAATGAAGAAAAAGCGAAAAATATAGACAAGATAGATCATGATACATTGTATCAGCGATTAGTTTTTCCATCGACACAAATCGCCAAAATGCAATCTAAGGTTACGCCTAAAAACGCTAGCCTATTAGATAAGCGAAAAGCACAAGATATTGAGGAGCGTACTTTATATGGCGAATTTGTTGGAAATAGAAAGAAGAAGGCAGATTTTGAAGATTACACAGCTTACGCACAGGACATTAAGAAGCAAGTAAAAGATAAATATGGAACATTGTCAGGAGATTTTGAGAATCAATTAAATAGTTACTTATCGGCATCAAAAGATTATTTCACGCAGGATAAAACCGATGAAATGATTACAACCAATAAATACATAGACAAAGCAACAAATAGTTTTTTAAATGGTTCAAAACCTATAAATGCGGAAAGTATTGTAGGACATGCCTCAGCACTATCGCAAAATGTACCAAGTGAATCAGCTAATGAAACATTTAGAACTACATTGCAAAAGATTTTGGAAAATGTAAATTCGCCTAAATTAGTGGATGAAGTAAAAGACAAGCTTAAAAATTCTAATTTAGAAAACGTTATGAGTCCAGAAGAATGGACATTATATAAATCTAAGGCTGAAAATTCTGCAGATATAGCAAAGAATACGCCGCTGTTGTTTCAAGAGCGTGTAATCAACAATGTAAAAAATCAGAATTCAATGGGAATGGGTGTACCTATTAAAGGTATAATACTGCCTCCAGATGTGCAAACGGTAAATAAATTCTTGATTGGCAATGATGTTGCTAGGATGGAAACGGATCAAATTGCTGCATTGATGGCATCAGACGATGTTATGAAAATGCCAGAACATGAAAGAGCGTTGGTGCAAAAAGCATTAGCAGATATTTCAGTGAATTTGAACAATTTAGCTAATGCTGATTTTGGAGCATTTGTTGAAACTTTAGGCTTGAATGCTGAGATCAATGCAATATTAATACCAAACGCTGGATTGGAGGTATTGAATGATTCTGAAATGTTTGCGATGAAGATTGGAATTTTAGAAAGATTTACCCAAACATATAACCCTGTCAGAAATGTAACGTATGCTGGCGATCCAGCGAAGAATAATATTTTTACGGCACAAGAAAAGACAGCATTGAAACAGTTATACAAGGGACTAAATTCAGCGAACAGATGGAAATTGGCAAGCGAATTATATGGGGCTTTAAGGAGTCAAGATGCAATATCCCCGTCTAAAACAGATTTTGGCACGATGTTTCAAAATGTATTCGGTGATGAAACATTAAAAACTTATTTGGACTTGAGTGAAAGTTATCACGATGAAATGCAGAATTATTTCATTGTATCCGAAGATGCAAAGAAGTTATCAGCTACACAACATAAAAAGGTGAAGACTCAGTTTGATCAATATTTAAACACATATCTAGATAAAAATTTATATCCAACTTCATTTAGAAATGGCATTAGTGATATATTAACTGCTGAGATGTTCAAAGAATATGCTGAAAATCCTGAAAAAGAAAAAACATTTTTTAATTTAGATGCCAAAGATTTACAAATAGCAAGTACTGTAAACCGCGTAGTTGATCAAGCCATGTTAGATGGTAGGTTGCCTTTCTATGTGCAAAAAGGTCGGCAAGAGTTTAAGCCATCTAAACCTTGGTATTTATTTGGAGGCGAAAGCACAGCAAGTGTTAATATTGGAAGCAGAGCGGCTAATACAATGCATGGATATGTTGCCAAATCTCCAGAGGTTTCTAATACATTGAATCAATTACTTAATGCTCGCAATTTAGACGGTCTCTACGTCTTTGATCGTAAGATCAATAAGTATGTAGCCTTGAATGCTGATCCTGCTCTCAAAGGTAGGTCTTTGTCTCATCTGCTGAGTAACTTTGGTGGATCAATCACTAATTACAATGGAGCGATAGATAACTTTGATTTTGGATATTCTGGCTCTGAAAAAGATAGCTTAACGGGGAACTACAATAAGATCTATAGCAAAGTGATGGCAGCAGATGGTAATATGTATTATGAACCTTTTACTGTTAGTGTAAAATAATATGAAAGATTATTATACTCGTTATTTTGGGATATATGTTTGGTATCTGAAAATATTATTTTCTGCAATTGCTATTGTGGAGTTTTTCAATTTTATAGCATGGCTTCTATCACCATTACCAGACGTATTATTCTATTTTGTGAGTTTTATTATTTTACCCATTATCATTATTCCTGCAATAGCTTTCGTTGCTGAACGTTTTTTAGACTAAGATTCATAAATCGTTCAGTTTGTCTTATCAATGCTCTCGGTCGACAAAAAACTTGTTTGGGATGAACTAAAATCAGTTTGCCACCATAATCACGTAATAGCGATTGTCTTTTAATACCATATTGAAAACTTTTCATTAATTTGGGATGCTTAACATCTTCTACAATATAATCAGTGCCTAACATGTACGTAAAATCAGCTATATACTTCTTCTTGCGTTGCTTCTTGCTATTCTCATTACTTGTAATGTAAAAAGTAACCTGCGTACTTAAATCATAGATCTCTTTTCTTTCTTCCAATGCTTTTAGTGTGCAATATCTAACATATTCATGCAAAGAATCGAATGTTTGTCCATTTTTCCCACAATAATGTTTTATATTATTGTATTTCGAATATGATAGACCCAACTCTCTTTCACAAATAGCAATGCCATCGGCTTCAGGAATGAATATTTTATCATATATGGGCGATTCGTATTTCATTATGTACCTCATATCTTACGTTGTATCAATGATGTGCGGAGCTAGCTCCGTTTCACACATCATCCATTACTTTGATTCTATCTATCATGCCATTTTGATAATTGCTAATGGCTTGTTCGTTTATTTTATTTTCTCTATTGTTTGTTTCTGCCTCTGCCTTTATTTCCTTTTTCACTTCATCTGCGTCTTGATCACTAAGCGATACTAAGCTTTTGCCGTATAATGAAATATAACATTCTTTCTCAATCTTGGTCTGAGCCATTGCAATAGGGAAATGATAATAAGGAGTGTATGTTACTTTGTTATCTTTCTCCATCTTGAGTTTGGTTCTGCTTGTATCTATGTTTAACATTGATTCTTGCTCTATAAATGTGCCATTGTAGAAAATTTTATATTTGCCAACGCCCGCAACCAATGCACTGCATTCATTCCATGATTCTACTTTCTTGATAATAAGAACAACAGGTATTTTCTTTTGCATTTTCACAATAAGATCGTTAATAGCTTTTTTTGTTTCTTTTAAATCAGAATATTGATCTTTTTTCATTGTTTCTAACATAGAATCGCTATTACCTTTCAGTCTCTTCATAACCATTGCCGTAGCTTTTTCTTGCAGTTCTTCATCAGACAAATCGATTTCACACAAGGAATCAATGTTATAAATCATTGATGTACTTATGTAATAAAACAAATCGCTCGGCAATTCTGTGCTTTCTTTAAGCCATTTCTTTTGTGATTTGATGATTGTTTCTAAATCTCTGTAAATGAAAGAATATTGGATGCCTCCAACAATTTCAGGCAAACATTCTTGCTTGGCAACCTTACGAATAAGTTGTACAATACTATCGCCATAATAATGCACCGTTAGACCTAAGTCGTACGACGTTGCATTGTTCCTAAAAAAAGAGTAAGAAATGTTTTTTTCAAGCAATTCTACGTGCAAAAGGCGGGCAAGTCTCTCAATCTTGGTTGCTCGCTCTTTTGTTGGATTAGGAGTCCTTGAATAAATTAGCTTCCCCCTAAAAATAGAGAGAGCCAATTTATCATTTTCGCTGTCTACACATTCAGTAGCTAGTTTTTGACATTCTTCGTAAGAATATTTTATATTTGAAATATTATTCATTATTCAACCTCGCAATCTTTTTTAATAATAGATATTTTGTTACATACAAAAGATTTTTTAACAATAGCTTCTGGACATTTTTGTTTAATTATATTGTCCATATATGTTGTACGAAACATTTTATATTTTGTATATTGTATAATATCATCAAATGTAATTGTTCCTACTTCCATATCCTTAATGTCGTCCGCGTATTTCTTCATTAGTTCATCAATTTGATTATCTATATCCTTTAATTGATCTTTTAATTTATTCTTTTCATTGTGAAGTATGCCAAGCTGTTCAGTGAATGAAATGTCTGTTATTTTCTTTGTATGCTCAAGAGGGCTGAATTTTTTTTCCATTGCTTGAAAATAGAAGTTTTTTATTTGCGGATTGCTCTCGTCAAAGAATGTTTGCATCCTGTCTCTTGTAAAAGAAAAATCGAAAACATACTTAATTTCATCTGAATATATATAAGCTCCACGGATAATTTGATATTTATCACGAGCAGCTATTAAGTGAGCATATGTTAAAATTTGATTACAATATTTTGTAGCATTTGATGCCTTTGCCGCAGATGATGCAGTTGTTTTAAGATCTAATATCCAAAATTCTTGATTAGGCAATATAACCAATACATCTATACTACCGCCTACATTGATTGTGTTTCCTTCATCGTCAGTAATAATTGAGAATAGTTTGACTTCTGGTACGAATTGCATTTCAGACAATGGGATCGTGGTTCTTTTGCACAAGATTTCTATGTTGGCTAAAAATGCCAATACTACAGGATCACGGTCGGGATTTGACATATACGCTAAACAATATTCAGAAAACAACAAACCCGATGTTCTGAATGCGTGCAATGCTTTTTCTACTAACAAATGCTTTTGACGTCCAACTTGTGCAGCACTTGCCATTTTTGGACTAATAAAACTACTACCTGTGTTGTTAATTATTTTTGTTACTGATGTATCACTATCTAATTTAATTCGCCCATTATCAAGGGAAAGAGTATAAACATGAGTCTCAGGATTTAAAGTAATGTCACAATCTGGAGTAATTGAAAGATAGGTAACTATAGATTTTATATTAAACATAACAACCAAAATAAAATATATCGCCATATTATCATAAAAACAAAAAAAGTAAAGCACAAAGAAATATCCTATATGACGAAAAAATAATATTATTTCATGCTATACAAACTATAGAATATGGTATATAATGTCTAATATATATTTTTGGTTTTTATTATGAAAGAGTTTGATACCAAACCATTCCTTGAAGAATATGAAAAATCTCCAAGCGAACGCGAATCTAGTGGCAATTTGCCTAAATTCTTGAAAGCTTTAACGGTAATGCTTAATTCAAGTGAGACTGTTCACTTTAGCGATATCGTCCATAGCTTTTTTAAACATCCTCGCGATTACGATAAAGAATTTAAAGATATTACGGATGAAGATTTTCAAGAAATCGAAGAATATTGGGCGTATAATTTATGTTTATTAAGATTGATTCGCCGTGGATTAAGTGACGGAAATCTAGCTGTAATTGCTCCTACGATTTTGCGTCCTACTAGTTGCATTGGTGGAGAGTCAAAAGAAGTAGAGGGAATGGATGAAGATGTTGAGGAATTAGAAGATGTCGAGTGATATGTTTACAACGACTGCTGAGGCTATAAGAGAAATGTCTGCTGAGGCTACAAGAGATTTTACGTATATAATGGATTTATATAGGGAAACTATTGCAAAATTAACAGAGCTAAAGGTTGGGGATCCTGCTAGGCTAATATATGAAATGCGTTATCAGATCTTAGGATTTGAGACAATTACAACAATTATTGAGAAAATATATTCAGAGGATGAAGGAGGCGAACAATGAAAAGTTTTTTAGAATTTTTTGCTGATATTGAAGAGAAGCGTACTGCATTTTACAAAGAATCTGGGTTTATAAGCACACAACCCAATGATGAAGTAATGAGTGTTTTTTTTGAGGTCTGCAGCGAGGTAACGGAAAGCGTAACTGCTGTCGCGACTGTTGATGATGAGGAATCTGACTATAGCATGGTGAGTGTCATAACAAAAAGTCAGTGTACAGAACGTAATCAAAAGTATATAAGCGATGCCGTCTATGATGAGAGCAGTAGCGAAAGAGATGAAATGGCGAACAATATCGCAAACAATCCAAATTATATACACGAATAAATTCATAGGGAGGTAAAAAAAGAAGTTTAGGGGGGTTAAAAGGTTCACTTAACCCCCTTCACAACCGTTTTGGTAAAACAATAGAATAAAACAAATAATTGCTACTCCGATTGATTTTATCAAATCTTGGACTAATATCCATATGTTAGAGATCATGAAATAGACAAACATTATCTCTACAATGTTTAGTTATAATACATTAAATCCTATATGAACATTAAATCCTATATGAACTTTATATCCTATATGAACTTTATATCCTATATGAATACTACCTGCATGAACATTATATCCTGTATGAACATTATATCCTGTATGAACATTATATCCTGTATGAACATTATATCCTGTATGAATACTATATGAATAATAAAAACGAAAATCAACTATATATTTCAAATATTTCAATTGCAGATTCTTTATTCTTATCTGAATTAATTTTAGATAGCCTAGAATGTCAACACGCATGCAAAGAACATGTTCTTTCGCTTATAAGAAAGAATTATCAATTTAGCAAAAGTGATGTAATCAATAAACGCAGGCGACAATTATATCCATTCCTATTTGAAAAGATCAAACAACGCAGGATGAAAAAAGAAGGAACATTTGCGAAGCCGAAACATGCGTTCAATACTTTTGATCATATGCGTGAAACAATTTGTTCCACGGATTCAATGTCAAAAACTATTTCTGAAAAACCTCAAAATACCGATAAATTGGTGTTCATAAAAAATAACCACATATTATATAATACCTATATAACTAGATATTTCCATCTGAACACACATAAGATAGAAAAAACAAATCTAATAAAAAAACTGACTAGTTCTAAGAAATGTAATTATTCTTCTATTAAATCTTACCAAATTGCACAGAAAGATATGCAACTGTCATATGTATTACTTCATACATTGCCATCAATCTTGAAAGAATGTTACTTATCGAAAAGACCGAAAAGTGTATTAGAAAAGAGATTACCGTTTTTAGCCTCATTTCATGATTTAATATTGCAAATGAGAAATAGATTTTTATCAAATCAAGGAAGAGGTAGACCAAGGATATTAAAAGATAAAGAGTCTATCACTTCGTGGCATTACAATCATTGCTTATACACTGCTTCGCAGTATCTCTTGAGGAAGTGTACGATACGAATCCCTGTAGAAGAGAAAAATTACTGGGTAAAATATCATAAACTTACTGAGTCCTATGAATCGTGGCGGCTAGGCGAGTATATACATTCTAGGCTATCCTATGAGACTTTTAAGCAAGAAGTATTTAGAGCATTAAAAGGTGTAAAGCTTGCCGACCTGTCCCGTAGTCTTTGGCAATATATGACTGGCTGCCTGAAATCCATGCTCGGGCTGGTAGATTATCATTTTGCACACAAAGGTGAAAAATATTTCACTATAAAACAATTATCATTATTACAAATACTTGAAAAAGAATGTTTGTATAAAAATGCAAAATACACATAAAACTATGTTGACATAAAAAATATATGCCATAATATAAATTATATCTATTTATGGTTTCATGTATGTCTTTTCATTATCAAACTTATATAAATCATCCTAATTATGGTATTAAGGGTTATTTCATGTGGCGTGTAAAAACCACTTGGAAAGATTATGAGGTACTTGCAGTGGATGAAATACAACTTCGGAATGCTGGCAATTTTCCGTTAAGTTCTACAATGCGAATTAATTGCAAGCATGTGGGTCATAAAACTCTATGGAGCAGATTGCACATACGTTCTACTATATTTAGATTGATGATAACAAAAATGTTAATGTGGTTTTGCAATCATGATACATCTAAAATTCAAGAAAAAATTGATAAAATGAAAACACAATATTTTTTTGCTTATACATTAAAAGGCAAAAGCATTGATATATCTGAAATTCAATTTTCTATTTATGAAGAATAATTTTTGTTATTGTATATATATAATATACATCGTATAATGTTTTAAAATTAAAATGGTATTTTATGGCAAGACCAAAAAAAGCTGATAATGCCCCTAATAGAAGGGATTTGACTACAATTGTACAGGTTTATCGCGCAGATCATGCGTGTATTAATTTGCTTGTTAGTGCATATAGCTTAAATCAATCTGACGTAGTGCGTCAATTGTTGTACTCATGGATTGAAAATATGCCAGAGTCGGAATCCGATTTAAAATCTGTGTTGCTTAAAATGCTAGCCAAAGAAAAGCAGCTAGCCAAAGAAAAAAAAATCGTGGCATTTGATAAGATTGTAGAAGCTTGTAATAATGCAAATTGATCAAATTACATCGGGAACTATTCAGCTAGAGGTGTACATTGTAACTCGTTTGCTGATACCTGAGGGCTTCTCTGCAGAATCACCAAGAGCAGACGCTGAAGCGAATGCTCTTGCGTATCATACTACATTAGAAGAAGCTAAAGAAAATTTTCAACAATTAATAGATATTCATTTAGAACGGGAAGCAAAACGCGTACAAACAGAAAAAACAGAAATCAATATATTCTATCTCAATAAACTTACTTTGTACAAAGATAGTAAAGTAGATAACGTTTGTATCATGTGTTATTCAATATATGATCACATCATAAAATTTTTTGATAAATATACATCTAGTAAACAATATATGAATTCTGTGAATGTTGTGAATTCTAATATAGTTATAAATGTGAATAAAAAAGATAACGAATAGCTTTTGACATAAAACATCAATCATGTTATTATTCTGTTTTTATTAGTGAGATTAAAATGATAGACGCATTTGAAAGCTCTTCTTTTGAGACTTATTTTTTACCTACGCCTGACGTTCTTGCGAGTGAAGCTATAAAACAAGCATATGAACATATGACCGAGAATGATAGGTATGTAGCGCCGAAAAAAACCGATAATGTTTATACAATAATTGATAAATTCTTTGGTCTAGGCTTCAGCTTCATGTTAAGTACAGACTCACATCTGTAATATACGATGATCGTATTTGTCTATATGAGTACGATGGCTGGATTTGCTCCAGATCATTGGGTGTTTTACTTTTTACCACTTTTCTCATACGAAATAATCTGTAATCTCGCCGATTTATTTCAATAAAAAACTGATAAGGTCGGTTTGTCACAATTTTATTGTTCCGATTCTTTTGGTGGGACTAAATATCGATTTAATAATATTTCTTTTATTCTTGTGTCATATTCTATGCGAGTTTCTGCAAGTTCTTTTTTCAAATTTTCTAATTCCTCTTTATCACTGTATATAAGTGTACATGCAAGTAGATTTATGAATATCAATACTATAAAAGTTGTCCAAAAAATTATGACAAAACCATCCCAAGATTGCCAAGATTGCCCAACTTCAAAACGTCGTCTTTCATTGTTCATTATCTGCCCCATTCTTTTCAATTATCTCGACATTTTGATCTTTCCTTATTTCCTTCTTTAATTTACCACCGTTGCCAGCTGCTCCAATTGATCCGCTTGCTCTTAGCGCAAGAAGTCTATCATAACAACCCTGAATCGCTCTATCTTCTATTCTATCTTCTATTCTATCTTCTATTTGTTGTATTGTTTTTTCGTAATTATAATTCGTATATATTATAGTGATTACATTAAAAAGTATTAACGCTCCATTTACAATCGTAGTTGTAATCATATTCAACCTCAGTAATTAATAATTGATTGTCCATTATACTTTATATTTTAAAATAAAGCAATATATATTGCGTATATTGTATACTTAATATACTTAGAGCAATAAAGCAAGATATGGAAAGATTAATTGAGAAATTACACTGTTAGACAATTGCTTTGTGTGAAATTTGATTTACTATAACTATAGTTGAAAATATAAGTTTATTATGTACAGTATTCAGGAATATTTATTCGGTGGTGCAACGCTTTCCGATAAGATAGCAATTTATGGAGAAATGCCTTCGAGCAAATTTTTCGAAACTGGTATTATCGATGGCGATAATCTAATGCAACACAAAGCGACTGAAGTAGTCGAGCAAATGGCACCTGCGAGGTTCAATTTTGGATTTGCAGAATACGGTAATCCTTCTGGCGATGTGTCTGCTACCCCAATGCAAGCAGCAATGAATGTTGCTAGACATGTTCAAGTTGAAGTAAAAGATACAACGAATAAATTTCCTGTGATGTCTGCTGCATACCCTGAACAATTTCAATCTGAACAACGCAAAGTAGACCTGTATTATAAGAATGTCATATTAAACCTGAAAGCAGCGGCAGTGCGTGGTATAGAACAGACTCTTGAAAATTCAATGATGTGTGAAAGTGGTAGAAATCCATCAATCACAAAAGTGAGTGTTAAGATGTATCAAGATGGCAGTGGTAGTAGTACATCTTTTGAATTAGCCCGTAAGGAGCATGCTATACCTTTAAAAGATGCTACTGCTGCTACTATGTGGGATTACGCAACTGATTTGTATGCGGAATTGATTAGGTTTGCTAATGATAATAATTTACTTGATAAAAGTTCAGTGCCTTACATATTGGCTTATCATAGCCTATACGAGCAATATTTTAGATTTTTCTCGTACCTGAAAAAATACATTGAAACTTTTCAAGGTTCAGTTCATGGTGATGGTTCATTGGTATCTAGTCATACATTTTCATTCGATAATATTAGATTTGTTAATACATACAACCCAGAGTATAGCATTCTTGGTGTTTACAGTGGAGTCTTTTTTAAAAGAAAGCAATACAAGTATTCTGTCTGTACTTTTGATGCTCCAGTTACTGATATTCTTGGGAATCCTCTTGATAAATATACATACAGTCAACTTGCTGCAGAGATGGCGAAAACTGATCCTGTAGGTGCACAAGCAATGTTTGGTGTTAACGAATCTCAAATTAAATCACAACTGCAATTGGGCAAACAAAAGCAGTTTGGCGGTAATATTTTGCAATTAATTATGGAAAGAATTGCTACATCTACTAGCACCGCTTCACGTGGTCAACTTATGACAATGCGCGGTCTTGCTACTGCTGTACCTGCGTGGGCGCACTTAAGTACGGATGCCCCTGTAATTCTAGATATGCTATCCTCAAATATTTCTTTTAGTGCATCAGAAAGAGAAAGCGGGCAAATGGCAATTAGTGAATCACAACTTAAAACAATGGGTCAAGTTGTAGATAAACTTTCTCCAAATGGAAAAGCGGAATTTACTCATACAAATGGGGAAGTTGAAACGATTAGAAAAAAAGACCAAAAGTCTATTTATTAAAAGCAGTATAACGTATGGTAGATTTTTTTGCTTCAATGGTGAGTCAGATGATTCCACATGTTGCTAATATGGGATTTGGTTTATTTTCTGAAGCAAAACAACGCAAGAAAATGCGTACTGCACAGTTAGATCAAATGGAAGAAATGTACAATCAAGCTCAGCAAGCTTTAACAGGAAGTGAGGCACTTAGTGGATTAAAATCTACTGGTGCTAGAACTCGCAAATCACAAGAATATAAATATAGAGTGCAAGAATTTATGAATTATTTGTAAATACAAGGAGGAAATGAATGGCATATGAATTAGTAAACTATGAGGCTCTTTTAAGTCTTGAACTTGCAAAGCGTGAGTATTCTAGTATTTTTATACAATGCGGCTTGGCTCAAGATGGTAGAAACGTGTCTTATTATCCTGCAGAAGGAGGAATGTTAAAATGTTATCGTCAAGTAACTCAAAAAGTAGGGGCCGGTCCTTACGCCCAAGTTCAATATACAGCCAATGAAAAAGAATCAACATATCTTATGAGTGAAAAAACACAACCTATTGGTCTGGATCAGGCGATATGGATTGAACAATCTGGACTTGTGAGCATAAAAACGACTTCTGGCAAATGTTCTTATGTTTTCCCAGGGAGTGCAGCTTTTGACTCAGATGAATATTTTCAAATGGTCAAAATGCATACCGTTTCAGATGCTGAAAGAGCGATTGAAGCGTTAGATGCTCAATTATATTTAAAAATAATGGGGTCAGATTACGTGACAAGATTCCAGTGGGATGAAACTGCGAAAAAATTTAATAGTACTCCTTACACTAAGATTGATCTAGAAAATGAACCTACCTATCATGGTACTGAGACTATTACAGTAAATTTTACAGATGATACTAAAACACCACAAGAAAAATTTAGAGGCATTTACGATTCTATCACAAAACGTATCATGCAGAATGCGAATGCTTCTGGTGCTACATCGGCATTATCACCTAATGATAATAATTATTTTCTTTGTTCTGATCCGTTATACCGTGATATTTTAAAAGTAGCAGTGGAAACAGCAACAGATTTAAAAGTGCATAATAATAGATCTTTTACAGCTGGTGGTATAACATTTGTGAGAATTATTTATCAATATTTGAATGATTTTTCTACATACACAGCTTACCCAGCTGGACTGTTGGTAACGCCTAAAGCTATTCATTTTGGTTTCATGCGTCAAAAATTAGATTCGGCTACTGTAGCATTGGCTGAATCATTGCAGATATCTTTAGAAGCAGCTGCAACAATTGGATTGTATACAGAAACTGTTGAACAGTATAATAACTCTAGTGGTGCTATTCCATTTATTGGGAGGATTTATCAACCTTATGCTGTGGGTTCTGTTTGTCGCACTTCTTCAGCTGCAGTAACTAAATTTATTATACAGAAACTTTATATGAACAATCACCCAACTCCTTAATGTTTAATATATGAATAACACAATCGATGATGAATTAGTTGATGCTGTATCCGAAGTTGACACGGATGAAATCGGTAACACAAGTTCTTTACAAAAGTATATAGAAAATGCTTTGTTCATGTTAAATAAAGCAGACTTATACAATGTATATCAAGAACAATTTGATATGTTTTTCAATTTAGCACGGAAGGAAATATATACAACTTATAAATCAGAATTTTGTATAAGACGCATTACATTAGATGAATTAGCGGAAAGTGATATTGAAGGTTATTATTATGCTCCAAGTAATTTTATAACTTGGGACAGTCCATTACCAATAGACTCGAAAATTGATGAAGATGGTGACAAAATATATAAAATGGGAGGTTCTACAATAACTTATGTGTATGATGAACTTGAAGGACTTGAAGATAACGTTATATATCTAATGAGTATATATTTCAAATTCTTGAAAAACATTTCATTATCTATTATAAGACTAACGCCCGTTGAGATAGATTTTGTAAATAATGGATACGCTGAATCCATTATAGCCCTCAAAAGAAGTCTGAACATACTTAAATATTAATAGCTTATATTATGATAAATCAAGATTCTCGCTATAATCGCAGAGTCAAAGTTTCAGAAGAAGATGTTATTGAAGATACTCAATCATTTTCTATAATGCCAGTTACTGACATGCCGATATCGGACATGAGTGATGATCAATACAGTCAGTATAAGCAAGAAATTACCACCTCATTGGAACCACAAAAATCAGAAAGTTTTTACAAAAAATTATACGACGTAATGAATCCAGAGGTAACAATTGGAGATGAAAAATACAGAGTTGAAACAGAATTCGGTACGGTAGGTGACCCTAGAAGCACAACGCAGAATTTAACTCAATATGAAGAAATAGAATATGAACCTGAGAGAATGGGAACAGGGTCTACCGATCCAACTGCCACTAATATTTTAAAAGCTGCTCTTATAAAACAGAAATATTCAAATCATACGATCTTTTATAATTCAACCAATGAGTTATTAGACCCTGAAGCAGCCGCCGAAATGAAATGGGCTAACGAAGTTGACGCAAGGCTTGCTAATGAAAAACAATGGCTTGGCAGTCGTCCATTATATGAAGCAGAAGAATTTGTTGCACAATCAATTGTAGGGCAAATGATATATCAGCCGTTAGATTTTGCATTGGATGTTCTTGTGTTTGGTTCAGCCAGTAAATTAATTGGTGGTATTGCATGGGCTGGTAAAGCCGCTGGCTTAGCTACTAGTCAAAAGCTTTTATATTCTGCAAGTGCAAAATTAGGCAGTCAATTTTCACGTGAGGTATTGGCAGGGGGCGTGACAGCTGTTACACATGAAGCACTGGCTCATAAGGAAGGAGATGAGTCAGAGCCTGCTTATGCTGAATCATTCGCATTGGGCGGTGCTGCTGGTGCTGGATTTTGGGGGTTGGGATATCTCGGTAGATGGGCTGTTTTAGGTGCATTGAAAGGAGCAAACAAAGTACAGCATACCGCAAAAGTATTTATGGACACTTGGAATGGTTGGCATACGAAAGAAGATGCCGCCATTCAGCACAACAGAGGCTGGGAGCATGGGGAAGCACGCAGAAAAGAACTTGGAATTAAGCAAGAAGAAATAGCAAGCACAGTTAATACAGCAAGAGCAGAGCCTAAGTTAGCTAACATGAATGAACAAAGCGTAACAGATTCTAATTACAAGAAACCTATAGTTGAAGATCCATATAATGCATTACCAAAAGCCGCAGAACTGCCAAAAGAAATTGTAGAAGCTCAGAAACAAATCAAAGAGACCGCCGAAGCCTTTGAACAGAAAAGCAAAGCATTAAAAACAAAAGCTGGGCGATTGGAAGAAGCTACGCAAAAAGGCAATCTAGAAGCCACAAAGACAAGTGCATTACGAAAACTAAAAGCAGACGCGGAGAAACTAGAGACAGACAAAAAGAATGCCATAGAAGCTATTAAAAACGGCTTGTCTACCGAATCAAAACAAGTGCTTGAAGCAGCTCTATCAAAAGAAGAACAAAAGATAGCTATTGAAGGAATAAAGAAAACATTGAAAGACAAGCGGAATGAAATGAAAGCTGCAAAATCTGTATCCAAAGAGCGAAAAGGAGCAATTGAAGAATTGAAAACATCTGCAGAGACTGACAATAAAATGATGATGAAGCAGATTGATGAGGAAATTGTTGATTTAAAAGTTCAATTGAAGGACGCTACTGAACAAAATTCTGAACAAGTGCAGCAATTGGAACAACAGATTGAGAATTTAAACAATCAAAAGGTGCAGTTAGAACAGGAATATCAAGCGGCATTACAAGAATTGAATCAAGCGGAAGCCGCAGAAGCTATGACATATGAGGAAATGATCAATCAAAAAAAACAGGAATATGATGCATTAAAAGCATCGATCAAAGAATACGAAGCGGAAACATCGGCTAAAGCGGAAGAGCGGAAACAATTAAAAGAATCCAATCAACAATTACGCAACAGTGTTGCAGAATCTTTAATAGCCAATGGAGAAATCTTTGATATTACTAGGCTGCACGATGCTGGATTATTCCAAGTAGTATTTAAAGAATCTGGGCAGGCAGAATTTAATAAGATGAAACCTCTTAAGTCTGAGGACGATATTAATGAGTTCTTAATCAGCACGTATAAATCTATTCTTGATAGCAAAGAAACCATCGGACAAAAACTACGATTTTTGATCAATATGTTTAGTGTGATGGATGCAAACAAGCACGCACTTCAAAATGTTTGGTTTCTCGGGCAAATGATGGATGGAATGATACCATCTAAAGGCACAGAATTTGATGTTTACAGCATTAATCAATTAAGCAAGTTGCTGCAAAAGGATGATATCAATAGAGCGGTGTATGACCACGTTGTAAAAGAAACACCGCTGCCTGAAACAATTCCACCAGAAATAGCTAAGCTTGTATCTAATATAAAGAAAACCAATGTAGAAATGATCTTAGATTCTGCCCAACGTGGATATTTGCAGCATTACAGAAAAGGACATATTGCACAATCACATCAAGCTAATAAATTGTTAGCTTTCACAGAAGAAGAATGGGTTACAGATATGCGTAACAGTATAGATCCTGAAAAATCCAAAATCTGGTTGGATAGGGAAGGCAATCCATTAACATTCACTTCAGACGCTGACAAAGAGAAACATATAACCGAGGTATTAAAAGCAATCAGAGAGAACATCATTGAAGAGTACGGAATGATTGAGAGTAATACTATTTCAGGTATTGGGTCGTCTGAAATGAGAGTGCTTGAGTTCAAGGATTACGATTCATGGAAGATGTACCAAAATAAATACGGACATGGTAAAAATGTATTAGAATCTGAAGCCATGAAGATAAATGGTAGAGCTTCTAAAAATGCAATGCTTAGTATGTTTGGGGCAAAACCTTTCAATATGATCAAAGAACTGACCAATCATGTGCTTGCTGAAAAAAATGAAACACTTGCATCTATAGGCAGTCTTAGCAACATTCCACAACGTGCAAGCTGGTGGATACAAAGCAAGTTATTGGAGAATATGATTAACTTCCACTTCTCTGTTACAGGAGCTTCTAAATATGTTGGTGTTGCTGGGGATCTATCTTTATGGAGCAACAGTATAAACAATCTTGGTATTGCACAAGCATTAAAGAACGCATCGGCTTACCCAATGGTTGAAACTCCGATAGCTGCATCATTTGAAACAAGTAGATTGCTTACTGGTAATTCATATAAGCGTCTTGCTGGTAGCCTCACTGATTATTTAAAATTATCGCCTGATAAGCGGGAGCTTGCGCAACTTGGAGCAATCTATCAATTGGAATCTTCTATTTTTCCGAACCTGCATGTTGAACAGTTGACGGATAAATCGGGCAAGTTCTTAAAAAATTCCAAAGCTGCTTTGGATACATATGCCAAATATCAACAAATTCTTAACACGACTGACTTCTTTCATAACCGTAACAAGAGTATCGTTGCACGTCAGTTCGATGGTGAAATAGGTTGGCTTTTATATGATAAAACAAACTGGCAAGACCTTAACCCAACTCTTAAGGAATCATTAAGACGCTGGGGCGTAACAGATGGCGACTGGAACATATTGCTTAATAGTAGAGAATCTGTGTTAAAAGCCGAACATCCTTTCGCAGCCGATGCAGACATGGCGGATATAAGACATTTTAACTTCTCCAGTATAGACGCAATGAAACAAGAAGGCATATCACCAGAACTTAAGAATGTATTAAAACGAATGTTATTTGCAAGAGAAAAGCATATTTCAAGAGCTGTACTAGAAGCTTCCCCAAGTAGTACGGGTGGTTTCTTGGGAAGCTATGGAAAAAGAAAAAATGATGTATGGGCTACATTTATCAGGAACTTTACAGCATTCCAAGGATGGGCATTTAAAGAAGCATTTAACGCT
>Ga0315904_10005512_pt1 | contig 17542 bp, 19 predicted proteins | sample LakEriMetagenome_6_FD_203529 | JGI IMG/M metagenome (GOLD analysis project Ga0315904, IMG submission 203529) | Freshwater fungal communities from buoy surface, Lake Erie, Ohio, United States - Buoy 12 MA120 | ecosystem: Environmental > Aquatic > Freshwater > Lake | place: USA: Lake Erie, Ohio...
GTGCACCAGCTTGAGAATGTGGGCGTAGCCAACCGTGACCGGCTGGTCGAATGGCTGGCCAGTGCGACCATCGATCAGTTGGATCTTGCCCGGGTTTTCCGGGTCATAGACCCAGTCTTTGCCAGGTTGGCGGGAGGCCTCTTCCAGGTAGGCCTGCACGGTGTTCTTCGAGGTTTCTACGCCATGCATCTCATCGAAGGGAACCACCTTGACGCGCGCATTGAGGTGGGCGGCGGCCCAGCCCATCAAGCATTCGAACACCTGGCCCACATTCATGCGGCTCGGAACCCCGAGGGGGTTGAGCACGATGTCGATCGGCGTGCCATCGGGGAGATAGGGCATGTCCTCCCGGGGCAGGATGCGGCTGATGATGCCCTTGTTGCCGTGGCGGCCGGCCATCTTGTCGCCCACCTGAATCTTGCGGCGCTGGGCCACATACACCCGCACCACCATGTTGGCGCCTGGCGGAAGCTCGTCGCCCTGCTCACGGGTGTAGATGCGCACATCCACAACCCGGCCCCGTTCGGTGCTGGGCACCCGTAGGGAGTTGTCTCGCACATCGCGGGCTTTCTCACCGAAGATGGCTCGCAGCAGCTTCTCTTCAGGCGGCTGGTCGGACTCGCCTTTCGGCGTTACCTTGCCGACAAGAATGTCGCCAGATTCAACAAAAGCGCCAATCCGGATGATGCCCATCTCATCGAGATTGCCAAGGGTTTCCTCCGCGACGTTCGGGATCTCACGGGTGATTTCCTCCGGACCAAGCTTGGTCTGACGCGCCTCGATCTCATATTTCTCGATATGCACAGATGTATAGAGATCGTCGGTGACCAGCCGATCGCTCACCAAAATGGCATCTTCATAGTTGTAACCCTCCCAGGGCATATAGGCGATCAACACATTCTGGCCTAGGGCGATCTCACCGCCTTCACAGGCCGAGCCATTGGCAAGCACCTGACCGGCGATCACCTTGTCGCCCTGCTTGACGATGGGCCGCTGATTCAGGCAGGTGTCCTGGTTGGATCGCTGATACTTTTGCAGGAAGTGGTAGTGGTCACTACCCTGATCATCGCGAATGATGATTTGGGTGGCATCCACAAACACCACCTCCCCATTGACACGGGTGATCGGGACCATGCCGGAGTCCCTCGCCACCTGGGTTTCCAGCCCGGTGCCCACCAATGGCCGCTCCGGACGCAGCAGGGGCACAGCCTGGCGCTGCATGTTGGATCCCATCAGGGCCCTGTTGGCGTCGTCATGCTCCAGGAAGGGGATCAGGGAGGTGGCGACAGAAATCACCTGCACCGGTGAGAGCTGCACGTAATCCACTTGCTCAGGCACCACGGTCTCGAAATCCTGGCGATAGCGAACCGGAACCTGGTCGGCGGTGATGCGACCGGAGGCATCGGTGGCCACGTCGCCGGGGGCGACACGGCACTCATCCTCGAGATCGGCGGAGAGGTAGATGGGAGCGCCAGACTTGTCGACGATGCCGTTTTCGACCTTCCAGAAGGGGGTTTCGATAAACCCGTATTCGTTCACACGCGCGTGGGTCGCCAGGGAGCCAATCAGGCCAGCATTTGGACCCTCCGGGGTTTCGATCGGACAGATCCTGCCGTAGTGGGAGGGGTGAATGTCGCGCACCGCAAAACCGGCCCGCTCACGGGTGAGGCCGCCGGGACCGAGGGCGCTGATGCGGCGCTTGTGGGTGAGCTCTGCCAGGGGATTGGTCTGATCCATGAACTGGCTGAGCTGGCTGGAGCCGAAGAACTCCTTAATCGCCGCCACCAATGGCTTGGGATTCACCAGTTGGGCCGGTGTCAGCGATTCGGTCTCGCCGACGGTCATGCGCTCCTTGATAATGCGCTCCAAGCGGCTGAGCCCCACCCGCACCTGATTCTGGAGCAGTTCCCCCACGGAGCGAACGCGGCGATTGCCGAGATGGTCGATGTCGTCAAGGCAGGCGCCGCCAACATCGAGCTCGAGATTGATGAGGTAGTCAATCGTGGACAGCACGTCCTCAGGCGTGAGCGTGCGTGTTGCATCCGGAATGGTTAGCCGGAGTTTTTTATTGATCTTGTAGCGGCCCACCCGACCTAAGTCGTAGCGTTTGGGATCGAAGAAACGGCTGTGCAGCAGCTGCTGACCGCCGGTTACCGAGGGGGGCTCGCCAGGCCGCAACTTTTTGTAGAGCTCAAGTAGGGCCTGATCCTCGGAGGCAATGCCTTCTTCATTGGCAGCCTCAATCGACTTTTGGTAGTACTCAGGATGGCGCAGCTTATCGAGGACATCATTATCCGAAAGCCCGATGGCTCGCATCAGCACATGGGCATTGATCTTGCGGGTTTTGTCAACACGGACGTGCAGCAGATCGTTCTTGTCTGTTTCGAACTTTAACCAGGCCCCCCGATTAGGGATGAGGCTGGCATTGAAGGTTTTGCGACCGTTCTTATCCTGTTCATCTTTGAAATATACCCCTGGAGATCGCACGATTTGATTGACGATCACCCGCTCGGCACCGTTGATGATGAAGGTGCCGCGTTCGGTCATCAGGGGCAGCTCGCCGATGAACACCTCCTGCTCCTTGATCTCACCAGTCTCCTTGTTGACGAGCCGGCAGGTTACATACATCTGGGAGGCGAAGGTGGCATCGCGACGCTTGGCCTCTTCGACGTCATGGCGGGGGCGCTTCAGGCGATACTCATTGCCGATGAAGTGCAGTTCAAGCTTGCCGGTGTAATCGGTGATCGGGGAGAAGCTGTCGAGCTCCTCGATCAGGCCCTTCTCCAGAAACCACTTGAAGCTGGCCCGCTGCACCTCTACCAGATCGGGCAGGTAGGTGACGGTCTTGGCGACCTGGATCGCGCTGCTCATGCGGTGAACCTGCAGGAACGGGGTGTGTGAACGGGTGTGGGTGGGAGCGGGGTGCGGCAGGATCGCCGGGGTGCCATCGAGCCGTTCCACAAGGACGGTTGATGGATGGTCGCGAACAGCATCCCCTGCGCCTAGGGACGGCTCAGTTGGCGGCTGGCCCTAACGGACCAGCCCCAGGGCAGGCGCCGACGACAGGTGAGCCGCAGCTCGCAAGGACAAGGACGTGGACAAAGGAGCGCTTCCGCCACCAGGCCAATAAAGCATCATACATTGTGAAGCGGCAGGCCGAACAGGGCCGCGGCATTCCGAGAGCTGGTAAGGGCCACCGCCTCAAGGCTCTCGGCACGGAGCTCGGCCACCTTGGCCGCCACGGTGGCAACGTTGGCGGGCTCGTTGCGCTTGCCTCGCCGGGGTGCGGGGGCCAGAAAGGGGCAGTCGGTCTCCACCAGGTAGCGGTCCGCCGGCACCAATCGCGCACAGGCCTGGATGGCCTCAGCCTTCGGAAACGTCACCGTGCCGCTGAAGCTGATGAACAACCCCAGGGCCAGGAAGGCCTCCATCTCCTCCGGGGTTCCGCCCCAGCAGTGCATGACTCCCCGCGGCAGGCGCCCCTGGGCAGCCCGGGGGGTCAGCTCCGCCAGCATCGCCTCCGCGGCATCGCGGCAGTGGATGATCACCGGCAGCCCCAGCTCCACGGCCAAATCCAGCTGGGGACGTAACGCCTCCAGCTGGCGGTCCAGGTTGCGCTCCCGAAACAGATCCAGGCCTAGTTCGCCGATCGCCACCACCCGGGGGTCCGATCCGGCCGCTTGGCGCAGCACCGCCACGGTGTCGTCACACCAGTGCTGGGTATCGAGCGGATGCACGCCGACGGCGTAACGCAACTCGGGGAAGCGATCGGCCAAGGCCCGAATCGCGGCGATCTCGCCGGGCTCGACGCAGGCATGAACCAAGGCGCACACGCCAGCCTGACGCCAGCGGGCAGCCACCTCGTCCAGATCGTCGTCGAAGTTGCGGAAGACGATGTGGCAGTGAGAATCAACCAGCACCGGCAGGTTGGCCGGGGCGGGTGATCGCTCATTCCCAGGCGCGGCCTGGGAGATGCCTCCTTGGCCCATCCCGGGGCTGGGCTGGGCCAAGGGCTGGCTGGCGGTGGCCGCTTCAGCCTCAGCGATGGAGTGCATAACGGGGAGGCCGGATCACGGAACGCCCAGCTTGGCGGGCGTGGCGAATCAGGCGTCAGCCGCGTCAGCGCTGGAGAATGGGGCCGCGCTGGCGGCTGAGGGGGCCGAAACGGCAGGCGTGGCCGGGGTGGAGGGCTCCAGCACTGTCTTCACCGCCAGGCTGAGCCGTGATTTCTGATTGGCGCCGGTGTTGCGATGCAGCACGCCCACCTTGACGGCCTTGTCGATCTTGCTGAAGGCCACGCTCATGCTGCTGCGCACCGCCTGGCGGGCCTCATCACCGGGTTCCTGGGCACAGGCGCTGCAGGCGGCAAAGCAACGCTTCATCAGCGTGCGCAGGGCCGACTTGTAGGTGCGATTGCGCTGACGGTTGCGCTCGGCCACCAGGATCCGTTTTTTCGACGACTTGTTATTGGCCACAGGGCTGGCGTCAATCTTGCAATCTCCCACCATACGCCTTGGCTCCCGACCTCGTCCAGCGATCAACGCCGTAGCGTCAAGCCAGTCCTATGAGAGCGCCTTGACCAGCACAGGATCCGCCCCGTCGCCCGCGGCCGCCCCGCTGCGCCTGCGCGAGCTGGATGCCCGCGGCGATGGTGGCGGGGAGGTCGCCGCCCGGCTGGAGGCGATCGCCGGCCGCACCGCTGGAGAGGCCCTGCGCCGTGAAGAGGAGCGGGTGGCGGAGATCCTGGCCCAGGTGCGCGACCAAGGGGACGCGGCGCTGTTGGCGTTCAGCGAACGTTTCGACGGCGTGCGACCCGATCCGCTGCGGATCCCAGCGGAACGGCTTGAACAGGCTTGGCGGGACACTCCCATCGTCCTGCAACAGGCGTTGCGGCTCGCCCATGACCGGATCCTGGCGTTTCATGAACTCCAGAAGCCCGCTGATCTGAGCCTGCAAGGCCCCCACGGCGAACGGTTGGGGCGGCGCTGGCGCCCCGTGCAGCGGGCTGGCCTGTACGTGCCGGGGGGCCGGGCGGCCTACCCCAGCACCGTGCTGATGAACGCCATCCCCGCCGCTGTGGCCGGGGTGCGGCAACGGGTGATGGTCACCCACCAGGACCCGATGGGGAGCCGAATCCCACCGTGCTGGCGGCGGCCCACTTGGCCGGCGTGGAGACGGTGGTGCGGGTGGGCGGAGCCCAGGCGATCGCCGCCCTGGCCTTCGGCACGGAGAGCGTGCCGCGGGTGGATGTGATCAGCGGCCCCGGAAACCTCTGGGTCACCCTGGCCAAGAAAGCGGTTTACGGGCAGGTGGGGATCGATTCCCTCGCCGGTCCTAGCGAGGTGCTGGTGATCGCCGATGAGACGGCCCACGCCGATCAGGTGGCCGCCGATCTGCTGGCCCAGGCGGAGCACGATCCACTCGCCGCCGCCATCTTGATCACCACCAGCGCCCAGCTGGCGGCGGCGGTGCCGCTGGAGCTGGAGCGGCAGCTGCGCCATCACCCTCGCGCCGCCATCACGTGCGAAGCCCTGAACAACTGGGGCCTGATCGCGCTGGTGGCAAGCCTGGAGCAGGCGGCGGCGCTGAGCGACCGCTTCGCGCCGGAGCATCTGGAACTGCTGGTGCGGGATCCCGAACCGCTGGCGGAGCGCATCGAGAATGCCGGGGCGATCTTCCTCGGCGCCTGGACGCCGGAGGCCGTGGGCGATTACCTGGCGGGACCCAACCACACGTTGCCAACCAGCGGCACGGCCCGCTTTGCCGGGGCACTCAGCGTTGAGACCTTCCTCCGCCACACCTCCCTGATCCAGTTCAACCAAATGGCCCTGGAGGCCACGGGCCAGGCGGTGATCACCTTGGCCGAGAGTGAGGGCCTGCACAGCCACGCTGAATCGGTGCGTCGGCGCCTGGGTTGATGGCCGATCCTCCCAGCGCCAGGGAGGCTGGGAGGCGCCAGGATGGCCCAGTCCAGTCCAGCCCTGCGTCCGTGCCGTTTTCAGCCGCTTGCGAGCGCAACAAAGAGCCGATCCTGGCCGCGCTGCGCACCTGGCTTCCCCCCGCCGCGGAGGTGCTGGAGATCGGTTCGGGTACGGGCCAGCACGGCGCCCACTTCTGCGAGCAGCTCGCTGGGCTGCGTTGGCAGTTGAGCGAGCGGCCGGATGGGCTGGAGGCCTTGAGGATGAGCCTGCGGCAGCGGGGTGGGCTGACGCCAGCGCCGGGGTCCCAGCTGCTCCAGCCCGTGCCCCTGGATGTGGATGAGCCAGCCGCTTGGCCCAAACGACGCTTTCAGGCTGTGTTTACGGCCAACACGCTGCACATCATGGCGGCGAGCTCAATGCCAAACCTGCTGAGCGGCAGCGCCGCGGTGCTGGGCGCTGGGGACCTGCTGCTGATCTACGGACCGTTTCATGACGGAGGCCGGCACACCGCCGCGAGCAATGCGGCGTTTGATGCCCAGCTGCGGGCGCTGGACCCAACGATGGGCATTCGCGACGCGGTAGGGCTGATCGCCATGGCCGAGTCGCGGGGCCTGGGGCTTGCCCGCGACCAGGCGATGCCCGCCAACAACCGACTGCTGGTGTTCGAGCGCCAGGCCGAGGGTGGGGCCTCGCTCGCCCAATCCGGCCGAGCTGGCGGCCGCGATCAGATAGGCCGCGATCAGATAGGCCGCGATCAGATCAGCCGCGATCAGCTGGCCTGATGCAGGCCACAAGCAACGCCAACAGAAGCCGCTGCCCAGTCCCGCCTGGCGGCCTCAAGGGTTGCTCAAGATTCGCGTTGGTTGCGGGCACGCCTTCGGGCAGGGGCCCAGGTCAGCCCCGGTTCCTCGCTCTGGCAGGGGTCAAGGTTGGCCGCAGCCCCTCGCGAATGCGGCGACTGGCCCCGTTCCTGGTGCTGGTCGAGCTGGCGACACCTTCAACAGCGCCCCGCTCAACCACGACACGTCAACGCAGACCAGTTCAATGGAAACCGATTGGACGGCGTCCTGTTGAAGGGCATCCAGTTCAACGCTGTGGGATTCGCCGATCAGCTGGTGGTGACCAGCCGGTGAGCTGATGGGTGCTGAACGGTCGAGCTGAGCGGTCGAGCTGAACGGATGGCTGGATGCGCCATGCTCCGGCTCAGCACGCCAAACCACACCGCCACACGGCTGGGGCAACCAAGGCCCTACACCGCATGTCTGCGGAAAAACCCGCGTTTCTGGTGGAAAACCAGCGCGGTTTGGGGAAAAACGCAGGTTTTCAGTGAAGAACCTCTTGGCCTGGAATCCGCAACGGACGCCGATGGGGCAGGTTGCCGAAGTGCTCCCGAGCGATGGCCAGCAGGCCCTCATCGCTCAGCCCCCCGTCGTCCACGGTGACGACACCCACCACCTTCGCCAGCAGATCGCGGCGGTGATTGGAGAGGTGATCGAGGAGCACCTGACGCAGGTCGCTCTCCCCCTTGCCATGACCCAGCAGCAACACCGCATCGGCATCGGCCAGGGCAGCGCTGAGGCGCGCGAGATAGTCGGCATCCCTGGGGGCCCGTTGGCCAGCGACGTCGCGGTCATGGCGGTGGGTGAGGTTCTCCCCGGAGCCCCACACCCCATGGGGGTGCAGCACGGCATGCTCGACCGTGTCGCACTCCAGTCGGAAGACATCGGTGTGGTGATGGTCCAGCACCATCACCAAGCGACGGCTCTGATCCCCCCGGGGGCTGTCAGGGGCAGCCTCGGGGTGGTCGGGGTTGACGCCGATCTCCTGCAGGAACTGGCGCACCCGCAGCATGGCTTCGCTGTCGAGGTCGGGGTGGCGCCCACAGTTGGCGTGGATCCAGGTCTCCTGGCCAGCGGGCATGCGGATCCTGAGCCGCTGATCCTCCAGGGAGCTGACCTCGGCCCCCAGGGCCCGGAACAGCGCCTCCACCTGGGAGCGGCGCACGCCATGGCGCAGGGGATGGGCGTAGAGGGCCTCAAGGTTCCTGAGATGGTGGCGGTTCATTGGCCGATCCCAGAGACCCCACCGTATTGACATCTCCTGAAGCGACCGGGAATCGTCACAGTCCGAACCGGAACAGGCTGGGCTTGGGGGCTCCGATCAGGGGCAATCCCCGGTTCGCCGCTTCGACTGGCGCGTCAATCCAGCTTGATCACATCGACCCCGCCGCGACCGAGCTTGTTGAGTTCCCCGGCAGCCCTCAGGGCCGCCTCGTGGGTATGGAACCCATGGGCGGACTGGGGATCAGCCACGTCGATCAGGCTCTGATCCTGGGGATCAATGGCGATGTACGCCCCGCTCTGCAGCCGCTTCAGCACATAGCACTCCGGATGGGAACAGTCCAACGGGTGGGCGGGATCGATACCGGGGGCCCAGAAATGCATGGTGCTCTACGAGGCGTTTTGCTTCTCCGAAGCGAAAGGGTGTTCCGCCACCGGCGGTTGCCGGGGCATCGAAACGCAGACCACATTCAAACGCAGGCCAGCTGAGAACGCCAGGCGGGGAAGGTTCAAGATCAGGGGCAGCTGGCCAGATGCTCAGGTGTCATTGCCACCGAAATCCTCGTTGTAGCCCGCATAGGGATCGAACTCGCTCCAGCCAGGGCTGGCCTGTTGCAGCAGGCCAGCGCGAGCGTCAATGTCATTCATCAGGGTGTTGCCCGTCGGCACCGTGTCGCAGGTGATCGATCCGTCCTGGCCGCGCACGCAGTTCTCAAATTGGATGCCCGCCCAGCCGGGAGGGCTGATCAGCAACGGACCGGTGAAGGCCAGCAGCGGCAACAGGCGCGAGAGCCGAAACCAGAAGCGGAGACAGGAGCGGTTGCGGCTGGGCATCGGCGGGTGATCACGGCGGAGCGGGTGGGCTGGGATGATGGCAGAGGTTCGTGCCTTACGGGATGTACACCGACTGGACCGCCGTGATCCTGCTGCTGCTCACCGCGGCGCCTCTCGCCGTCGTGGTCGCCACGGCCGCCTTCTTCATCTGGCGTCAGAAGCGCAAACAGCTGCGCTGAGGGACGGGAACGTGAGCAGGTGGCTTGAGTTAGCGCTCAAGCGCCCTTGGCCGAGGCAGTCCAGGCAGGTGCGGTACTGCTGATCACCCATGCGCAAGGTGCCGCTGCCGCCGCAACGCCGGCAGATCACCGCGTGGCTAGAGGATTCCGCCGCGATGGCGGAATCGATGCCAGCGCCAGCTGGTCGGGCGTGGGCAGTGATGGCGTTCATCGTGACCTCACGGGTCAGGCAGAGATGCCTTCACTCTGGCGACTCCCAAGGCTCCCGATCCCGAAAGCTTCCTTAAGGATGGAGCGCCGTCAGCCGCCAGGGTTTGCAGCAGCTCTTGGGCGCTGAGGCTGCTGCCGACGGGGACCAGTCCCAGGCTCGCCGCCAGCAACCCCACCAGGCCCGGCCCATCGCCGCCCCGCTCACGCCAGCCCACCACGCCGCCATCCGCCTCCCGCTTGCTCAGGCGCCTCCCCTCGGCATCGCGCCAGAGCGGCACATGCCAGTAGGCCGGCGGCATTTGCCCGAGGGCGGCCATGACCGCCACCTGCGCCGCGGTGGCCTCCAGCAGATCCTCGCCTCGCACCACTTCGTTGATGCCGAGGCTGAGCTCATCCACCGCCGTGGCCAGGTGGTAGGCGATGTATCCGTCGGCCCGCCGCAGCACCACATCGCCCACCCGCAGCTCGGATGGGCGACTGATCCAGCCACCGCCGGAGCCCCAGGCCAGCTCCCACCAAGCCAGCTCCTGGGGCGGGATGCGGAGGCGCCAGCTGGGTAGACGCCCCTGCAGCGGCCCCCAGATCGGCTGGCGCTGGCGACAGGTTCCGGGATACACGACCATGCCGCCATGGGGGGCCGAAACATCGGCCAGCAGGCGACGGCTGCAGCGGCAGGGATACAACAGGCCCTGGCGGCGCAACAGCGAAAGCACCGAGGCGTAAACACCACGCTGCTCGCTCTGGCGAACCAGCGGCGGATCCCAGTCCAATCCCAACCAATCCAGGTCGGCGAGGATCGCCGCTTCAGCGCCGGGGCGATTCCTGGGGAGATCCAGATCGTCGATACGCAGCAGCCAGGCCCCTTGCTCTAGCCGCGCCCTGAGCCAGCCGATCAAGGCCGTGCGGAGGTTGCCCAGGTGCAGAGGGCCGGTGGGGGAGGGGGCGAACCGGCCCCGATAGCCGCTTTGACGCAGATCGTGGCCCTGATCCACGAGCTGCCGCAGATGGCTCGGCAGGGCCAACCGGCGATTGGGGCCGAGCTGATCCGGGCTCAGGGCTGGATTCCGGGGAGCGTCACCAGGTGTTGGAGGGGCCGCGTCAGCGGATGCCGCCGATCAACCCTGGACCCGATCCTTGAAGAGCTTGCCGGCGGTGAAGGCGGGAACGCTCTTGGCTTCGATCTTGATCTTCTCGCCGGTTTTGGGGTTGAGACCCTGGCGGGCGGAGCGCTCGCGACGCTCGAACGAGCCGAAGCCCAGGATCGAGACCTTCTTGCCTTCCACAACCGAGTCGACGATGGTGTCGATCAGGGCGTCGACGACCTGAGCGACATCCGTCTTGGTCTGTTCGGTGCGGATGGCGACGAGATTGACGAGGTCAGCTTTGTTCATGGGTCGGGGGATGCGTCCGATGAGATGAGTTGGAGTGGGTGAAACCGGAGCAAGCATGCCCGGGTTGGGGAAGAGCGGAGCGGAGCGGGCCCGGCCGCCGTGTTGGAAATGGCCGGCCAATCGTATGGGGGACAGGCTGGAGCCGCAACCAAAAAGGCCGGTCCTGTCAACGATCTGGGTTTATTCCAGCTGACGATCAGCCCAGATCGGCAGGATCAGCCTGTTGCGACGCCAAGGCCGCTAGATCCAGCTGCCGCAGCTGCTGATGGGCCTCGGGCCCCAGCAAGGCCTCTCCCCGCAACGCCCCCAGGGCAGCCCCCGTGGCGATCCAGGCCGGAGAACCGGGCGGCAACCAGCGGCGCAGGCCCTCCAGGCTGGCCAGCTGGCGGGGCCAATGGAAGGTGAGGCGACGGCGCAGCGGCTGCAGCCGACCTGGCGCCAGGGGCACTAGCAGCCGGCCGCAGAAGAGCAGATCCGCGCCCGGCCCCAGCCCATCGCGGCAGAGCAGCACGCAGGCCCCCGGCGAGGGACCGGGGGTCCAGAGCAGCCCAAGCCCCGGCGCCGGCTCCAGCCCCGCCCCGAACGGTTGCAGCCGTTCGACGCCCGGCAGCAGGAAGGCCTCCTGCTCCTGCACCAGCACCGGCCAGCCCAGCAGGCGCTGCAGCTGGCGGCAGGGGCCATGGCCGTCGCGGCCGGTGAGCACCATCCAGCCCTCATTTTGCCGCTGCCGGCGGCCCTCAAGGAAGGCGAGATTGGCGGGGGTGGCCGCCGGACAGTCGACCAGCACATCGCCGACGGCGGTGCTGAGCAACCAGGCGCTGCCAGCGTGGGTGTCGCGATGGGGAGCGAACAGCCAGAGGCCTGTGCGCACCTCCGTTGGAGGTCGTCCGGCCGACTGGTGGGGGAGCTCGACCGTCAGCGCATCGCTTCAGCTCTGCCCCCACCTTGGCAGCTCGGCGTCGCCGTGGAGAAGGGAGTGAAGCGGCAGACCCCGCTCGGACAGGGGGGGCTGCTCGGACAGGGGGGCCGCTCGAAGAGGGGGCTGTTCGGACAAGGGTTGCGCCTGGGCATCCCAGGCAGCGGCTCGGGCTGGAAGCGGCGGCGGGCGGATGGCTAAATTGGGAGAACGCCATGGCGCCCCCATCGGTGATCAGGATTGGAAATCCCTGGCCCTTGGGAGCCGCCTGCACCGCCCGGGGCGTGAACTTCTCCTTGGTAGCCCCCCTTGCCACAAGGGTGGAGTTGCTGCTGTTTGCCGATGGATCGGCCGCCGAACCGCAGCGGGTGATCGAACTGGATGGTCAGCACCGCTCCAACGACCACTGGCATGTGGAAGTGGAAGGCGTGGGCATCGGCTGCTGTTACGCCTACCGGGTGTTCGGGCCGCTGTTACCGGGTGGCCACGGCTTCAACCCCTCGAAGGTGCTGCTCGACCCCTGCGCCCGGGCGATCGGCGGCTGGGATGTCTACCAGCGGGGAGCAGCCGTGGGAGCGGCACCCAACACCCACTGCTGCCTCAAGGGGGTGGTGACCGAACGGGACCCGTTCGAGTTCAGCACCGCGCCACGACCCCGCCATCGCTGGCAGCGCAGCGTGATCTACGAGATGCACGTGGGAGGCTTCACCCAGGGGCTGGGCTGCCCGGTGGCCTCGGAGCGGCAGGGCACGCTGCTGGGCCTGATTGAGGTGCTGCCCTACCTGCAGGAGCTGGGGGTGACGGCCCTGGAGCTGCTGCCGGTGATGGCCTTCGACCCCCAGGATGCGCCAGCCGGACGCAACAACCACTGGGGTTACAGCCCCTTGAGCTGGATGGCCCCCCATCCGGGCTACCTGAGCACGAATGATCCGCTGCAGGCGCGGCAGGAGATGCGCCAGCTGGTGCGGGCCTGCCACCTGGCCGGCATCGAGGTGATCCTTGACGTGGTCTACAACCACACCACCGAGGGCAACCAGAACGGCCCCACCCTCAGCTGGCGGGGCTGCGCTGACACGCTGTACTACCACCAAAACGCGCGCGGCGACTACCTGGACGTGAGTGGTTGCGGCAACAGCATCGCCGCCAACCGACCGCTGGTGCGGCGCCTGATTCTTGAGTCGATGCGCTGCTGGGCCGTGGAGCTCGGCATCGACGGCTTCCGCTTCGATCTCGGCATCGCCCTCAGCCGTGGCGAACAGCTGGCTCCGCTCGACCAGCCACCGCTGTTCGAGGCCATGGAAGCCGATCCGCAGTTGGCGGATCTGAAGCTGGTGAGCGAACCGTGGGATTGCGGCGGCTTGTATCGCCTCGCCGATTTCCCCGCCAGCCAGATCGGCAGCTGGAATGGCCGCTTCCGGGATGACCTGCGCCGCTTCTGGAAGGGAGATGAGCGCACCTGCTGGCCCCTCAGCCAACGGCTTGCGGGCAGCGCCGATCTCTACGGCGGCCAGCCGGCGGCCCTGGGCCGCTCGATCACCTTCCTCACCGCCCACGACGGCTTCACCCTGGCGGATTTGGTGAGTTTCAACCGCAAGCACAACCTGGCCAACGGCGAAGAAGACCGCGATGGCGATAACCACAACAACAGCTGGAACCACGGCGTGGAGGGCCCCTGCAGTGATCCGGCGGTGCTGGCCTTACGCCAGCGCCAGATCCGCAACATGTTCTGCTCGCTGCTGCTGGCGCCTGGGGTGCCGATGCTGCTGATGGGGGATGAGGTGGGCCGCAGCCAGGGGGGCAACAACAACACCTGGTGTCAGAACAACCCGCTGGGTTGGATGCACTGGTGCCCCGACCCGGATGAAGCGGCCCTACGCCGTTTCCTCAGCCGCCTGATCCGTTTGCGCCAGCACCTGGCCGCCCTGCTGAATCCGGAGCTGCCGCTTCCGGACGGACCGGGCCGCATGGGCGAAGCGGGATCGCCCTGGCGCGAATGGCACGGCATTGAGCTGCGCAATCCCGACTGGGCCAGCTGGTCCCACAGCCTGGCCTGGAGCCTGGTGGACCCGCTGCGGGGGCCCTTGCTGTGGTGCGGCATGAATGCGTATTACCAGGGTAATGAATTCGAGCTGCCCTTCCGGGCTGGGGGCTGGCTGCGGGTGATCAACACCGCCCTGCCGGCGGATCAGGATCTGCCGGAAACGCCCCAGCCGTGGATCGGCACCAAGGTGCCACTGGTGGGCCGGAGCCTGGTGTTGATGCTGGCGCCGCAGCTGCTCGAGGGGCTGCGCCTGGCGCCGCCGGACCCGGGGAAAAAGTGATCGCCACGGCTCTAAATCCGCGGCAGCTTGCTTAACCGCAACGCAACCGAATCTTGATTCCGACAGCAATTCTCTTCGGCGGACTCGCCACTGCCTGGAGGTGAATCCACGCCAGATCGATCCATGGATCTGATCGCCTCAGGCTTGCGTCGCGGCCCAGCCCTACACCCCAACACCCAGCCGCTCCACCCCCGGCGAGTGCATGCGCACATCCTCAGGGCGGGCTAGCACCCCCGTGAGCGCCTCGGCTTCCAGGGCCGCCAGCGCCTGCAGCCGCCCCTGGGTGTCCTCCCGCCCGAAGCGCTCCTCGGCCAACAGCCAGTAGGCCCCGAAATGCCGGGCCTCGCTGGCCAACAGATCGGTGTAGGCAGCCCGCAGGGCTGGTTCCGGGCTGTGGGCCGCCAGCAACGCCAGGCGTTCGTGGCTGCGGGCCTCGATCAGTCCGGCCACCAGGAAGCTGTCCAACATGCGGGAGGGCTCCTGCCGCCGCACCGCCGTGGCGAGGCTTGCGCCATAGGCGGGGGCAGGCAGGGGCCGCAGCGGCAGGCCTCGCCGCTCCAGCAACGCCACCACCCGCTCGAAATGCTCCAGCTCCTCCCGGGCGATCGGGCTGAGCACCGCCGCGAGGGCGCCATCGCCCGGATAGCGGAACATCAGCTGCAGGGCCGCCCCCGCCGCCTTGCGTTCGCAGTGGGCGTGATCGAGCAGCACCACATCGGGCCGCGCCAGGGCCTGCTCCAGCCAGGCACCGCTGCTGGCGGCCGCCAGCCAGCGCACCCGCGCCACCCCCGCCTGCGGGGCCGGAGCGTCCGTGCCATCTCCAAGGCCGCCAGAGGTGGCGATCCCGTCCGAGGCTGTGGCGGTGACGCAGAACAGGCTGGGGCCTGGCTCGCTGGACGCGCCGCCGGGATCATCGCCGCGGTGGGCTGGCTGCCGCTGGCCGTTGTTTGCCTGAAGGCTGGACGCGCCGCCGCCGGGGGCCTGGCTCACGGGCCCTCCCGCAACCGCCCCACCAGGCCTTCGAGCGCCAGCCGGTAGCTGCCGGGCCCGAAGCCGCAGATCACCCCCAGGGCCTTGTCCGCCAGCAGCGAGCGGTGGCGGAATGCCTCGCGGGCATGCACGTTGCTCAGGTGCAGCTCCACGAACGGGATGGCCACGGCCAGCAGGGCGTCGCGGATCGCCACCGAGGTGTGGGTGTAGGCGGCGGCATTGATCAAGATGCCGTCGCAGTGGCCGCTCGCCTCCTGGATGCGATCCACGAGGGCGCCTTCGTGGTTGCTCTGGAAGCAGGCCAGTTCAACCCCGAGGCCCTCGGCCTGTCGCCGCAGGTCCGCCTCGATCGCCGCCAGGCTGAGGGCGCCATAGAGGCCCGGCTCCCGCTGGCCCAGCAGGTTGAGGTTGGGGCCGTTGAGCAGCAGCACGCGCATCGTTCCGCCGGGATCCGAGGGCCGTTGGCTGAATCGTAGGCAGCTGGGGGGAGGGGGATGCCGGCTGGTAAGGTCTAGTGGTGTGGATCGGGTCGGTGCCCGAGTGGTTAATGGGGGCGGACTGTAAATCCGCTGGCTCTGCCTACGCTGGTTCAAATCCAGCCCGGCCCATCTCCCACACGCCCTTGTAGCTCAGCGGTAGAGCACTCCCTTGGTAAGGGAGAGGTCACGAGTTCAAGTCTCGTCAAGGGCTTCTACAAGATTCCTTGGCGCCACTGCACCGCCTAGGGTTCGTTCCCGCCGGTTCCAACAGTTGCCGACCGATGCCCAGCGGCGACCCGTATTTCGAGCTGCGAGCGGTGGAGGCCTGGCTGGGCCCGCGGCGGGTGTTCGAAGACCTCAGCCTGACGCTGCGCCTGGGTGAGCACACCGCAGTGCTGGGCCCCAATGGATCCGGCAAGAGCTCGTTGCTGCGCCTGCTGGGCCGCTCCATCTATCCGGTGGTGAAGCCAGGCTCCCAGCTGCGGATCTTCGGCAGCGAGACCGTGAATCTCTGGGAACTGCGCCGCCGCGTCGGACTGGTGTCCCAGGACCAGCAGATCGCCTATGGGGCGTCGGTGCCAGCGGCGGAGGTGGTGCTGTCGGGCTTCTTCGGCTCGGTGGGCCTGGGCCGGCCGCACCAGCCCAGCCCAGCCCAACGGCGCCGAGCGTTGGAGCTGCTGGCGGACCAAGATCTGGCGGACCTGGCCGACAGGCCCTACGGCCAGCTGTCCCAGGGGCAGCAGCGACGTCTGCTGCTGGCTCGGGCTCTGGTGCATGAACCGCGGCTGCTGGTGCTGGATGAACCGCTGCAGGGCCTGGATCTGGCGGCACGCCACCGCGTGCTGGCAAGCCTGCGTCGCCTCGCCCAGGCGGGAACCACCCTGCTGATGGTGACCCACGAGATCGAGGCGATCCTGCCGGAGATCCAGCGCTGCCTGCTGCTGCGCCAGGGCAGGCTGCTGGCCGATGGCCCCCCGGAGGAGGTGCTGCGGGATGCCACCCTGAGCGCGCTGTTCGGCACGCCGCTCCAGGTGCTGAGCGCTGCTGGCTACCGCCAGGTGCTGCCGGCGGATTGAGAGCGAAGGCCCAACGGCCGGATGGGGTTGCCTCACTCAAACGCGGACTGCCTGGGGAGCCTGGCGGGTCTGCTCAGGAGCGTTGATCATCGGCGTGCGACCGATCAGGAATGCTGAGAGGTTGACTTTTTCCGCAGCCACCTGCCGTTTTCCCCGATTTAAGGCGGGTTTTTCCACAAGTGCCGGCGTGGGACTCAGCTCCATCGGCTCGCACCGCCATCGGCCTGGGGAAACCGATCCGTGCCTTGACATCACGCGCCGAGTTCCTTTTCGGGAGGCTGGTGGCGCCAAGATTGGCCGAGACACCAGTGCCCAGCTGGGTCCTGGCGTTGGTCCCACTGGGACGCGATCGGGTTGGTGCTGTTTGACCCGTTAGCGACCCTGTGGCGAGATGGGGGGGCAACTTCGCCATGCCGATGGCCGCGCCTCGCACCGATGGCTCCCCAACCTCTCCAGGGGCCGCAAGCCGCATGGTCATCCCCTTGCCTTCAGCCCAGGCCCGGCAGATGGAGGTGGTTGCTCCCGAGCGGTTCGAGCAGGCGGCCGAGGTGATCGCCAGCGTGCGTGCCGGCCGAACCGTGCTGCTGCAGGCGGACCATCTCGAACCCGAAACCGGTCAGCGTCTGATCGATTTCGTCTGCGGTGGCATGGCTGCCCTCGATGGCCAGTCCCAACGCCTGGAGGATCGGGTGTTCCTGTTTGCGCCCGCCGCGGTCGTGATTTCGCATCTCTGAAGTCTTGGCGCCCGCGGTGATTGGCCTTGCTCAGCTGCGAACTGCACCCAATTGCCCCCATTGGGGGGCATCGCCGAACCGGGCCGCAAGGGCAGGCTGAACGCTGGCAAACCGCTGATGGCCATGCCGATTCGCCCACCCCTGCCGGCCCCTGTGCCGCGCAAGCCGAGGTTGTCGACGGAGCTGGAACGATGAGCCAGATCCCAGCGGCCGCCATCACGATCGCCGAGCTGGAGGCGAATTATTCCTTGTACTGCAAGGCCTTGCGAATGCTGGTCCGGGAAGGTAAGACCCTGGCCAAAATTCAGCGAACCGTGTGCTGGGGCAGGCTCGAGTCGTTGTATCAATGCTATCCAGGCCGTTATAAATCTCCAGATCACCTTTATTTCTCCATCCGTCGTGATCTGGCGGCTAGTCAGGCCGACTGGGCT
>Ga0315904_10005514_pt1 | contig 17540 bp, 12 predicted proteins | sample LakEriMetagenome_6_FD_203529 | JGI IMG/M metagenome (GOLD analysis project Ga0315904, IMG submission 203529) | Freshwater fungal communities from buoy surface, Lake Erie, Ohio, United States - Buoy 12 MA120 | ecosystem: Environmental > Aquatic > Freshwater > Lake | place: USA: Lake Erie, Ohio...
GGAACGCGATCAACTGCCCGAGCGTCATGCTGCCGCCGATCACGTCGCGGCCACCGACATACCAGACGATCAGGCCGCCCAGGCTGAACACAATCTGCATCGACGCGGCGTAGGTGGTGTTGGTGTGTTCCACCCACTGCCGCCAGCGGCGGAGGTGGTCGCTGGCAGCGTGAAAGCGGTCGAGCTCACGCGATTCCTGGGCGAAGGCTTTGACGACGCGGATGCCGGAGAGCATTCCGGAGAGCGTGGTCATCTGCTTGCTGGCCGCATCCCAGAGCCGGTAGTGCCGCGGGTAGACGTGCCGCCAGAAGATCCACGAACCGAGAATCACCAGGGGCACCGGGATGAGCGTGAACATCGCCAGTTTCGGATTGATCCAGACGAGCATCGCGCCGACGGCGACGAGCTGCACGATCTGGAGCAGGAAGCCGCCCGTGATCTGGTGCATGAGGCCGTGCAGCACCTCGCTGTCGTGCGCGACCCGGCTGATCATCGAGCCCACCTGGTGGCGGTCGTAGTAGGCGACCGACAGGCCCTGGAGCTTCCGGACCATCTCTTCCCGGAGCGCCGAGGTGATCCCCGAGCCGATCGCGGAGGTTAGCCGCCCCTTGATCACACCCACCACGGCAAGGAGCACGCGGGAGAACGCCAGCGCGAGCACCACGACGAGCAGGGCCGTCTTGAAGTCGGGCGTGCTGCCGCCCGCCTCGCCGGCCTTGGCGGAAAGAATGTCGTCGACCATGTACTGCTGGAGCTTCGGCGGCACCAGTTCCGCGACGACGCCCACGAAGGTGAGCAGGCAGAGGAACACCGAACCGCGGGCGTACGGAGCCAGCAGACCGCCGACCCTCCGGAGAATCTGACCCTTCTGCAGGCAGCGCGGGCAGGCGTCTTCCGCGGTCTGGAGCCGCAAGCCGCACGATGGGCAGGCGGGCGGGTCGAGCGATCCCTCAAGGCCCTCGACCTCCCCGGGCAGCCCGGCGGCGAGCCGCTCGCGAGATCGGTCGAGCGCCCGCGACACCTTGTGAAACCTGGTCGCGAGGGCATTGGAGTAGCGGACGAGGTCGATCCAGACGCCATCGGTGCGAACCTGCAGCGAGCCGCCGCCGACCCCGGACGTCGTGCGGACTTTCTCCACACCCCGCCAGGCGACTGTCCTGAGGGTGTCGTGGCCGTCGGTGGCTGCGAGGTGGTCGGGTGTCACCACCAGCCATTCGGTCGCCGGTTCGCCCGCAAGGCCGACGTCGGTGCCGACCGAAAGAAGGACCGGTCGGTGGTTGAGCCCCGCTGCATCGAGGCGGCGATGCACGTGGTCGGGCACCCCGGACGGTGGCCCGTGGCCGGCCGCGGCCGTATGCTCATGCCTGTGAGCGGTCGTGGTGATCGCGGTTTCCCTTGCCTGGGTCCTTCGGAGTGCTTCGTCCATGATCTACGAGCGTATGCCAGGAGTGGTTCGGCAGGCTATTTGGTCGGCCGTCGCCCTTGCGGTGACGGTGGTGGCGCCGCTGCCGGCCCGGGCCCTGGAAGAGGGCTTTGCGAGCCTGTTCAACGGCACCGACCTCACCGGCTGGAAGGCCAACGAGAACTCCGACAGCTGGTCGGTGAAGAACGGCGAGATCGTCTGCAAGGGGCCCCGCAGCCACCTCTTCTATGTGGGGGCCGACCCGGCCAAGCCCGAAGAGTTCAAAAACTTCCACCTCAAGGCGGAGGTCATGACGAAGCCGGTGGCCAACTCCGGCATCTTCATCCACACCGCCTTCCAGCCCGATGGCTGGCCGGCCCAGGGCTACGAGGTGCAGGTCAACAACTCGCAGCAAGATCCCGTCCGCACCGGCAGCATCTACAACGTGGTCAAGAACTTCACGCCGCCGGCCAAGGACGACACCTGGTTCGCGATGGACGTGATGGTCAACGGCAAGGTCGTGGGCGTGGCGGTGGACGGCCGCGTGCTCTTCGAGTTCGTCGAACCGGACGGTGCGACGGGTACGCGGAAACTCTCGCAGGGCACCTTCGCCCTCCAGGCCCACGACCCCGGTAGCGAAGTCCATTACCGCAACATCCGCGTGAAGCGGATGCCGTAACTCCTGGCCCTGCCGCACCGCTCGGGACTGCCCGTGCCCGTCGCCGGACGCTCGCCTCGGCCCTCCAGGCCTCGGCTCTCTGCATGTCCGCTGCGCTTCGCCATCGTGGCTGCGCTTGCTTCCATAGCCCGGCTCCTGGGCACGGGCAGCCCCTCGCTGTCCCCCGTAGCACAGGTTTTCAACCTGTGTGTCCCCTCGCATTGGGCTCAGGGCTTCCTGTCAGGCTGACACCGTGCAGACCCGTGCCACTGCATTTTTCAACCGTTTGTGCCGATAATGCCGGTGGTGCGGGCTGCGCCGGCGAGGGGCCGGAGGCTGCCCACGACCAGACTCGGGAGGGATTCATGGTCACCGGGAAACTGCCGGCGGGGATTCGCGACGACATCACCCAGTGCATCGGCCGCACGCCGCTGGTGCGGCTGCGGCGTGTCTCGGAGGGCTGCGTGGCCACCGTCGCCGGCAAGATCGAAAACATGAACCCGCTCTGGAGCGTGAAGGACCGCATCGCCGGCGCGATGATCGAGGCTGCGGAACGCGACGGCCTGATCGGCCCCGACACCGTGATCATCGAGCCCACCAGCGGCAACACGGGCATTGGCCTGGCCTACGTCTGCGCCGCCCGCGGCTACAAGCTGCGGGTCACGATGCCTGAAAGCATGAGCCTCGAGCGGCGGCGGATGCTCAAGGCGCTCGGGGCTGAGCTCGTGCTCACGCCAGCGGCCGAGGGCATGCCCGGCGCCGTGCGGCATGCCGAAGAAATCAGCCACTCGAGCACGCAGTTTTTCATGCCGCAGCAGTTCAAGAACCCGGCCAATCCCGACGTGCACCGGCGGACGACGGCCGAGGAGATCTGGGCCGACACCGAGGGGCAGGTCGACATCGTTGTCTGCGGCGTGGGCACCGGCGGCACAATCACGGGCGTCGGCGAGGCCCTCAAGGCGAAGAAGCCGGGCATCAAGGTGGTGGCCGTCGAGCCGGCCAACAGCCCGGTGATCACGCAGAAGCTTTCGGGCCAGCCGATCAAGCCGGGCCGCCACACGATCCAGGGGATCGGCGCGGGGTTCATCCCGGACATCCTCAACCTCGACATCATCGACGAGGTGGTGAAGGTGGACGACGAAGACGCGATGGAGACGGCCCGGCAGCTCGCCAAGCGCGAGGGGTTGATGTGCGGGATCAGCTGCGGCGCCGCCGCGTGGGGTGCGCTGCAGGTGGCGCGACGATCGGAGAACGCCGGCAAGCTCGTGGTCGTGGTGCTGCCCGACCTCGGCGAGCGGTATCTCTCGACGCGGCTCTTTCCGGAGTGAGTGGAAGTCGCGTCGGCCTCAGGCAGCCCAATCGCGTGAGCGATGGGGGCAGAGGTCAGGTCTGACGAGGGGCAGCCGTACGCCTTACGGCGTTACGCTTCTTGGGCAGAGGAGCAGCCGTACGCCTTACGGCGTTACGCTTCCTGGGCAGAGGAGCAGCCGTACGCCTTACGGCGTTACGCTTCCTGGGCAGAGGGGCAGCCGTACGCCTTACGGCGTTACGCTTCCTGGGCAGGAAGCCCAATCGCGTGAGCGATGGGGACGGTGCGGCGCGTCTTACCGCCGCCGCTGGGCGAACAGCCAGTCGAGTACCGCGGGATTGCGATACGCCGGCGTCCATGAGTCGTGGCCAACGCCTTCGAGTTCCGAGTAGATGGGCGTCCCGCCGGCGGCCTTGATCGCCGAGATCATCGAGCGGGAAAGCCCGACGGGCACGACCGGATCCGCCTCGCCATGGAAACACCACGTCGGCAGCGACGCGATCCTCGCCGCCGTGGCTTCGTCGCCACCGCCGCAGATCGGTAGGATCGCGGCGAATCGCTCGGGCATGCGGGCCGCGAGTTCCCAACTGCCGTAGCCCCCCATCGAGAGGCCGGTGAGGTAGAGGCGATCCCGGGCGGCCGCTTGCTCAGAGGCCAGCACGGCCTCGAGGGCGGCGATGGCGGCGGCCCCGTCGGTTGTCGGCGCGTCGGGCAAGGCCGCTGCCTTCTTGGTCTGCCAATCCAACGCGATCCAGGCGTGCTCCTCGCGGCACTGCGGCACGACGAGAAAGCAGGGATGCCGGCTCCGCAGCGGCGGCTCCGCCATCCACGTGGGGAAGTACTTCAACTGCCGCTCGTTGTCGTTGCCCCGCTCGCCCGCTCCGTGCAGAAACAGCACGACGGGATAGGTCGTCGCGGGCTCGATCGTGGCCGGACGCAGCAGCCGAAAACGGAACTCCACCGGCTTCCCGTTCTCGGTGACAGTGACCGCTCGTGACTCGTAGGCACCGGTGCCTGACTCCCCGGCAGAGAGCTGCGTGTGCATCAGCATGACCGCTCCCAGGATGAGGCCTCGAGCCAGCATCTCACTCCTCGTCGGCCGTGTCGCCGAGGGCGAGCTTCACCCTTCGCGGCATCGTCATCCGCGCAAACATGCCCAAGGCCCCCTTCGGCAGACCGAGGAACTCGAGATTCTCAAACCATCCAGGCACCTCCGCGGCGAGCTTACTTACGCGAGTGCCCCGCAGGTCGAGTCGCCGCAGGCTCTTGAGGTCTTTGAGCTGCATCAGTCCCTCGTCGGTGAGCGGCCCACCCACGAGTTCGAGCACCTCCAGGTCCTTGAGCGAATCTGACCGGAATCCAAGCAGCACCGCGAACACGTCGTCGGCACGGCCGTTGGCCAGCCGCACCGCGACGAGCTTGTCGGCCACGTGGCCGAAGTCCTCGCCGAACGACCGCCGCAGCCAGTCGGTCTCCTCCATGTCGATGCTGCCCCCGCGCTCGATCGTCTCCGTGGCGACCTCCTGCTGCTGCGCGTAGGCGTCGATCTTCGAGGCGAGCCACTCGATCTTGCTGGCCTTGAACTTCACGTACTCGTTGGCTTCGTCGAACGCCTTCTGGAGCCGAATGAACTCTTGCGGATCGCCGCCGCGGTCGGGGTGGGCCTTCATCGCCTTCGCCATGTAGGCCTGCTTGACGTCCTCGAGCGTCAGCGGGGGGCGGAGGCCGAGCATCGCCAGGCATTCTGGGATCTGGGCGTCGGGGAGCGGGGCGGCGTGCGACATATGGGCGCTCTGGGAAAACGGGGTGGACGAAGCCTACGCGACGACCGTGCGGCCGTCCACGCGCGGCGGCCTTGGTTCGGCTTGATCGCAGCCGGCGGATTGCCTATCTCCCCACTGCCGCCGCCGGAGGGATCCGGTCGGATGCGGCATCCAAGGAGGGCAGTCATGGGTTTCGACGCGTCGAGCTGGGTGGTTGCGCGTGAGGTCGCGGCGGCCGCTGTGATCGTAGGCGTGGGGGTCGGTTGGCGGTTGATGACCGGCAGCCTCGAGGCGGACGCCACGCCTCCTCAGGTGTCGGCACCGGCGAACCCTGGCCTCAAGCCGGTCGCGATCGTCAACGGGGTCGACATCACCTCCGATCAACTCGCGACGGAGTGCCTCGCTCGCCACGGCGGCAGCGTCCTGGAGACGCTCGTCAACCGCCGCATCATCGAGCAGGCCTGCCAGCGGCAGGGCATCACGGTCTCGCCGCAGGACGTCAGCGGCGAAATTGACGCGATGGCTCGGCGGTTCAGCGTGCCTCGCGACAAGTGGTTGGAGATGATCCAGCAGGAACGCGGGATCACGCCCAAGCAGTATGCCGACGACATCGTCTGGCCGATGCTGGCCCTCCGGACGATCGCCCGCGGAGCGGTCGAGCCGTCGGCCGAAGAGCTGCAGCAGGCCTTCGAGAACAGGTTTGGTCCCGCCGTGAAGGCCCGTATCATCGCCTGCCGCAGCCGGCAGGATGCCGAAGCGGTGCGCGCCAAGGCTCTCGCCGCCCCCGAGGAGTTCGGTGCCCTCGCCCGCCAGCATTCGGTCGATGTCGGCAGCGCCAGCGCCAACGGCTGGGTGCAGCCGATCCGCCTGCATTCTGGTGATGCGGCGTTCGACAAGGCCGCGTTTACCCTACAGGAAGGCGGCATCTCCGAGGTCGTCCAGGTGGCCGATCAGTTCATTGTCATCAAGTGCGAGGGACACCTGCCGCCCTCGGGCGCGACGCTCGACGAGGTCCGTCCGCAGCTGGCTGAGGAGCTACGGGAGCGGAAGAGCCGCCAGGCATCGAGCGAGGTCTTCAAGAAGCTTCAGGATGCGACCACCGTCGAGAACGTCATGAATGATCCGGCGAAGGCCGGCAGTCGGCCCGGCGTGGCAGCCCTCGTCAACAGCCAGCCGGTGACGCTCGAGGAGGTGAAGTCGGTCTGCCTCGAACGGTACGGCCGCGATGTGATCGAGGTGCTGGTCACGCGGACGCTCGTCGAGCAGGCCCTCAAAAAGCAGCAGCAGACGGTGACGCAGGCCGACCTCGACGCGGAGATCGCCCGCGCGGCCACGCAGATGGGCTTCACGAAAGCCGATGGCACCGCCGACACCGCCGCCTGGCTCGATCGCGTCACCCGCGAGGAGAAGGTGCCGATGCGGCATTACATGGAGGACGTCGTCTGGCCGACGGTGGCCCTCAAGAAACTCGTGGGCGGCGTGTCAGTGTCGCAGGAGGACCTCGACAAGGCGTTCGCGGCGACGTTCGGCCCGCGGGCGAAGTGCCGGATCATCGTGCTCGACAGCCAGCGGCGGGCGCAGGAGGTCTGGCAGATGGCCCGGCAGAACCCCGCCCCCGAGCACATCGCCACCCTCGCTGAAACCTATTCCGCCGATCCGACCACGCGATCGCTCCGCGGCGAGGTGCCCCCGATCCAGCGGTGGGGCGGCCAGCCGACGCTTGAACGGGAGGCCTTCGCGCTCAAACCGGGCGAACTCTCGGGTGTCGTCCAAGTGGCCGATCGCTTCATGGTGATCTACTGCGAGGGCTTTACCGAGGCGGCGAAGGTGTCGTTCGCCGAGGTGCGGAACGAACTCTACGACGACATTTTCGAGAAGAAGCAGCGGATCGAGATGGGCCGTCACTTCACGCACCTGCGGGAGTCGGCGGCCATCGACAACTTCGTCGCTGGCACAAGCCAGTCGCCCACGCAGGCAGCCCGGGCGGGCGGCCCCGCTGGTGCTGGCCTGCCTCCGACGACCCTCACGAAGACCGAAGCAGCCGATCTCGCCAAGCCCCGCGCCGGCAGCGCGAAGGCGGCGCAGGGCGTCGTGCCTGCGGGCCATCAGGCACCAGTCCAGAAGTAACGCGTTTCACACAAGATCCCGGCGAGTCGCGGCGTTTCCGCAGCCGGCCTGAGGCACGGCCGGTCCGCTGTCACGTGCGATGCACTCGACCGAGAGAATCAAGCGTGAACCGTAGAGGCCGAAGGCCGTAAGGCCTCGGGCGCGGTCGAAAAGATGCCGAGTCCGTTTTGACCGCGCCCCACGCCTTACGGCGTTGGGCTTCTACGGGGGTGGAAAGCGGCTGAGAACATGCGAGGGCTGATGGAGCGAGGGGCTGCCCATGCCAATCAAACGTCCGACGAGAGGGCACGGGCAGACTCGAGCCTCGTGAACACCTGAAGATCACATGTGACCCAGATCAGGTGAGCCGTACGAGCCAGTCGCCGGCCTACGGCGCCGGCATCTCCCAGGCGGTCTGGAAGGAGATGCCGTTGTCGTCGGTGCGGAGGGTCGTCGCCCCCACGCCGAACATGCCCTCCATCTCCTCGTCGCTCGGCAGCAGTTTCTGCATGCCCGTGAGCAGGTCGCGGTAGGACTCCTCGACGTCTTCCGGCACCAGCGACTGCATCATGTCGCGGAGCACGCCGAGCGTGCCACCGGAACGCGAACTGTCGCTGATGCCGAACACCCGCGCCGGTTCCAGTGCCAGCAGCTCGGCGGCCCGGCGGGGCACGTCGCTCTCGCGGAGCGACGATTCGCCCGCGGGCGGATTGCGGATGGCGGTGAGCGTTCGCTCGAGGGAGTCGGCGCCGATGCCGACCACGAGGTGGTCCTGGCCGAGAAACACCGCCGGCCCGTCGGGCAGGCGCACGCCGCGAAAGCCCTGTTCCTCCTGCAGCTCTCCGCCGGCCATGCCGGCGAGCCGCTGCAGGATCTTGCCGAAGGGAGCGTCGTCGGTGATCTGCCAGATCACCGCGAGTCGGTCGGCGATCTGTCGGGCCTGCTGGCCGCCGTCGCGTCCGCGCGCCCGTCGGGCCTCCGCGAAGGCCTCAGCCACACGGGGTGGGTAGCTCACGATCCAGTGGCGGCTGCCGAGCGACGTGAGCACCTGCGGCAGTTCCACTCCCAGCCATCCCTGGGCCTGCATCTCCACGGCCATGAACATGGTGGCGGTCTGCTCGCCCCCGGCGGCCACCGCGTATTCCTTCACAGTTTCGTAGGCCTTGCCGAGATCGAGGGAGATCTGCGAGAAGTCGATCGCCTCGCGGGTCACGAACGAAGGCACCTCGGCGGCATCGCAGTCCTGATCGAGGATCCGCATCAGGCTGGTTCGCGGAGCGGGCAGCGAGGCGAACAGGCCGCTGCGGAAGCGGCCCTCGTCGAGCGTCTGACGCCAGGCGATCGGGCCCAGCGCGTCGGCCCCGATCATGGCGAGCCCGTCCCTGGTCGGTTCGTCACCGTAGGCCGTCATGAGGACCCGCGGATCGACCACGACATCGAGTAGGGGCAGGCCCGCGGGCAGTGTCGCGGCCATGCCGGGAGTCTCGAGCGCCTCGGCGACCGGCGAACGCAGCGTGTCTGCATTGGCCGCATGGGCCGCCAGGAATCGCTCGAAGATCTCGCGCGACTCCTCGGCCCCCCCATCGACGTCAAAGTCGCGATCGCCGGCCCTGGGCCGGCCGCCTGCCGGCGGCAGCGTTTGCCCGACGACGAGTCGCCCTCCCAGCCGCGCGAGCAAGCCGTAGGTGTGGCCGGTCTTCACAAGCTTCGCGTTTTTGACCCGCTCCTGGAGTTCTGCCAGCCGCTTCTCGACCGCTTCCTCGTCGGTGCCGTCGATCGACATGTCGCCGAGATCGAGCGCCGACGGGTCGATGCCCATCATCGGCTCGACCATCCAGAGCACCTCGTGGCCGGCCATTTCGAGGTCGACCCGCCTGGTGGTACCGGTCTCGTCCTTGGCGATGTCCTCCTCCAGCTTCCGCTGCGCGGCCGTGATCATGCGCGCCGCCGTCTCCTCCCCCGGCTCGAGCCACATGAGCATCATCGCCAGCGGCGGGAGCCCCTCGTCGCGCCGCCGCATCACGAACCCCGCGCCCATGTCGCCTCGGAAGGCGGCGGAAAGATCCTCCATGCGCAGGTCGTAGCGGCCCAGGGCCTCTTCGAGGTCTTCGAGGTCGCCGGTCGCTCCGTCCGCGCGAAACGTGTCGAGCAGCACCTTCCATGCTCCCTGCACCCGCGGCTCTGAAAGAGCCACCGCGCCGAACTTCGTCCGCCCGCGAATGGCTTCGAGAAACTCGGCCGGCTGCGGCATGCGAATCGTCACCGCGGTGCCCTCCGGGAGACACTCCCAACTAGGTCGAATCTCGGCGCCGGCCGCGAGTCTGGCGGAGGCGGCCACGAGGAGGACGACACACGAGAACCGGACGGCGCGGGGGCGCATGACGAATCCTTTCGCGAGGGAGGGCACGAGAGCCGCCGGCTTGGGCCGGCCCACGCTACGGCGCTGCTTTCGCCCCTTCCGCCGCCGGTCCGCCGGGCTGGTGCGGTGGGGGTAGGTAGGTGACGCCGTTTTGGGGCTGCGACTCATCGTACGGGTACGTGTCGCGGTGGACGAGGAAGTCGATCAGTTCGTTGGCGGGGATGCCGAATGCCAGCCCTTCGAAGACGGCGGCGCCCGCGCAGGCGACCGCCACCACCTCGCCGCGGGCGTTGAAGATCGGCCCACCGCTGTTGCCCGGGTTGATCGCCGCATCGGTCTGGATGAGTCGCATCTGGTCGATCGTCCGCGTGGTGCTGCTGACGATGCCCTGCGTCACACTCCGCTCCAGGCCGGCCGGATTGCCGATCGCGAACACGAGGTCGCCGACGCGAAGGTCGTCGCGGTCATTGATCACGACCGGCTCCGGCAGCCGCCCCTTCGTTTCCTCCGGATCGAGCTGCAGGATGGCGAGGTCGCGGAGCGGCTGCAGCGAGACGATCTTCACCTTGCGATACTCGTTCTTCTCGAAGCCCTTGTCGGTTCGCCGGAAAAGCGTGACCTGGATCCGCGTGTTGTTCTCGACAACGTGGTAGTTGGTCACGAGGTGGCCGTCCGGGCTGATCAGGAAGCCGGTGCCGAGGCCGCCGGGGTTGCGAACCAGCACCACGGCCTCGCCGAATCGCTTCACCAGTTCGGGCACCTCGCGGGCTTCGAGCCGGCCGGTGCGAAAGATGTCGTGCTGGTGGGAGTCGCCGGCGTCCGCCTCCGGCGTCTCGGCGCGAACGTCGAGCAGCTTCTTCGCGGGAATCTGCAGCACGTCGAAGCCGAGGTCGAGCACCACGCCGTCGTCGTTCCGTCGCAGGAGCGGCGCCGTCACGCGGCTGCCGCCGACGAGCGTGACGGTCACCATCTCGGCCGCGACGGCCGAGCCACACCATGCCACGGCCACGAGCAGCAGCCACCGCGCACTCATCGTCCGGCCTCGTCGGGTTGGTTGGGGTGGTCCTGCCCTTCCGGCCGGCCGCGGTTCTCGCGGTCGTCGGCCGACAGGTACACGATCAGCCGGTCTTGGCTGATCATCGCCAGGTCGCGGTCGCCGTCGCCATCGGCGTCGAGCCCGGCGATCCGCCGCGGCTCGGGCACCATGTCCTTCGACTCGCCCCCGTCGTAGGGATACTTGCGGTCTTCGAACACCTTCCAGGTCACCGACCGCTGCAGCCCCTCCGGCCGACGGAGCATGGCGGTGAGCTGGTGCTTGCGATCATCGCAGAGGGCGATGTCGTCGCTGCGATCGCCGTCGAGGTCGGTGGCGAGGATGCGGTGGATCGTGGATTCGCTGACGCCGCTGCGACGGCCGACGCGGCCGTCGATGCTCTCGAGGAGCTTCAGTTCCCAGGGTTTGCCCCGCGAGAGCCTCACGATGCGGTCCTGGTCGACGAGCAGCAGGCCGAGGACGGGATCCCACCGCAGGCTGCTTCCGGCCGGCGGCTTCACGCTGGCCACGACCCGCATCACGCCCGCCTCGTCGGCCAGGAGCCGATGGAGGAAACCTCCGCCCTGCTCGAGCCCCCACGCTTCAGCCGGTTGGCCGGCCACCGCGGGGAGCGGCAGATAGCTGGCGATCTTCTGACCTTCTGTCAGCATCACCTGATCGACCGGGTGAAGGTCGTCGCCGAGCCACTGGAGGACGCCGTCGGTGAGCCGGGCCTTGCGGAGCCGGCCATCCACCTCGAGCAGCAGGTACTCCGAGAGATCGACCTTGGAGAGCAGCGCGGGAGTCTTCACGTCGGGTTTGCCATCGACGAGCGTCACGAACTTGCCGGCCGTGGCGTAGGCATCCTGAACGAGCAGCGCATCGCCTCCCAGCCACACCACCTGCTCGACCTTGGGGCCGAGGCCTGGATAGCGGGTGACGGTGGGTTCCGGCTTATCGGCCGGCCAGACGAAGAGGTCGAGGTCGGAGCCAACGCGTTGGGCCCACCAGACGGTCGAGCCGACCGAATCGAGGGCAACGATCTTGCGGTCCTTGCCCTCGCGTTCCCACGGCTGCGGGTAGGTGAGCCGGCCGTTCTCCCAACGGCAGCGATGCAGGTCGGCGGCATCCTTCGCCCAGACGAGCAGGGTGCCGGGCTGGCCGGAGGGGGCGGCGAGTGATTTGACGCCGCCGATCGAGGGAAACGATTCCTCGGCGAGCCAGCCGCCGGCACCGAGGCGGTGCATTCGCAGTCGCGGCTGCGCGGAATCGACGGCGACGATCGCGGGCGTCGCTTGCCCGTCCTCGCCCACCAGCATGCCGCACCAGCCCTGGCGGGCGGCGCCGGCGAGCGGCAACGCCTCCTGTCGGCCGACATCGGTCGCCTCGCCTTCGGCCACCTGATATCGCCGCAGCACGCCCTTGTCAGAGCCGCCGAGCAGGTAGACGTCGGCTGTTCCGGACGGACGGGAGCCGATCTGCAGCCCTTCGATCGGCTGATCGTGAAGCGTTTGTGCCGGTAGGAGGCTGCCGTCTGGGCCGCACGGATACCAGCGGACGACCTGCCGGGCCACGCTCGACCACTCGACGAGATCCTTGTCGCCATCTCCGTCGAGATCGGCCAGAAACCAGTCGAGCCGGCCGCGATTCTCCCGGGGCGCGAGCCACACTGCCCGGCTGCCACGGGTGAGCGGCAGCTGCTGGATGCCCTGCTCGCAGCTCACGAGGAGTTCGTGTCGGCCGCCTGCCAGGTCGCGGACGAGCAGGCATCCCGACTTGCCGGTGGGGGTGCCGGCGAGCAGGTTCCAGTCGCCGGTCTTCTTCCAGGCCGCCTTCGTGTCGATCGGCTTGTCGGCCGCCTGGGTGTAGATCGAGAGCCGGTTTGATGGCGCGGTGAGCACGAGCAGTTCCGGACGGCCGTCGCCATCGACGTCGTGGGCCACGGCGTCGACGGGCATTTCGTCGATCGACACCTCGCCGTGCGTCCAGTCGGGCGCCAACGGAAGTTCGTTGGGCCGATCGGGATCGCCGGCGGTGTCGCGGACCCGTTCAGCCTCTGGCAGCCAGCGATAGAGGTCGAGCCGTGCCTGCCGCGGGTTCACCACGATCACGTCGTCACGGCCGTCGCCGCCGAGATCGGCGACGAGCAGCCGCTCAGCCCGGCCCTCGAGCGGGATGACCCGCAGGCCCTGCCAGCCGTCGAAGGAAGGTGCGGCCGCCATCCCCGTGGGCATGGCGGCGAAGGCGATGGCGAGCAGCGCCGCGGCGCCGCGAAACAGGGGGCAACTCATGCGGCCAAGAATACCGCCACGGCACACCGCCCGCCACGAAGCTCGGGCTGCTTCATTCCAGCTCCGGGAGCATTTCCTCGGCGAGGGCCGCCTCACGCAGCTTCTCCAGAGCCTTGGCCTCGATCTGCCGCACCCGCTCCTTGGTGACGCCCAGCGCCGACCCGACTTCCTTGAGGGTCTGGGGCTCGTGCTGGTGGTCGAGGCCGTAGCGGCGGATGATGATCGTCTGCTCGCGTGAATCGAGCCGGTCGAGGAACTTGCCCACCTGGGCGAGCCGGTCGTTGGCGGCCATTCGCTCCTGGTTCTCGTCCGACCGCCGGTCGGCGGCCGACTGGAGAAGCTCCATGTCGGCGGCACGGAACCGATCGCGGTGCTTGTGCTCGTCGGGGATGGAGCGGGCGTAGTTTTTCATGATCGCCCACGACGCGTAGGTGCTGAACTTGTTGCCACGGGCGTAGTCGAACTTCTCCACGGCGCGGATCAGCGACATGTTGCCGTCGCTGACGAGATCGAAAAAGCTGTCGCCGGGGGAGACGCGGCGCTTGGCGATCGACACCACCAGACGGAGGTTGGCCCGCACGATGCGGTTCTTGATATCGACGATCTCCCCGTAGATCCGCTCGATCTGATCCATCAGCCGGGCGCTGGGCCGCTCGAGGTCGAGCTGTTCGCGGAGCGTCGCCGCCTTGTGCTTGAGGTAGTTGAACTTCCGGAACAGCCACACCTCCTGCTCGCGGGTGAGCAGCGGCACTTCGTACAGGCTCGCCAGGTAGGCGGGCAGCCCGCTGGGCCGGCGCACCCGCTTGGCGTCGGGCACGCCGGGAAACGGCTGATCGACGACCTTCTCGGCACTGGCCCTCGAGAACAGGGCGTTGGGGATGTTGTCGAGCGGGAGTTGCATCACCTGCTCGGCCCGCTGGGCGAGGATCACACGGTAGATGCTCGCCTTCGACCGATGGTAGCGGCGGGCGATGGAATCGACGGGCTCGCCGGAGAGATGATGCTGGTAGATGCGGGCGCGGCTCTCCGGACGCAGGTGCCCGTCGGCCGTGGGGAACACGGCGGTGTCGGGGTGGTCTTGGTCGTACCGCTTGAGCGTATAGCGGATCGTCTCCACGCTCCTGCCGAGCCGTTCGGCGATGCGGCGATGCACGTCGGCCGGGCAGGCTCCTGCGACCGCGAGTCGCCGGGCCCACGACACGATCTTTTCGTGCTCGTCGTCGGAGAGTTGGCTGAAGCGGCTGCCCCGCTCGATCCGCAACGGATTGTCGCGGATGAACCGCTCGACGGCGCTGGCGAGGAAGCCCACCCGTCGCCGTCCGTCGACGGAGTAGCGCTGGGCGACGAGGCCATGATCACGCCACCGTGAGATCGTCTTGGTGGACACGTTGAAGCGGCGGGCCAACTCCTCGATGGAGAGCACCTGCTCGCCGGTGTGAATGTCACCGAAAGGCCCGATCGCGGGCTGCACGTCGGCGCGGCCGTCGCCGGGCACGTCATCAAAGAGTCGAACAAAGTTTTCGCTGGGAGCACTGGAACGCATGATCATTCTCCTGCCGGCGGCCGTGCCAGCTGTTGTGACGGGGCGCAGCGACCGCACGGGCATGCTGCCCGAGCCATTCGCCTCGCTCCGACTGGGTCGTGACCGAGACACACCGTCCCATGCGTATGGCGGACATCCATGGCCGCCGTCCGTGCTTGAGGACGTGCTTTTTATACGGAGCCGGCTCAAGTCCGGTTCATGGACAACTGGGATTCTTGAGCGATTTTCAATTGACCACCCGCGGAGCTGCTCTCGAAAAACGCCGTAAGTGGCTTGGCAGAAAAGACTTACGGCACGAAGTCGCCATCGGCGGATTCTCGTTTTCGCTCAGGTGCGTGGTCCTGAGTCCACAAATCCGGCGGAAAAGTTTCGCCAGACACTTTCGTCGCGGGGTCTGGCGGCGGTGTCGCGGAGAACTTTGGCGGGATGAGGGCTGATGGCGACGGATGCCCCTTCTGCAGGACGAAGAACAGGGTGTTTGGCGGCCGGCGGGCGTCGCCGGGCCGGATAGATGGCGAAACGGGGGACGGCAGATGGCAGGAACATCGACGAGCCGGGGTCGATCATGGGCGGGCCTACGACTCGCCTCGGCCATCCTTCTGGGGTCGTGTCTTCCTGGTCTTGGCCTTCTGAGCCCTGGGGCTCCATGGGCTCGGGCCGACGACGAACGTGGCAGTGATGAGCCGGTCGTTGTTGCCGAGTCGCTCGCCGAGTCGCCAGTCACTCCAGTCACTGTCGCCGAGGGGGTGGATGCACCTGCCACGGTCGAGTCAGACACGTCGGACGACGCAGACGCGTCGGACGAAGCAGACGCGTCGGACGAAGCAGACGCGTCGGCGGAGCCCCAGGCAACCGCTGAGCCGGAAGGGACGGAGGGGCCGGAAGGGCCCGCGATCGCCGACCCGATCGGACCTCCCGACAACGGCGTGGTCGAATCGTCGCCCCCCCACCGCATCCGTATCAAACTCAATGTCGCGGGCGAGATCTTCGCGCCGGCGGGTCGCGATGTGCCCCCAGTGCGTCGGCCGATCGCGGTCGATGCGAGATTCGACTTCGTGGAGACGGGCTCCGACGAACCAGGCCGCGGCGTGACTCGCCGCTATCGCGACGCCGTTGCCGATGTGCGGGTCGATGACGCCGTTCGCACGACGCGTCTGCCGCCCGACGCCCGCAGCCTACGGGCGGTGCTCGAGGGCGCGACGCCGATGCCGTCGCTGGAAACGGGTTTCCTTACCCGTGCGGAACTGGACCTGCTGGAGACGCCGTTCGATCCGCTCCTGCTCGACCGCCTTCTTCCGGAAGGGCCCGTCACGATCGGCGATTCGTGGACGGTGTCGGCCGACGCGGTCGCCGGCCTGCTCGCGATCGACACGGTGGAGTCGGGCGACCTCAATGCAAAGCTCGTCGAGGTCGTCGATGGACGTGCCGAGGTGAAACTCACGGGGATCATCGACGGTGCCGTTGACGGCGTGCCCACGCACGTCGTCGTCGAAGGTGCGTGGGGTGCAGCCGCGAGCGAGGTCGATGGCGACGTGATTTTGACCGCTGGGATCGCAAACCTCGCCGTCACGATTCAGGAACGGCGCGAGGCGAGCCACGTCGCTCCAGGCTTCGACGTCGAAGCCAGGCTCACGGTTGCCCGCGTGGTGACGGAGGAGCAGGGGGACACCGACGGCGAGTCGGCGGATTACACCGGCACCGCAGAACGCCGTCGGGGCACCGGCAGGCCCGGATTTGTCTGGCACCGCGATGCGGTGGGCCGCTACGACCTCGTGCACGACGCAAGGTGGCGGGCGATCGAGGACGGCCCGGATGGCCTGGTGATGCGCTACGTCGATCGCGGGGCTCTGGTGGCCCAGTGCTCGATCACCGCCCTGCCTCGGGCGTCGTCGCAGTCGCCGCCCACGATCGCCGAGGTCGAGCGGGATCTCCAGCGTTCGCTGGCGGGTCAGTTCGGCAGGCTCGAGCATTCATCCGAAGCGACGCGAAGCGACGGTGTCCGACTGGTGCGGGTGGTGGCGACGGGACGGGCTGACGGGTTGGCATTCCGCTGGATCCACTACGTGCTCACCGACGCGGACGGCGACCGGGTTACCGCGACCTGCACGCTTGAGGACTCGCTCGAAAAGCGGTTTGGCACGGCCGATCGGGAGTTGGTGGATGGCATCAGGCTCCCGGCCGGCCCGGAATCGGGAGCCGAAACAGCCGGGGACGATGGGAGCGGCCCCGACCGCCAGGCCCGGCTGCCGCAGGAATCCCGCACGCCTTGACGCTGCCCGGTTTCACGGCGACACTCCGTTTCGTGCGGAAATGCCCCTTTCGCTCGCGTCGGGGCGCTGCCGCAGCACGAGTTCGACAGGAGATCCGCCGGCCCGGTGTGCGAGCAGCACGACGTCGTTCCGGCTGGCGGTCATCCGATCCGCGGCCGGAGGCGTGAGCCATCGAGAAGCAGCATCGCATCAACGAGCAAATCCGGATCACCCCGATCCGGGTGATTTCGGCCGACGGCGGACAGCTCGGCATCATTTCGACCGACGAGGCGATGAGCCTCGCGCGGGAAGCAGGTCTCGACCTGGTGGAGGTGGCGCCCAATGAGAAGCCGCCCGTCTGCCGGATCATGGACTTCGGCAAGTTCAAGTACCAGCAGAAGAAGAAGCATCACAAGACCCACGTTCATCACGCCAAGATCAAGGAGATCCGCCTCCGTCCCAAGACGGGCGAGCACGACATCGAGTTCAAGGTCAACCAGGCGAAGGGCTTCCTGCTCCACAAGGACAAGGTGGTTGTTTCGGTGGTCTTTCGCGGTCGCGAACTCGCCCACATCGACGAGGGTCAGCGTGTCATGAAGCAGATCGTCGAGCAGCTCGAGCCCGTCAGCAAGGTCGAGGCGCCACCGCAGCAGATGGGACGCCGGCTCGTCTGCACGCTGTCGCCCAAGTGAACCCAGCCGCACTTTCCCGCAACCCTCCGCACCGTACCTCGCATCAGGAGAATCACCCATGCCCAAGCAGAAGACCCACAAGGGCGTCAAGAAGCGTTTTCGGATCACCGCCACCGGCAAGGTGAAGCATCGCCG
>Ga0315904_10005518_pt1 | contig 17535 bp, 15 predicted proteins | sample LakEriMetagenome_6_FD_203529 | JGI IMG/M metagenome (GOLD analysis project Ga0315904, IMG submission 203529) | Freshwater fungal communities from buoy surface, Lake Erie, Ohio, United States - Buoy 12 MA120 | ecosystem: Environmental > Aquatic > Freshwater > Lake | place: USA: Lake Erie, Ohio...
ACGGTTTTGACTCCTGAAACTTCAAAGGCACGCTCTTTAGTTAGTTTTTCCCCTTCCCAAATGGCAATGTGTTCGCTAGTTTCTTTGAGAAACAATATTTCACGTTGGTTTTCGTAAGGCGCATCAGAAAAAAGTAACAAAATACTTTCTTCTTGGTCTATGCCAGACAAATAAAAAATATCCCGATGTTGCGCAAATGGCAAAGTACTGTCGGCAGAAACGGGATAAATATCGTTAGAATTAAAAACAGCAATGCTTTTTGGCTTCATTTGAGCCGTAAACTTAGCTCTGTTTTTTACAAATAGATGTCGGTCAATTTGATGGTATTTCATACGAATGGATAATTAGAATACAAATCTAATCAATCCATTTGTAATAACGAGCACCAATAAGGGATGGAATTTGATTTTCTATTCGTTCTAAAATCCATTCGCTTTTAGGCTTTCGAATGCTTTGTTTTTGTTCTTTTTTATGCAGTTTTTCGTAGGTTTCAAAGTCAATTTCAATGCTTTTTTCTAAAGTTTCAAAAAGATGTACTTTAGCAATGGCATCTTTCCATTCCGGTTGAATTGTACCTTCAAAAACCTTCGATTTAGAGCCACTACCGTAGGCTAAAAAACCAAACTTTTTACCCGAAATCTCTTTTTTAGAATCGTGAAAATGAGAAAGCGTAGATAATAATCCCATGAAAATTGAACCTGTATACAGGTTTCCAATAATGGAAGAAGCTAATTCGGCAGGAACTAATTTTTGAGTTACGAAATTCTTGTATTGTTCTGTTTTACTAATTTCTTTCAATTTGTTTTGATATTCCGCTGGTGTTTCATTTCCAGAAATGATTGAGTTTTCTTCATCCAAAGCGTATATTTCAGACAACATTCTGCGTCCTTGAAAGGCGTAAGGCAGGTGCATTATGATACTTTCCCACGAATTATAGACTGTTTTTGAACTATTTGTAAGTTTTTTGAACGAAAAATAAGCATTCTTTGTTCGATCCATATAACATTGATTGGAGTATTGTCCGTCAAAAACAGGTTGATCTTTATGAATTTCTATCTCATCTTCAAGATTTTCAAACCAAGGGTTATTGTTTGTGTTTCCTGTGATTTCTTTTTTAGAAATTGTTCTGTAAGGTTTAAAAAAATCAAAAACACCCTTAGTGCTGGTTGCCCAAAGATTTTCAAAAGCAATGATTCGTGGGTTTGAAGTAATTAACATCGCCAGAGCACCGGCTCCTTGAGTATATTCGCCAGTAGAATTTAAATCGTATTTGGCAAAGTCAGTAGTGACAACAATTGCTTTTTTGGTTGGATTTAGGGTAACAAAATCAATACAATTTTGAAGTGCATCTACACCACCGATGCAGGCAAAAGTAAAATCAACCACATCGCATTCGTCTAAAGAGTTTTCTCCGAATTTTTGCTCTATCAAAGAAATCAAAAACGAGCTGATGGGTTTTGAACTGTCAATAGCACTTTCAGTTCCTACATATATTCTTGCTATTTCAGAGAGCTCAATCTTGTTGTCGATAATAAGTTTTGTTAAGGCATTTGCACCAAAAACAACCGTGTCCTGATGCGCATCAGGAAGTGTCATTTTAATTAAACCAAGTCCTTTTTCTAATTTTTCGGGTTCTATATTTCTAGCTTTTGCTAGGGATTGAATAGGTAAGTGTATTTTAGCTACATCAAATGAGATGGCGTCAATTCCTGGATTCATTTCGCTTAAATTTTGAGAGGTTAAAGGTAAAATACACGGTCTAAATTGCAATTGTTTTGATAGAAAAAATACATTAGAGATTCAAATTTTTACGAAATTTCTATCGATTTAGCAATATTGATGATTTATTGCTAAAGATAATGTTGATTTCAAGTAAAAATAGTTAAGAATCGAAAATCAAATTTTATATTTTTTTTAAATTTTGTTTAAGCTAAAAGCTTGTTTTTGAGCTGAACCCCCTTTGTTTGTTGGGTTTTCAATTTTTTATTTAGAACACTTTAAAATTAATATAAATAACATCATAAAGGTTGTGGTTCATCTGTATTTGCTTTATTTTTGTGTCACTTTTAAACAAAATTTTAAAATATTATGGCACAATCTGCATTATTGAAGTCGTCAATAGCCAAAAAGGTAGCAATGGCGCTTTCAGGACTCTTTTTGATTACGTTTCTTGCGCTACATTTTTTTATCAATATGACTTCTGTATTTAGTTCGGAAACATTCAATACAATGTCGCATTTTATGGGGTACAATCCACTTATTCAATTTGTTATGCAACCCATTTTGGTTGCGGGAGTTGTTTTTCATTTTGTTATGGGTTTCGTTTTAGAATTAAAAAACAGAAGTGCAAGACCAATTGGTTATGTAAAATATGACGGCGCTGCTAATGCTTCTTGGGCGTCAAGAAATATGATTGTTTCTGGCTTGGTGGTTTTGGCTTTTTTAGGGCTTCATTTCTATGATTTTTGGGTTCACGAAATGGTTTACAAATATGTAGAAGTAAATGCTATAGACGAAACTAGATATTTTCCTGAACTAGTTCACAAGTTTGAAAGCCCTATTCGTACTGGTTTGTATTGTGTAGCTTTCGTACTGCTATCATTACATTTATGGCATGGGTTTAACTCCTCTTTCCAGTCTGTTGGATTTGATAATAAATATGCTAAAGCCTTACATAAATTTGGATATACATTTGCAATTGTAATCCCTTTTGGATTCATTTTCATTGCATTATTTCATCATTTTAATCACTAATATCAATCTGTAAATGAAATCGCCAAGAAAGACTAGTTTGTTATAGCAAACACCAGTTCAAAAGGCGATAACATATATGACCAAAGACAAAAAATTTCACATGTATGAAACTAGATTCTAAAATACCAGAAGGTCACATTTCACAAAAATGGACTGATTATAAAGACCACTTAAAGTTAGTTGCTCCAAACAACCGTCCAAAAATTGATATTATCGTTGTAGGAACAGGACTTGCGGGAGCATCTGCGGCAGCGTCTTTTGCAGAAATGGGTTACAATGTAAAAGCATTTTGCTATCAGGATTCTCCACGTCGTGCTCACTCTATTGCAGCTCAAGGTGGAATAAATGCAGCCAAAAATTACCAAAATGATGGGGATAGCATTTTCAGATTATTTTACGATACAATAAAAGGTGGAGATTATAGAGCACGTGAGGCAAACGTTCATCGTTTAGCAGAAGTTTCGGGAAATATTATAGATCAATGTGTGGCTCAGGGAGTACCGTTTGCTAGAGATTACGGCGGGTTATTAGACAATCGTTCGTTTGGTGGAACACAAGTACAAAGAACTTTTTATGCTGCTGGACAAACTGGACAACAGTTATTGCTTGGAGCGTATTCCGCTTTATCAAGACAAATTGGATTGGGTCGTGTAAAAATGTACAACCGTCACGAAATGCTAGAATTAGTAAAAGTAGATGGTAAAGCTCGTGGAATCATTGCTCGTAATCTTGTTACAGGTGAAATAGAAAGACATTCAGCTCATGCTGTTATTGTTGCCTCTGGTGGATATGGAAATGTATATTTTCTATCTACAAATGCAATGGGAAGTAACGTTACTGCTGGTTGGAAAATCCACAAACAAGGTGCTTTGTTTGCAAATCCGTGTTTTGTACAAATTCACCCAACGTGTATTCCAGTGCATGGGACTAATCAATCAAAATTAACGTTAATGTCTGAATCTTTGAGAAACTCAGGACGCATTTGGGTTCCAAAGAAAAAAGAAGATGCCGAAGCAATTCGTGCTGGAAAATTAAAACCAACACAGTTAGCGGAAGAAGATAGAGATTATTTCTTAGAACGAAGATATCCAGCTTTTGGTAATCTCGTGCCGCGTGATGTGGCATCAAGAGCGGCAAAAGAACGATGTGATGCTGGACATGGAATTGAAGCAAATGACACCAATGAAGGCGTTTATTTGGATTTTTCTACAGAGATTCAGTCAAAAGGGAAACAAGCTGCATACGGTAAGGGAAATCACAATCCTTCTCAAGAAGAAATCATTTCATTAGGAAAAAAATGGTTAGAGGAAAAATACGGTAACTTGTTTACTATGTACCAAAAAATCACCGATGAAAATCCGTATGAAACCCCAATGAAAATCTATCCTGCAGTCCACTATACTATGGGAGGAGTTTGGGTAGATTATAATTTACAATCCACAATTCCTGGATGTTTCGTAGCTGGAGAGGCTAATTTTTCCGATCACGGTGCAAACAGGTTAGGAGCTTCAGCGTTAATGCAAGGTTTAGCCGATGGTTATTTTGTACTACCTTACACGGTTTCTAATTATTTAGCGGATGAGATTAGAACAGGTAAAATTTCAACAGAAAGTCAAGAATTTGTTGATGCAGAAAATAGAGTTAAAGAAACTATCAATCAATTTTTAAATAACAAAGGCTCTAAATCTGTAGATCATTTCCACAAACGATTAGGATTGATTATGTGGAACAAAGTGGGTATGGCTAGAAATGAAGCAGGTTTAAAAGAAGCTATTTCTGAAATTTCCGCTCTTAAACAAGAGTTTTACAAAGAGGTAAGTGTTCCAGGTAGTGCAGATGAGTTGAATCCTGAGTTGGAAAAAGCACTCAGAGTTGCTGATTTTATTGATTTAGGACAATTAATGGCAATGGACGCTTTACAAAGAAACGAATCTTGTGGAGGTCATTTTCGAGAGGAATATCAAGATAGTGAGGGAGAAACCCTTCGTGATGATAAAAATTTCTCATTTGTTGGTGCTTGGGAATACAAAGGTGACGATATCACCAAAGAAGAACTTCACAAAGAAGAATTGAAATACGAGTTTATTAAAATAGCCGCAAGAAATTACAAATAAAAGAGTTATGAGCGCAGCAAAAAATATAAATATTACCCTAAAAATTTGGCGTCAGAGAAACTCCAAAGCTAAAGGGAAATTAGAAACATATAAATTGAATGATGTTTCTACCGCAAGTTCATTTTTGGAAATGTTAGACCAGTTGAATGAGCAATTAATTAATGAAAAAATTGAACCAATTGCATTTGACCACGATTGTCGTGAAGGAATTTGCGGAATGTGTTCTTTGTATATCAATGGTCGTGCACACGGTCCAGATACCGGAATAACCACTTGTCAATTACACATGAGAATGTTTAAAGATGGTGATACTATCTATGTTGAACCATGGAGAAGTAAAGCTTTTCCTGTGATTAAAGACTTGGTTGTTGATAGAAGTGCTTTCGATAGAATTCAACAAGCAGGTGGTTTCGTGTCTGTAAACACTTCTGGAAATACAATTGATGCAAATGCTACCCCAATTCCTAAAGATGATGCTGACAAAGCATTTATGGCTGCTGCATGTATAGGCTGCGGGGCATGTGTAGCAACTTGTAAAAATGGTTCTGCCATGTTATTTGTTGGGGCAAAAGTATCTCAATATGCTTTGTTACCACAAGGAAAAGTTGAAGCGACCCAACGTGTTTTAAACATGGTACGTCAAATGGATGAAGAGGGTTTTGGAAACTGTACCAATACGGGAGCTTGTGAAATCGAATGCCCAAAAGGTATTTCTTTAGAAAATATTGCTCGAATGAATAGAGAATATTTGTCTGCAAGTGCGAAAGGATAAACTTTTTAAAATAAAATTTATATTAGTAACGCATTCAATTGAATGCGTTACTAGTTTAAAAAAAGTACAGTATGCTAAAATTAACTTATATTTTATGTTTAGTTTATATACTTAATGGTCTATCTATGGATGCCCAAAGCCTCAAGATAATGACATATAATATTCGTCTTGACGTTCCATCAGACGGAGAGAACAATTGGTCGAATCGAAAGGATTTTTTCTCCTCTCAAATACAATTCTATGAGCCAGATATATTTGGAGTTCAAGAAGCTAAGCCGAATCAAGTGACAGATATTGCCACTGCTTTATCTCAATATAATTATTTAGGAATAGGGCGAGATGGTGATGGAAAAGGAGAGTCCTCAAATATATTTTATAATAAAGAAAGATTTTCAGTCAAAGAAACGAATACGTTTTGGCTTTCAGAAACTCCAGATATACCATCAAAAGGATGGGATGCGGCTTTTAATAGAGTTTGTACGTATGCACTTTTTAAAGATTTGAAAACCAATAAAACATTTTGGGTTTTTAATACACACCTTGACCATATGGGTGAAGAAGCAAAGACAAAAGGGATTCAATTAATTCTATCGAAAATAAAAACTTTGAATAGTAAGAATTATCCAGTAATTTTTATGGGAGATTTCAATTCAGAGCCTAATGAGAATAGAATACTTGAACTGAGAAGTGTAATGGACGATTCTAAAGAAGTTTCTGAACAAAAACCTTATGGTCCTTCAGGTACATTTAATAACTTTAAGCACGACCAACCCGTCACAAAATTGATAGATTATATATTTATCTCTAAAAATAGCGATTTGAAAGTAAAAAAATATGCAGTTCTAAGTGATGCTGTAGATTTAAAATATCCATCAGATCATTTACCTATTTTTGTAGAGCTGAAGTATAAATAATTTTGTTCAAATTTGATTTAAAATCTAGAATAAAGAATGACAAAAAAGATTTCATCAATGATTCAATTTCTGTTTATATTCATTTTCTATCTTTGAGGAAATTATTATAAATGAAAGTAGCCTTAATACAATCTCCATTATTTTGGGAAACCCCATCTTTAAATCGAAATTATTTCAAAGAAAAAATTAATTCTATTTCTGAAAATGTTGATTTGATTGTTCTTCCCGAAATGTTTTCGACAGGTTTTACTATGAATCCCAAGGAGGTTTTTGAAACTATGGAAGGTGAAACGGTTTTATGGCTACAATCTTTAGCGAAAGCCAAAAACAGTGCAATAACAGGCAGTTTAATTATCAAGGAAGACGGTAATTTCTACAACAGATTAGTTTTTGTTTTTCCATCAGGCGACATACAATTTTATGACAAAAGACACTTGTTTACCTTGGCTGGTGAAGATAAAATCTACACTTCAGGAAGAAAAAAACTAATTGTTGAATATAAAGGATTTAAGATTTGTTTGTTAATCTGTTATGATCTTCGTTTTCCTGTTTTTTCCAGAAATAAGGAAGATTACGATGTCTTGATTTATGTTGCAAACTGGCCTAAGCTAAGAATTAACGCTTGGGATTCATTATTAAAAGCCCGTGCTATTGAGAATATGTGCTATACTATTGGAGTAAATAGAATTGGTATTGATGCTACTAATCTAGAATACAACGGACATTCACAAAGCATAGATTTTTTCGGAAATTATCTTATTGAACCTCAAGAGAATGAAGAAGTATATTATACAACATTACACAAAAGTAATTTGGTTGAATTTAGAGAAAAATTTGGATTTTTAAATGACAGGGACGCCTTTACGGTTTTAGATTAAATGTTTGATCTACTTCCCAGTTGGCTCTAACATCAATTTCTTTTGGAAAATAAATTACTTTTTCGGCTTGTTTCTTTTCTAAAAAATTTCCGTTATCCCATTCTTGATTTTTATTATCATCATAGATAACTCGAAGTGTAAATAAATTGGGTTCAAGTAGGTTAAAATCAATTTTAGTACTGTTTTCGATATACTGTGATGCGACAATATCTCCTTTAGTATTGGTCAATTCTACAATAATTGGAAATTTTTCTACATTTTGAAGATTTACAGTAAGATTTCCATATTCTGAGCTATTTCTTGTTTCTAAAACATAGGTCAAAGAATCACTTTCATGCTCCAAATAATCTTTCATGGCTCCTGCCAAAAGTTTGAGTTTGTATTTTTCTAAAGGTTCTTTTTTGAAATCAAATTTTAACTCCTGATTCCACTCATCATATTCAGCTTTAAAAGCTACCGAAACAGAATCTTTATTGATTAATTTCATTTTCGTAACATCAAAATTCTGTAATGGAATACTACTTTTTATGCTAAAAATTTCAGAGAGACCGATTGTTTTATTTTGTTTAGCACTAAAACTTAAGGTGTCATTTTTTTGGTTTTTCAAATAAGAAATGTAGTCTTGTGAATAGTTACCTTTTGCAATTGATACATTTAACGAGTCTATTTTTAAAGGCTTAAACCATATTTGAACAGAATCTTTTTCAGGTAATTTTGTTACAATCGCAGGAATTGACTCTTGTTTGTTTTTTAAAGTTACTTTTAAATTTTTAGTTTTTCCTTCATAACCCATGGTAAATCTGTTTCCAGAGGCTTGACTGGGTTTAAAAGTTTTAAATGGAGCAGTTTCTTTAAATAAAGACAGTTCAAAGAGGGAATCATTCGGGATGGTTATGAATTCTTTACGAAAACCAATTTTTTCTTTTTTTGAATTGAATTTGTTGTCGTTATTTTCATCTTTTACGGCTATGAGTAAGTATTTACCAGCCTTTAAATTTTCTAGTTTAAACACGGTAGCGCTATCTAAAGTGTTGGTTATATAGCGCGGGTTTTCTTTGTAAATTATAGAATCATTATATTTGGAATTTACCTCATACAGCATTACGGAAACAAAAGAATCTGCTTCTTTATCATAAGCATCTTTAACAGAGCCGCCCAAAGAAAGTGAATCGATATAAGAACCTGTAGAAAAAACATATTTAAATTGGCGATAGGGATTACCCTCGTTATTATCTTCTATGCTTTCACCAAAATTCATGCTGTAGGTTGTATTGGCTTGTAATGAATCGTTAAATTTCACACTGATGTATTTGCTTGCCGTTTGAGGGAGAATAGTTGGTGATTTACTCATAGGCGGAGAAATAATCAATTGTTTATTGATATTTTTCAATTTCACATACTCATCAAAAGTCAATTTGATTGAATTGCCTTTAAAATTAGTGCTGTAGTTAGAAGGGAAGCTTACTTTTAAAACAGGTGCAATAGTATCCTTTATTCCGCCGTCAATAGTTCCTCTTTTTGCACAGCTTATGAGTATTAATAGAAGAAAAAGTAAAGTGAATTTAAAATTGTTTTTTAACATCACAACTAGAAAATTTGAAACCACAAAATAACAATTATATTTATTGTAAACGAAATCTTTTATGGTTTTATTAAATGATTATGTAAAAAATGGTTTTGTTTTTAAATAAGTTAATTAATTGGTTAATATTTATCTGATTTTCAATAAATTAAATATAATTATATATAAAATTACACTAATTTATGAATGAGACATGGCCATACAAACGATACTAACTTTTGCCCCTGGAATTTTTAATAATTCTCTACCACAGGCTTCAAGTGTTGAACCTGTGGTTAAAACATCATCTATCAAAAGAAAGTGTTTATCATGATCTTTTTCAGAAAAGTTTACTTCGAAAATATGTTCTAAAACTTCAGTACGATTCAAAAGATTCTTTTTTACTTGAGTTTTAGAATACACGGATCGACTTAATATATTGGGATTGTAGTTAATTTTTAATTTTTTAGATAATGCTAAGCCAAATGAACTTACTTGATTGTATCCTCTTTCTTTTAGTCTTTTTTTATGAAGCGGAACAGGAATAATTTCGTCAAATGAATTTGTGATAGGAAGTATTTTTAAGTTTTCCGCTTGCCATTCTCCCAAAACAGCTCCAATTTCTTCATGCCCACGATATTTCAAGTTGTGAATCATCTCTTGTACAATTCCTTTTTTATGAAAATAAACTAGAGTAGAAGCAAATTCAACCGGAATTTTTCCGTAAAATTTTTTAATCGCTTCATTTTCAGTATTCAAATGATGATTTGTCAGCGGAATTTCATGGCGACAAATGGTACAAATTACATTTTCATTGGATAACAAATGGTTAGAACATCCTGAGCAAACTTTAGGAAAAAGGACATTGATTAGGTTTTCAAACATGGAGATTGATATTTTAAATATAAAAATAAGAAAATCGTCTCATTAGATGTTAATTTATAGACACTTTTTATATTTTTGCACCACTATGGCAAAACAAGAAGATTTATTTAAGAATGTAATTTCGCACGCAAAAGAGTATGGATTTATTTTTCCTTCAAGCGAAATTTATGACGGATTGAGTGCAGTATATGATTATGCTCAGAATGGCGTCGAATTAAAGAAAAATATCAGAGAATATTGGTGGAAATCAATGGTTCAAATGCATGAGAATATTGTAGGTTTAGATGCTGCAATTTTAATGCATCCTACTACTTGGAAAGCATCTGGACACGTTGATGCGTTTAACGATCCGTTGATTGACAACAAAGATTCCAAAAAAAGATACCGAGCAGACGTTTTAATTGAGGATTATGCCGAAAAATTAAACCTAAAAGCAAAGAAAGAAATTGAAAAAGCGCGTGAGCGTTTTGGCGATTCATTTGATGAAGAGCAATATAAAACTACAAATCCTCGTGTGATGGAATATCTTGCAAAAGAGCGAGAAATTCTTGAGCGAATGGGTAAATCATTAGGCAATGGTGATTTAGAGGATGTAAAAGCCTTAATCGATGAACTCGAAATTGCTGACCCTGAAACAGGTTCTAGAAATTGGACTGATGTGAAGCAATTCAATCTTATGTTTGGAACAAAATTGGGAGCTTCCGCTGAAAATGCGATGGATTTATACCTTCGACCAGAAACGGCTCAAGGGATTTTTGTAAATTTTTTGAATGTACAAAAGTCTGGAAGAATGAAAATTCCTTTTGGAATTGCACAAACAGGTAAAGCTTTTAGAAATGAGATTGTGGCACGTCAATTCATTTTCCGTATGCGTGAATTTGAACAAATGGAGATGCAGTTTTTCGTAAAACCAGGCGAAGAGATGAAATGGTACGACTATTGGAAAAATACGCGCTTAAACTGGCATTTGTCTCTTGGTTTAGGCAGAGAGAACTATCGATTCCATGATCATGAAAAATTAGCACATTATGCTAATGCAGCTGCCGATATCGAATTTAATTTTCCATTTGGATTCAAAGAATTAGAAGGAATTCATTCACGAACCGATTTTGATTTGAAAGCGCACGAACAATATTCTGGTAAAAAAATGCAATATTTTGATACCGAAACGAATGCAAATTATACTCCTTATGTAGTAGAAACATCAGTTGGCTTAGATAGAATGTTTTTAGCTATTTTTTCTAACTCCCTAAAAGAAGAGGTTTTAGAAGACGGATCAACAAGAACGGTATTACAACTTCCAGCAGTAGTAGCACCAACAAAAGCTGCTGTTTTACCTCTAGTGAAAAAAGACGGTCTGCCTGAAGTAGCTCGTAAAATAATAGAAGATTTAAAATGGGATTTTAACGTCTCTTATGATGAAAAAGATGCGGTTGGAAGACGTTACAGACGCCAAGATGCGCTTGGAACACCTTTTTGTATTACAGTTGATCATCAAACGTTAGAAGACCAAACGGTAACAATTCGTCATAGAGATACAATGAAACAGGATAGAGTAAAAATAGTTGAATTAAAATCAATTATTGAAAACGAAGTTTCGATGAAAAATTGGTTACTGAAAACAAAGAATTAAAATTTTAATGATGAAAGCTTCTCAAAAGAGAAGCTTTTTTTATTTGAATATAACCGTTTTAAGTTTTGAATTAAAATCGGCATAAGGAACTATTTCCTCTTTATTCTCAATGAAAATAATTTTAGAATTATTTTGTTTAGGATAGGTTTTATTGAGTAGCTGAATAAAGATATTCCAATTTTTGCCTGAGGCTTTAAGCAATGAATTCAAAATTAGGATATACTCTTGTAATCTAGGATGTCCAATTTCTTGTTTTTTGTTATTTTTTCGGGTGTAGGCTCTTTTAGGTTTTGATTTTCGAATAGCGTCTAATGCATCATTTTCAATTCTAGAAAAGATGATTTCATGGAATAAATCGACTATTGTTGAAGGTTTTTCTTGCACATCTTCCCAAGAAAGATGATTCGCTTCTAAGAGGACCTCTATAAAATCTATCGGAATCGTTTTTATCCAATCAACAGCAGTATCATTTTGTTGTTTTTTTAGAAGTGTAACAAAACGTTCAAGAGTTATAATTTTGTATCGAGTAAAGCCAGTAACTTGATCAATCAAATCTTCTATGCTCGTTTTTTCAACCGTTTTTACAATTAAAAGTGCTGCTTTTGCATGTTTTAATTGACCGATGTTTAAAAAACCTTCTTCTTTTGCTTTTATAATTACTTGACATAGTCTTATAAAGTGTTGAGATTCAATTATGCTTTCAACAAATATTCTTTTACCTTTTATATCATTTATTTCAATTAAGACAGCATTTCTAAATGCGGCAACTAAATCTGAATCTATAGGAAAAAAAGTGTTTAATTTATCTATAAATTCAATTACCCAGTTTTCTGATTTACCCTCATATCCTAAAGCTTTTTGAATAGAGTTCAGTGTTAAAACTCGCAATTTATTCTCCAAGATATAACAATTCAAGACCACAGAGCCAAGTTGTAATGGATTTTCTTTTTGACCAAAACGTATTTTTAGCATCAATCTATTTTTTTAATTGTTTGAGCCATTCTACCAATTGCAATCTGTCTTTTTCAAGAACTACCTCTATTTCGTGAATTTTTTTCTTTTTTTCTTTGATTTTTTTCTTTTCTCCCGAATTTTTTTCAAATTCAAAGTAATGACGAATATGTTTTATCATGAACCAGGCTGATTTCTGTGTAATTTCAAGAGTTTCACTCAATTCAATAGATGAAATAGTCCTGTTTTCATGAGTAATGAGCCAAATAGCAACAAACCATTTTTGTAATTCAATCTTGGAATTATAAAAAAGGGTATTGGTTTTAACATTGAAATATTTCCTGCTATTTCTGCAGCGGTAGCGATTTTGCTTGCAATGATACACTTTTGAGTTTGGATCAAATGGACTAATGATTAGGCCATTCCATCGTAATCTTTCTAAATGTTCAATACAGCTTTGCTCGTCTGGGAAAGCTTCTTTTAGTTCACTAATAGATTTAAAATTTTCGCTCAACATTAATTTAGGGTATCAGATATTTAATCACACAAAAATATTAAAAATGATGTAATTTAATATATAAAAAATAAATTTATTCGATATTTAGGCCATTTGAATCAGGTCAAAATGTAATTCAACGAATATTCTTGCGGTTTATATTTTATTATTAACAATATCTAGAATTGTATTAACATTCGTTAACACGAATTTATAAAAAATGTAAATTAGCCTCAGTTTTGTGGTAGCTATGCATCATATTAGTAGCATGACAACCCCAAAATCCCCCAAACCTACTACATACAACTTTCTACTTAATGCTTTACTAAACTAAAATTTAGGAAAAGCAATTAATGAGGCATTCTTTTATAATTATTGATGATAATACTCAAAGTCTTTTGAAAACTAAAGCCGTTGCTGAAAGTTTTCGAAATCTTCAATATATTGCATCTGCTACTAATTATGAGGATGGATTAAACCTTATTTTGGAGTTTAATCCTAAAATTGTTTTTTTAGAAATTAATCCTGAGGATAAATCAAGTAATTTATCGCTACAGCTGATTAATGAATTACATAGGTATTTGAAAGAGATTCCAAAATTTATTATAACAACCAAAGATGTTGAGCAAGTTTTTGAAGCTATTAAATATGATGTTTTAGATTATTTTGTAAAACCACTTGAGCAGCACAATCTTAGAAAGGCGATATTAAAATTTGAAAAAACAAATGTAGATACACCTCAGTTTTTTAATCAAAATGCACCCGAAGAGAAACAACTAATTCATCCAACGGAAGAGAATAATAATTCTGGTGTTTTTGAGAAAGAAATCTCTGAAAACAGCATGTCATCAATTGAAGAGAATCCTAATGATGAATTGGATGATTCTATTGAATCTAAACCTCTTGAGGGCAATAAAACAACTGCAAAATATTCAGAAATTAGAAAAGAGGACAAACCCCTCATTATTTGTGTGAAATCCTATGGTGACTATCGATTTATTGAAGCTAAAGACATTTGTTATTTACAAGCAGACAATAATTCAACAGATATTCATCTGTACAATGGGGAAATGATTACCGCATTCAAAACATTAAAACATTTCGAAGGGGTACTAAGCTCTCCTTTTGTTCGTATTCATAATAGTTACATTGTTAACATTGATTATGTTTCAAGGATTCATACGGGTAATGCTGTTTGTTATATTAAGAACACCACGACGAAACTTCCGTTTTCAAAATCCTATAAAGAGAATGTTGATTCTATTATAAATAGCATCACAAATGGCAATTATCTAGAAATTTAGAAAAACCATCTACTCGAATTTGATATTCATCCACTATCAAACGGTATCATTCTACCAAAAACGCCCGAAAACAGGGCGATTACAGAGACATACTATGTAGTTTTACATCGTGAATCAGGAAGATTTACCCACGAAACAGAAAAAAATTACAAACTTATAAAGTCTCAAATTATGAAAAAGTCAATCTTAACTATCGGATTATTCTCTTTAATGATGGTATTAACATCATTTACTTCTCCAGAAATTGGAGGAGGTAATACAGCTCCAAGACCTAAGAATATGTTTGATATAGGAGGTGGCAACACAGCACCAAGACCTAAAAATATGTATGATATAGGAGGTGGTAATACAGCACCAAGACCAAGAAATATGTTTGAAATTGGAGGAGGTAACACAGCACCAAGACCAAGAAATTAATTATAGTTATTTTAACTATAGTAAGTCTCCATTTAATGGGGACTTTTTTTTTGTAATAATATTTATTATTTTAGCCAAAAATCATCTTCAGTTATTGAAAAATAAAATAGTCATATTTTCATTATCTTTGTTACTGTTATTTGGTTGTAATAAAGAATCAAAAAATAAAAATTCTGACGATTTTTATTCGGATAGCTTGTCTACTTATTTAAAGTATGCTAAAGATGAAAATCTAAATTCTGATAAACGGTCAAAGTACAATAAAAAGGCGTATTTAATTTTAAAGAATCAAAAAAACGATGCCCAATTTCGCGACAATCTATATACGGTAACAAAGCAATTTTCATTATTGGACCAAGATGAAGAGTTAAAAAGCGCACTTCAATTAATCGTTGAAAAGGCTGTTGAGAAAAAAGATTCTTTAAATCTGGCAAAGGCATATAATTTATATGCTAACCAGTATATTAATTTAGGACAAAACGATAGTGCGTATTATTATCTTTTAAAATCAGAGAAATTATTTTTAAAGCTTAAGGATAGTTTGAATCTTAGTAAAAACTATTTGGACAAATCATACGTTCAATTGTATGAGAATGATTATACAGGATCTGAACTATCCTCCATTCAAGCTTTAGGTTATTTTAAAAATTTCAATAACAGACAATCAGAATATCTCGCATTAAATCTTATAGGTATATGCTCTAACGAACTTAAGAATTATGAAAATGCTTTAATTTATCATAACAAAGCTTTAGATTATGTAAATAAATATGAAGAAATAGCTAATTCAAAATTGCATTATCGCGCAAGCACTTATAATAATATAGGTTATGTTTATCAGAACTTAAATGAACACAAAGAAGCCGTTATTAATTTTAGATTAGGTCTTAAAGAAAAAAATCTATTACAAGATGAGCCAAGTATTTATTCAACAATTGCTGATAATTTAGCGTATTCAAAATTTAAACTAGGAGATTACAATGGGCTTCCTGAATTATTTTTTGAATCTTTAAGAATTAGAGAGAAAAATGGATTTAGTTCGGGAATAATAAATAATAAAATTCATTTATCTGAATTTTTTGCAGCAAAAAATGATACAATCAACTCTCAAAAGTATGCCAATGAGGCTTTACAATTAGCAAAAACAACGAATGTTTCTGGAGATTTACTAGGGTCTTTAAAACAATTGTCACTGGTTGAACATAAAAATTCTTCAAAATATTCTAAGGAATATATAAAGATCAGCGACAGTATTCAACAGGAAGAGCGAAAAGCTAAAGATAAGTTTGCAAGAATTGCCTACGAGACAGATGAAATCATCGGCGAAAAAGACAAACTTGAAGAACAAAACCGAACCTTACTCTACTTTTTTATAGGAACATTTGCCGTTGGAGTATTATTGTTTGTGATTCGTACACAGAGAGCTAGAAATAGAGAGCTCTTGTTAAAACAACAACAGCAAAAAGTAAATGAAGAAATTTACAGTTTGATGATTTCTCAACAACAGACAATAGAAGAGAATAGAGTTAAAGAAAAAAAGAGAATTGCTCAAGAGCTCCATGACGGGATATTAGGCAGAATGTTTGGCGCTCGTTTAAATCTAGATAGTTTAAACAAATTTAGTGATGAAGAATCTATTGCTAATAGATACAATTATCTGAATGAACTTAAAAATATAGAACAGGATATACGTGAAATATCGCATGATTTGAATCGAGAGAAACATGTACTTATTAATAACTTTGTAGCCATCGTTCACAATCTTTTAGAAGAACAAAAATCTTCTTTTGAATCTGACATTACCTTTAGTATCGATGAAAGTATAAAATGGGATTTGGTAGACAATACCACAAAAATAAATCTGTATCGAATCTTGCAAGAATCGCTTCAGAATATCAATAAATATGCTAGTGCAAAAAATATCAGGGTCGATTTCAAAAAAGATATTGACAACATTGTACTAAAAATTGTTGATGACGGAATTGGATTTGATGTAAACACAAGAAAAAAAGGTATAGGTTTGCAAAATATGTTATCGAGAGTTAATGAATGCGATGGTGTTTTTGATATCGATTCTAAAAAAGGTAAAGGAACGGCAATAACGATAACAGTACCAATTCAAAAAAATACAGTAACAGCTTAATTATGGCAACTAAAATTAACATACTTATAGTAGACGATCATCCTTTTATCATCGAAGCCTATAAAAACGCTATAAAAGGGTACAATTCAAAAGGAGCTTACGAATTTATAATCACTCAAGCCAAAGATTGTAAAACAGGTTATGAAGCAATTATCGATGCTCAAGACGATCCTTTTGGAATTGCTTTTTTTGATTTAAGTATGCCTACCTATGAAGAAAAAGGAATTTTTTCAGGTGAAGATTTGGCACTTTTAATAAAAGAAAAAATGTCAGATTGCAAAATAATTCTATTGACTATGCATACAGAATTATTAAAAATTAATACTATAATCAAAAATATAAATCCAAATGGACTCGTAATTAAAAATGATTTGACTTTTGATGAGTTGTTGTTAGCCTTTGATAAAATTCTAAAAGAAGAGAATTATTATAGTCAAACCGTTGTAAAACTAGTAAGTCAAATTCAATATGACAATATTGAAATAGATGCTTTTGACAAACAAATTTTATATCATTTATCAAAAGGCACAAAAACAAAAGACATTCCACAATATGTTCCACTGTCATTGAGCGCTATCGAAAAAAGAAAATTAAATCTTAAAGAAACTCTTGAAATAAATGGAGGAAGTGATATAGATTTGATTAGAGAGGCTAAAAACAAAGGATTGTTACTTTAATAGGTAGTACCCTAACTAAATTTGAGGGAAACCGCA
>Ga0315904_10005521_pt1 | contig 17528 bp, 17 predicted proteins | sample LakEriMetagenome_6_FD_203529 | JGI IMG/M metagenome (GOLD analysis project Ga0315904, IMG submission 203529) | Freshwater fungal communities from buoy surface, Lake Erie, Ohio, United States - Buoy 12 MA120 | ecosystem: Environmental > Aquatic > Freshwater > Lake | place: USA: Lake Erie, Ohio...
CAGCGCGTCTTCCACGCGAGCCTTCTTCTCCTTCATCTCGACTTCGGTGGCGGCACCGACCTTGATGACGGCCACGCCGCCGGCCAGCTTGGCCACGCGCTCCTGCAGCTTCTCGCGGTCGTAGTCAGAGGTGGCTTCCTCGATCTGCACGCGGATTTGCTTGACGCGTGCTTCGATGTCGCCAGCAGCGCCGGCACCGTCGATGATCGTGGTGTTTTCCTTGCCGACTTCCACGCGCTTGGCCTGGCCCAGGTCGCCCAGGGTGACCTTCTCCAGCGTCAGGCCCACTTCCTCGGCGATGACCTTGCCGCCCGTCAGGATGGCGATGTCTTCCAGCATGGCCTTGCGGCGGTCGCCGAAGCCGGGGGCCTTGACAGCGCACACCTTCAGGATGCCGCGGATGGTGTTGACCACCAGCGTGGCCAGCGCCTCGCCTTCAACTTCCTCGGCAATGATCAGCAGCGGGCGGCCTGCCTTGGCGACTTGCTCCAGCGTGGGCAGCAGGTCACGGATGTTGCTGATCTTCTTGTCGAAGAGCAGGACAAACGGGTTCTCGAGGATGGCGCTCTGCTTCTCGGGGTTGTTGATGAAGTAGGGCGACAGGTAGCCGCGGTCGAACTGCATGCCTTCGACGACGTCCAGCTCGTTGTTCAGGCTCTTGCCGTCTTCCACCGTGATGACGCCTTCCTTGCCCACCTTGTCCATCGCGTTGGCGATGATCGTGCCGATGGACTCGTCGGAGTTGGCGGAGATGGAGCCGACCTGGCTGATTTCCTTGCTGGTCGTGGTGGGCTTGGTGGCCTTGCGCAGTTCTTCCGTCAGGGCCGTCACGGCCTTGTCGATGCCGCGCTTGAGGTCCATCGGGTTCATGCCGGCGGCCACGTACTTCATGCCTTCGCGCACGATGGCCTGGGCCAGCACGGTGGCGGTGGTGGTGCCGTCGCCAGCGTTGTCAGAGGTCTTGGAAGCGACTTCCTTGACCATCTGCGCGCCCATGTTCTGCAACTTGTCCTTCAGCTCGATTTCCTTGGCCACCGACACGCCGTCCTTGGTGACGGTGGGTGCGCCGAAGGAGCGCTCGAGCACCACGTTACGGCCCTTGGGACCCAGCGTGACCTTGACGGCGTTGGCCAGAATGTTCACGCCCTCGACCATGCGATGACGGGCATCTGCACCGAAGACTACGTCTTTTGCTGCCATTTTCTTTTATCTCCGAATTTCAATACGATGGGGATTACTTCTGGACCACGGCGAAGAGGTCTTCTTCGCGCATCACGAGCAGTTCGTCGCCATCAACCTTGACGGTCTGACCGCTGTACTTGCCGAACAGCACGCGGTCGCCCACGGCCACGCCGACGACGATCAGTTCACCCTTGTCGTTGCGCTTGCCCGGACCCACGGCCAGCACTTCGCCCTGGTCGGGCTTCTCGGCGGCGTTGTCGGGGATGAAGATGCCGGAGGCGGTCTTGGTTTCGTTCTCGAGACGCTTGACGATCACGCGATCGTGCAACGGACGCAATTTCATGGAATCTCCTTTGAGAGGGTGCGTTGGTCGTATGACGGTTCAAGGCCGGTGGGCGAACCTGCCCGGTGCCGGCGCCACCCAAGCTCCAGAGGTGCTTGGGCGGTTGATTTGTTAGCACTCGGCATACGCGAGTGCTAGCAAGCCAAATTATAGGGGTGGGTCAGGCGGCTTCAAGACCCAGTGGCTCAACCTTGGGTGATATGGGGGAATCAGGGTCAGCCCCCATGACGCGGGCCCTTGCGCATGGTGCAATCCGCCGCCTCGGGCCGCGTGAAGATGAGTGCGGCTGTGGGCCTTCATCCGCAAGGTCACCCCAAGGTCACCAACAAGGACTTGCACTTGCAACTGTTGCAACTGCTCATCGCCGGCGTCGCCCAGGGCTGTATCTACGGCCTGATTGCGCTGGGTTTCGTGCTGATCTACAAGGCCACGGAGACCGTGAGCTTTGCTCAGGGCGACCTCATGATGCTGGGGGCCTTCGCGGGGCTGGCCGCGATGACCTTCCTGGGTTTTCCGTTCTGGCTGGCGGTTCTGGCCTCCATCGCCGCCATGGCGGCCTTTGGACTGCTGGCAGAGCGGGCGGTCATCCGCCCCATCCTCGGCCAGCCGGCGTTCTCGATCGTCATGTTGACGATCGGTATCGGCTATGTGTTGCGCGGGCTGATCACCATGGTGCCGTCGATTGGCACCGAGACCCACGTGCTGCCCGTGCCCTACAAGGACCAGATCTGGAAGCTGGGGACCCTCGTCATCAACGTCGAGCAGGTGGTGGTCATCGTGGTGACGGCGGTGCTGTGTGCTGCGCTGTTCGCGCTGTTCCGCTACAGCAAGCTGGGCATCGCTATGCAGGCGTCGTCACAGAACCAGCTTGCTGCTTACTACATGGGCATTCCCGTGCGTCAGCTCAACGGCCTGGTCTGGGCCTTGGCGGCCGCGGTGGCCGCCGTGGCGGGCATCCTTTTGGCGCCCATCACCTTTGTCCATGCCAACATGGGTTTCATCGGGCTCAAGGCCTTCCCGGCCGCGGTGGTGGGTGGTTTTGGCAGCCTGCCTGGGGCCATCGTGGGGGGGCTGATCATCGGCGTGGTGGAGTCGCTGTCGGGCTTCTACCTGCCCCCTGGCTTCAAGGACGTGGCGGCTTACGTCGTGGTGCTGATGATGCTGATGTTGCGTCCCAACGGACTGTTCGGCGAGAAGCTTCGCAAGAAGGTTTGAGACAGAGAAGCCGCCATGCGATTCATCTTCAAGACCGACTACTCGCAGGACCTGCGTCTGGCCAAGCACGGCGGGCATGCGTTCTGGTACAGCGCGCTGATGGTGGCGCTGTGCACCGCGCCCGTCTGGCTGGAAGAGTACTGGCTCGCGCAACTGACCTATGTGCTGATCTACAGCGTGGTCGGCCTGGGTCTGATGCTGTTGGCCGGATTCACAGGCCTCTTCTCGCTGGGGCACGCCGCCTTCCTGGGCGTGGGTGCCTACACCCAGGCGGTGCTCACCAACCACGGCGTGCCATTTCCTCTGGCTCTGGCTGTTTCGGCCGGCCTGTCGGCTTTGGCGGGGGTGGTGGTGGGCTTGCCGGCGTTGCGGGTCAAGGGCATCTACCTGGGCATGGCCACGCTTGCCTTCGGCTTCATCCTCGAAGAAGTTTTCGCTCGCTGGGAGAGCGTGACCGGCGGCAACTCCGGGCTCAATGTCAAGTCACCGGAGATGTTTGGTTGGGTGGTGGGCTCGGGTGGGGAGTTCTATTTCCTCTGCCTGGTGATCACGGTCGTGGCTACCCTGGGTGTGTTGAACCTGCTGCGCTCGCCCACCGGGCGGGCGTTCGTGGCCATCCGCGATTCCGAGATTTCGGCCCAGAGCATGGGCATTCATCTGGCCTATTACAAGACGCTGTCTTTCGCCATCTCGGCCGCGCTGGCGGGCATCGGTGGAGCCTTGTACGCGCACAACCTGCGCTTTCTGTCGCCTGACCAGTTCAACATCATCCAGTCCATCGATCTGCTGCTGATGGTGGTCATCGGCGGCCTGGGTTCCATTCACGGTGTGTTCTTCGGTGCGGTCTTCCTCATCACCATGCCGCAGCTGATTTCGGCGTCCAAGGGGTTTCTGCCGACCATCGTGGCTGAAGCGCCGGGCCTGAAGTCCGCCGTGTACGGTGCCGTGCTGGTGCTGTTCGTGCTGTTCGAGCCCATGGGCATGTACGGCCGCTGGCTCAAGATCCGAACGTACTTCAGCCTCTTCCCGTTCTACCGCAAGGGCATGTTCAAGCGGCAGAAGTCGTTCCAGAAATCGGATCGCCTGAAATGAGCGCGCCTCTTCTTTCCGCCCGCAACTTGAGCGTGCGCTTCGGTGGCGTGCTGGCGGTCAACGATGTCAGCTTCGATGTTCAGGATGGCGAAGTCTTCACCCTCATCGGGCCCAACGGCGCGGGCAAGACCACGGTCTTCAACCTCATCAGCCGCATCTACGAGCCCACGGCCGGCAGCATCAGCTTCCTCGGCCGCGACATCACGGGGGTGGCGCCGCATGAGATCGCCTCACTGGGCATCGCGCGTACCTTCCAGAACATCGAGCTGTTCGAGCACGCGACCGTTTTGCACAATCTGCTGATCGGGCGTCACCGCCACCGCAAGACGGGGGTGTGGAGCGATCTGCTCTTCAACCGCTCGGCGCGCGAGGCGGAGCTGGCCTCCCGCCGCAAGGTGGAGGAGGTGATCGACTTCCTGGACCTCCAGGCCTACCGCGACACCATGATCGCCGGCCTGCCCTACGGGGTGCGCAAGGTGGTGGAGCTGGCGCGGGCGCTGTCCACCGAACCCAGGCTGCTGCTGCTGGACGAGCCCTCATCGGGCCTGAACGTGGAGGAAACCGGGGACATGGCCTTCTGGATCGAGGACATCCGTGACCAGTTGGGCATCACGGTGCTGATGGTGGAGCATGACATGACGCTGGTGTCGCGCGTGTCTGACCGGGTGGTGGCGCTCAACCAGGGCCAGGTGCTCGCGGCCGGGACGCCGCGCGAGGTGCAGACGCACCCAGGCGTGATCGAGGCCTACCTCGGCTCGGTCGAAGATGTCTCTTCGCTGCGGAGGCCGTCATGAGCGAAGGCGTTCTGCTGGCGCTGGCCAACGTGGAGAGTGCCTACGGGCCGATCAAGGCCATCCGCGGCGTCAGTCTCGAGGTCAAGCGCGGGCAGATCGCCACTGTGCTCGGCTCCAATGGTGCGGGCAAGAGCACCATCCTCAAGACCATTTCCGGGATCATTGATCCGCGCCGGGGCACCATCGAGTTCAAGGGCGAGTCCATCGCCGCCAAGGACCCGGCGCTGATCGTGCGCATGGGCCTGAGCCATGTGCCCGAGGGACGCGAGGTCTTCCCGCTGCTTTCGGTGCGCGACAACCTGCTCATGGGCGCCTACACCCGCAATGACCGCGACGGTGTAGCCCGTGACATGGAGATGGTCTACGGCTACTTCCCCATCCTCAAGGAGCGGGCTGCGCAGGACGCGGGGCTGCTCTCAGGGGGGCAGCAGCAGATGCTGGCCATCTCACGGGCCCTGATGGCCCAGCCCGAGTTGATCCTCCTGGACGAGCCCAGCCTGGGCCTGAGCCCCAAGCTCACGAAAGAGATCTTCGAGATCGTCGTGCGCATCAACCGCGAGCGCGGCACCACTATTTTGCTGGTGGAGCAAAACGCGAACATGGCGCTGAACGCCGCCGACTATGGCTATGTGCTGGAGAACGGGCGCATTGTCATGGAGGACACCTGTGACCGCCTTCGCGAGAAGGAGGACATCAAGGAGTTCTACCTGGGCATGAAGGAAGCCGGTGTGCGCGGCGAGCGTCGCTGGAAGAAGAAGAAGACTTGGAGATGAGCGCTGTGGCCCTGGATCCTCATCGCATCGTGGCGGGCTCGCAGTTCGGCTGGGAGCCCCAGGCCTTGCCCTTCGAGACCGCTCACGAGCTCTTCTGGCAGCGTGTGGCCGAGCTGGGCGATGCGCCCATGATGCGGCAGAAGGACCTGGGCATCTGGCGCTCTTACAGCTGGCGCGAGGTCGGCACTATCGTCAGCGAGATCGCTGCCGGGCTGGCTCATCTCGGGTTTCAGCCCGGTGAGGCCGCCTCGGTGCTGGCCAACACCTCGCGCGAGTGGGTATGGACCGACCTGGCCGTGCTCTCAGCCGGTGGCGTCTGCAACGGGATCTACCCCACCGACGCTGCCGCGCAGGTGCAGTACCTGAGCCAGGATTCGGCCTCGGCCTACCTTTTCGTGGAAGACGACGAGCAGCTCGACAAGTTTCTCGAAGTCAGGGACGCTCTGCCCGCCATCCGCAAGGTGGTGGTCTTCGACATGGAAGGCCTGGGGGAGCTGGGAGACCCGCAGGTCATCGGTCTGGACGAACTAAGGGCTTTGGGCCGGGAACACCTGCGTGCGCACCCCGGCCTGATCGAACAGCGACGCGCCACGCGCGGCGCACAGGACGTGGCCATCCTGGTCTACACCTCGGGCACCACCGGCCGGCCCAAGGGTGCCATGATCACGCACGCCAACCTGTGTGCGGTCTTGTCCGGCTTGTCCTCCAGCTTGTTCGAGGGCATGCCTGAGGGCGGCGAGCGCATCGCCTTCCTGCCCCTGTGCCACATTGCTGAGCGCATGATCGGCGAGTACATCCCGATCATGCGGCGCTCTGTGACGAACTTTGTCGAGAACCCCGAGACCGTGTTCGAGAACCTGCGGGAAGTGCAGCCGCACGTGTTCTTCGCCGTGCCGCGGGTATGGGAAAAGATCTACTCGCAGGTGATGATCACGCTGAGCGAGGCTGGGCGCCTGCAGAAGCTGGCCTACGCCTGGGCCGTGGGTGTAGGCGGCCGCGTGGCGGAGTTCGAGGCCAGGGGGGCTTCTCCCGGGCTCTGGCTGGCCATGCAAAAAGCGCTGGCCAACTTCCTGGTGCTGGACAACGTGCGCCGCATGACCGGCATGAGCCGCGTGCAGATGGCACTCACTGGAGCGGCGCCTATCTCCCCAGACCTCATCCGCTGGTACCGCAGCCTGGGCGTGCCGCTGCGCGAGGGGTGGGGGATGACGGAAACCACTGCGGGCGGCACCGTCAATCCGCGCAAGGCGTCCAAAGCCGGCAGCATCGGCGTGCCCGGGCCGGGCCAGGAGATGCGCATCGCCGAGGGCACCAACGAGATCCTGCTGCGCGGCCCCAACGTGATCCGGGGCTACCTCAACCAGCCGGAGAAGACCGCAGAAGCCATCGACGCCGAGGGATGGCTGCACACGGGCGATGTGGGCCGGGTGGACGACGAGGGCTACTTCTACATCACCGACCGGATGAAGGACATCATCATCACGGCCGGGGGCAAGAACGTCACGCCCAGCGAGTGGGAAAACCAGCTGAAGTTCAGCCCTTACGTGACCGATGCCGTGGTCATTGGCGACAAACGCGCCTTCCTGACCGCCATCATCATGATCGATCAGGAGAACGTGGAGCGCTTCGCGCAAGAGCGCGACATCCCCTTCTCCAACTATGCGAGCCTCACACGTTCACCGGAGATCCTGGAGCTCATCCAGTCCGAGGTGGACCGCGTCAACAAGCAGTTCGCCCGTGTGGAGCAAGTGAAGAAGTTCTTCCTCCTGGATCGCCAATTGACCGCCGAGGACGAGGAACTCACGCCCACCATGAAGCTCAAGCGCAAGCTCGTGCAGACCAAGTACGCTGAGCAGATCGAGGCGATGTACCGCGGTTGATGCTGCTTTCGCAGTCAGCCTGAGAGCCTGAGCCTCAGCCTGATGACGCTTGGCGACGGTTTCCCCACCATGAGATGGGCCGATGAGCGTCAGTGGTGTCTGGAGATGGCGCCGGGTTCGTCGGGGTCGGTGTTTTCTGTGCTGGGCGGCGCTTCCACGCGGTAAGACTCGCTCGCCCAGGCGCCCAGGTCGTGTTCACGACAACGCTGGCTGCAGAAAGGTCGCCAGGCATTGCTGGGCTCGAAGGGCGAGGGCCCCTTGCAGGCCGGACAGGCGACGATGCGCCGGTTCATGGTCGCCACGTCCCTCAGGTGCAGAGCGTGAGTTCGAAGTCTGCGTCTTCTGCTGCGGGCCTCAATCGGCCCTCGGCGTCTGCTCGCAGCATTCGCACCGACACCAGCAGACGGTGCCCGCTGATCTCGGGCACGAGTCCGGTGTCCGGGTTGATGTGCAGGCGCAGCAGGTGGTAGGTCTTGCCCTCGGGCAGGCGCTGCTGAAACTGGCCCGCGGCCGCGTGCATGCGCTGGGTCACCCCACTGTCGCGCAGCAGCCCCAGCAGCACTTGCAGGGCATGTGCGAGCGGCGTGAGCGAGCCAGCCCAGCGCGCCAGATCGGCTTGCCGGCTCTGGGCGGGATGCTGCTGCCAGGCGTAGTAGCCCGGCAGATCGAACTCGCAGGTTCCCCCGGGAATGCCGATGCGGCTGCGCACGCTCATCAGCCACTCGTTGGTGGTGAGCGAGTGTCCGGCCTTGCCTTGTACTTCGTTGAGCCCCGAGTAGGCCTGGTCGATACGTGCAATGACCTCGTCCAGCGCCTTCTCTGAAATGCCGGGGTGGCCGCGGTAGGACTGCAATTGAGCCTTGTTCCGCTCCAGTTCCTTCAGAAGATCCGACTTCAAATCGGCCCGTGAGGCCACGTCCATGACTTCGAAGATCGTCACGAGGGCGAAGTGGTGGTCCAGCGCCGTTTCTCGCGCCATCAACTCGCCCAAGCGCTCGAACAGATGCTCCAGCCGGAGCATGGTGCGGATACCTTCGTTGAAGGGGTATTCGTAGAGGATGCGAGCGACGGGCATCGGTGTGGATTTCAGGCCGGCTGATTGTTCCACACAGGGGGTCTTGTTCTCGCGTTCAGTGCGAGAGCCAGTGCTGCCAGAGGCTGCGTACCTCTTTCTCCAGCGCCGCCAGGGACAGGGCCTCGTTGAAGATGATGGCGTCGGCAATGGCGCGTCGGCGCTCGCGTGCGGCCTGCTGCTGGATCACGCGCAGCACGGTCTCCTTCGGCCAGCCGCTGCGCGCCATCACCCTTTGGATCTGGGTGTCTGATGTGCAGTCCACGACCAGCACGCGGTCCACGCGGGCTCGCCAGTGAGCCGACTCTGTCAGCAGCGGCACGTCAAACACCACGGCGGGCGCGCCAGACCGCTCCGCAGCGTCTGCGGCCTGCCGTGCCTGGTCACCGATCAGCGGGTGAATGATGGCTTCCAGCCGCTTCCTGGCCGTGGGATCGGCAAAGGCCAGTGCCCGCATGCGATCCCGGTCCAGCGCGCCATCGCTGCTCACCATCTGCATACCAAAGGCCTCGCCAATGGCCGGCATGGCCGCACCACCTGGCGCGGTCAAGGCTCGGGCGATGGCGTCGGTGTCCACCAGCGCAGCGCCTTGGGCAACCAGCAGGCCCGAGACCGTGCTCTTGCCGCTGCCGATGCCGCCGGTCAGACCAATGTGGAGCGGGCGCAAGTGGTGCAAGGCGCAGCAGGCCTCACCAACCCATCACGGCCAGGGCGCGATCGGTACCGGCCAGCATCAGCACCAGCCCGCCGCCCGCCAGGAAGGGGCCGAAGGGCACGTAGCGCCCTTCACGCAGCTGACCGGTGGCCTTCATGCCCAGGCCTACGCAGGCTCCCAACACCGAGGCCATGAGCACGATGGGCAGAATGGCCTGCCACCCGAGCCAGGCACCCAGGGCGGCCAGCAATTTGAAGTCGCCGTGCCCCATGCCCTCCTTGCCGGTCACCAGCTTGAACAGCCAGTACACCGACCACAGCGCCAGATAGCCCACCACGGCACCGGTCAGCGCCGTGGCAACGGGCAGTCCGCTCCAGCCGCACAACGCGGCCACCAGACCTGCCCAGGCCAGGGGCTGCGTCAGGCTGTCCGGCAACAGCGTGGTGTCCCAGTCGATGGCGGAAAGCGCCACCAGGCAGGCGGCCACAGCGCACCACATCAGGGTCACGGGCTGCGATCCGAAGCGCCAGGCCATGGCCGCGAACAGTGCCCCGGTGAGAAGCTCGACCACGGGATAGCGCGCCGGGATGCGGGTGCCGCAGGCAGCACAGCGCCCACGCAAGCGCAACCAACTGAGCAGCGGCACGTTCTCGCTCCAGCCGATGACATGGCCGCAGGCCGGGCAGTGCGAGCGCGGTGTGGCCAGGTTCAAGGCGGGCAGGGTGTGCACGCCTTCTTCGATTGCCTGCCCCACCGCCTGCGCCGGGCCGGGCAGCGGCTTGCCGAACACCTGATGGTGCGACTCGTCGTCCTGCAGCTGCCCCGCCACCTCGGCCCACCACTGCCGCTGCATCATGCGCGGCAGGCGGTGGATCACGACATTCAGAAAGCTCCCGATGACCAGGCCCAACAAGGCCAGGGAGATGGGAGATAGCAGCCATTCCTGCCACATGGCCACAGCGCCTTCAGACCACCTGGCCGATCTTGAAGATGGGCAGGTACATGGAGATGACGATGCCGCCGATGATGGTGCCCAGGAACACGATGATGAAGGGTTCCATCAGGCTGGACAGCCCCTTGACCATTTCGTCCACCTCGTCCTCATAGAACTCGGCGGCCTTGCCCAGCATGTGGTCCAGCGAGCCGGACTCCTCGCCAATCGCCGCCATCTGCAGCACCATGGGGGTGAAGACGCCTGTGCCCTGCATGGCGGTGGTCAGCCCGGTGCCTGTCTGAACTTCGCGCTGGATCTTGTCCGTGGCGATGGCGAACACGGCGTTACCACTCGCGCCACCCACCGAGTCCAGGGCCTCCACCAGGGGCACACCGGCCGCCGACATGGTGGACAGCGTGCGCGTCCAACGTGCGATGGCTGACTTCTCGATCAGGCTCCCAAACACGGGAGCCCTCAGCAGCAGGCGGTCCATGGTCATCTGCATCTTCTCCGAGCGCTTCCACGACTCGAAGAAGAAGTAGACGCCGCCGCCTATGCCCCCGAACAGCACGATCCAGTTGGACACCACGAAGTCCGACATCGCCATCACCGCCAACGTGGGCGCAGGCAGATCGGCGCCGAAGGACTTGAAGGTCTCCTTGAACGAGGGGATGACGAAGGTCATGATGATCGCCAGCACGATGAAGGCGACGATCACCACGGCCGTGGGATACATCAGTGCGGACTTGATCTTGGCCTTGATGGCCAGGGTCTTCTCCTGGTAGATGGCGAGTCGGTCCAGCAGGGCTTCCAGGATGCCGCCCACCTCACCGGCCTCGACCAGGTTGCAGTACAGCGCATCGAAGTGCATCGGATGCTTGCGGAAGGCCGCCGACAGGCTGGTACCCGTCTCCACATCGGTACGCACCTCGTTGAGCAGGCGCATCATGCGTGGGTTGGGGTGGCCCCGGGCGACGATGTCAAAGGCCTGAAGCAAGGGTACCCCTGCAGACATCATCGCGGCCAGTTGCCGGGTGAACACGGCAATGTCCTTCTGCTGGATGGCCTTGCCACCGGCGGTGCTGCGCTTCTTCAGCTTGGTCACCAGGATGCCCTGGCGGCGGAGCATGGAGTTCACCACCGTGTCGCTGACCGCGCGCATCTCGCCGCGTACCAGTTTCCCGGTCTTGTCCTTGCCTTCCCAGGCGAAGTAGGCCTCCTTCGCGGCCTTGGCCTTGGCCAGCCGCGTGTTCAGCGTGGCCATGATGGCCTCGCCTCACCGGCGCTCGAGCAAGCAGCACTGCACACAGGGGTCTTCATGGCTTCACTCATTGGTCACCAGCATCACTTCTTCCAGCGAGGTCATGCCCGCCCGCACCTTCTGCAGACCGGCCTGTCGCAGATCGCGTACCCCGTCTCGCCGCGCCTGCGCCGCGATGTCCAGGGCCGAACCGTGCGCCAGGATGATCCGCTGAATCTCCTCGGACAGGGGCATCACCTGGTACAGGCCCACCCGCCCCCGGAAACCGGAGGAACAAGCTGCGCATCCTACGGCCTTGTAGGCCTGCCATGAGCCGTCCAGGTCGTCTGCGGTGAAGCCGGCCTGCTCCAGCGCCTCTTGCGGGTGCTGCACCGGCGCTTTGCACTGCTCGCACAGACGCCGGGCCAGGCGCTGCGCCGTGATCAGCAGCACGCTGGAGGCGATGTTGAACGGGGCCACCCCCATGTTCAGCAGGCGGGTCAACGTGGTGGGTGCGTCGTTCGTGTGCAGAGTGGACATCACCAGGTGGCCGGTCTGCGCCGCCTTGATCGCGATATCTGCGGTTTCCAAGTCCCGGATCTCACCGACCATGATGATGTCCGGATCCTGCCGAAGGAAGGACTTCAAGGCTGCCGAGAAAGTCAGCCCGGCCTTGTCGTTCACGTTCACCTGGTTGATGCCGGGCAGGTTGATCTCGGCCGGGTCCTCCACGGTGGAGATGTTCACGCCGGGCTGGTTCAGCAGGTTCAGGCAGGTGTAGAGCGACACGGTCTTGCCCGAGCCCGTGGGCCCGGTGACCAGGATCATCCCGTAGGGCCGGTGGATGGCCTTCAGCAGTCGCTCCTTCTCCACCGGTTCGTAGCCCAAGGCCTCGATGCCCAGCTTGGCGCTGGACGAGTCCAAGATCCGGATGACGATCTTCTCGCCGAACAGCGTGGGCAGCGTGCTGACGCGGAAGTCGATCGACTTCGTGCCGAACTTCAGCTTCATCCGGCCGTCTTGCGGGACCCGCTTTTCCGCGATGTCGAGACGGCTGATCACCTTGATGCGAGAGGCCAGTTTGTCCTTGATGGCCAGTGGCGGCTGCGCCACCTCGCGCAGTTCCCCGTCCACGCGAAAGCGCACGCGGTAGGTCTGCTCGTAAGGCTCGAAGTGCAGGTCTGACGCCCGCTGGTTGATGGCGTCGATGAGCATCTTCTGGATGAAGCGCACCACCGGCGTGTCCTCCACCTCCGCCGCCTGCTCGGGCGTGGTGCTGGAGGTCTCGGTCTCATCCTGGACATCGAAGTCGATCTCGCCCCCGGCCAGGGACTCCAGCGCCTGGTTGGCGTTGGCGTGCCGGGCCTCCAGCAGGCGGGTGAGCTTGTCATGCTCCACCACCACCCAGTCGGGCGTGAGCTGCGACGAGAACTTGACGCGCTCCGCGGCCTCGGCGTTGGTGGGGTCGGCGCAGCCGATCGACACCCGGTTGCCGCGTCGGCCCAACACCAGCAGTTGGTACTGCTGGGCCAGCTTCGGATCCAGCACCTGCGTGGGCAGTTGATGGACGTCGACCGCGTCGAGGTCAACGAGCGGCAGGTTCAGATCGGCCGACAGCGCATGTGCGAGGTCGGCCGCCTTGATGGCGCCGGCCGACAGGGCGGTGGCAATGAAGCGCCCGCCGCGCTGGAGCGCCAGTTCGCTCAGGCTCTGTGCAGTCTTGTGGTCCAGATGACCTGCGCGCACCAGCATCCGGGCCACGCCCGTCAGCTGCGTGGGCGGCAGTTCAGCGGAGATGTCGAGGGGCATGCGCACAGGGCGCCGCTGGGCGGCAAGTCATCATCTCCGATGTGGCCGGCGATGTAAACGTTCACCCACCGCCTGGCCAGAGGCACTCGGCCCGGTGGACCTCACGAGGGAGTCCGACAGCTTCTTGGAGAGGCCAATGTCGGCGCACCGTGATGACTTGGTCGGGGTGAGAGGATTCGAACCTCCGGCCTCTACGTCCCGAACGTAGCGCTCTACCAGGCTAAGCTACACCCCGCGGTGTGTCGCAGCGCGAAGGCGCTGCTAACGGACTGCACGGAGCCCGGTCAGGAAGACCGGTGCACCGCGCGAATGCACAATTCTAGCAGGGCCTCCCGGGCTCGGCCTGCAGGCAGAACGTCCAGGTTGGCGCGGGCTCGAGCGATCTCTTCTTCTGCCGCGGAGCGCGTGGCCTCGATGGCCCCCGTGCCCCGCACCACTTCGATGATCTGACTCAGGCCTTCTACTTCGCCGGTGCGGATGGCCTGCCTCAGCATCTCCCGCTCTTCGGGTGAGCAGCGCTCCATCGCCAGCAGGACGGGCAGGGTGGCCTTGCCTTCGCGGATGTCGTCACCCACGTTCTTGCCCAGCTCCTCGCTGCAGCCCTCGTAGTCCAGCAAGTCGTCGACCAGTTGGAAGGCGGTGCCCAGGCGCCGGCCGAAGTCGGCACAGGCTTCTTCGGTGGCGGCGTCAGCCTTGCCCAAGATGGCACCCAGACGCGCACTCGCCTCAAAGAGCTTGGCGGTCTTGAACCTGATGACCTGCAGGTAGTCGTCCACCGCGAGGTCCGGGTCGTGCATGTTCATCAACTGCAGGACCTCGCCCTCGGCGATGACGTTGGTGGCATCGGCCACCACATCCAGCACGCGCATCTGGTTCACCGAAACCATCATTTGGAACGCGCGTGAGTAGAGGAAGTCGCCCACCAGCACGCTGGCCGCATTGCCAAACAGTGCGTTGGCCGTGGCCCGGCCCCGTCGCAGGGAAGACTCGTCGACCACGTCGTCGTGCAACAAGGTGGCGGTGTGGATGAACTCCACGGTGGCCGCCAACTCGTGCTGCGCCGACCCCTCGTGTCCCAGTGCATCGGCAAACAACAGCAGCAACCGTGGTCTGACGCGTTTGCCGCCGGCCTCGACGATGTAGCGCCCGATCTGATCCACCAGCGCCACCTTGGAAGACAGGCGAGTCCGGATGACCTCGTCCACCCGCTCCATGGCCAAGGCAAGAAAGTCGGCGCCAGCCGCATCCGAGGTGCTGGTGGTGCTCAATTCGGCAGGCCTGAGTGCATCCCATGATTATAGGAACGGGTTACCGCAGCAGCCCGTGGTGAATGGCCGTGCTAGACTACTCGGCTTCACATTTTTCGCAGGACTGATGTGAGGGATGGGTATGCACGGCATGGCCCGTCACAAAGCAGAGTGCCTTCCGTTCAGGGGGGCGCGATTTCTCGAAAGGTCACACATGTACGCGGTCATAAAAACCGGTGGCAAGCAATACAAGGTTGCCGCCGGCGAAAAGATCAAGGTAGAACAGATTGCTGCGGACGTGGGCCAGGACATCACGATTGATCAGGTACTGGCCGTGGGAAGCGGCGCAGACCTGAAGGTTGGGAGCCCCTGGGTCGCGGGTGCCAGCGTCACCGCCACGATCGTGGCGCACGGCAAGCACGACAAGGTGCGCATCTTCAAGATGCGTCGCCGCAAGCACTATCAGAAGCATGGCGGTCACCGCCAGACCTACACCGAGATCCAGATCGGTTCGGTCAACGCTTGATCGTCTCAGGAGTCTTCAGCCATGGCACAGAAAAAAGGCGGCGGTTCCACCCGGAACGGCCGTGACTCGCAGCCCAAGATGCTGGGCGTCAAGGTTTTCGGCGGGCAATCCATCCCCGCTGGATCCATCATCGTGCGTCAGCGCGGCACCCGCTTCCACGCTGGCACCAATGTCGGCATGGGGCGCGACCACACGCTGTTCGCGCTGGTCGATGGCCAGGTCAGCTTTGCCGTCAAGGGCGAGTTGAACCGGCACGTCGTCTCGGTCACGCCGGTCTGAGGTCACACCAGATCCGCATCGAAGCCCCGGCCTTGGCCGGGGTTTCTCGTTGGAGCCCTGCATCCGCATGAAGTTCGTAGACGAAGCCACCATTGACATCTCGGCCGGCCACGGTGGTGCCGGGTGCGTGAGCTTCCGTCGCGAAAAGTTCATCCCCTTCGGCGGGCCGAACGGCGGCGACGGTGGACGCGGCGGCAGTGTGTGGGCCGTGGCCGATGTCAATCTGAACACGCTCATCGATTTCCGCTACACCCGGCGTTTCGAGGCTCGCAACGGCGAGGCCGGCCGCGGTTCGGACCAGTTTGGCGCCGCGGGTGATGACGTCGTGCTCCGGGTGCCCGTAGGCACCATCTTCACCGATGCCGAGACGGGCGATCGCCTGTGTGAACTGCTGGAACCGGACGAGCGCGTTCTGCTGGCCAAGGGCGGAGACGGCGGCTTTGGCAACCTTCACTTCAAGAGCAGCACCAATCGGGCGCCTCGGCAGAAGACGCCAGGCTGGCCCGGTGAGGCCCGCAAGCTCAAGTTGGAACTGCGTGTGCTGGCGGATGTGGGGCTGCTCGGCATGCCCAATGCCGGCAAGTCCACGTTGATTGCCGCCATCTCGAACGCCCGCCCCAAGATCGCCGACTATCCTTTCACCACGCTGCATCCCAATCTGGGCGTGGTTCGTGTGGGTCCAGACCAGAGCTTCGTCGTGGCCGATATTCCCGGCCTCATCGAGGGCGCCTCGGAGGGTGCCGGGCTCGGCCACCAGTTCCTGCGACATCTGCAGCGTACCGAACTCCTGCTGCATCTGGTGGATCTCGCGCCGTTTGACGGTGCCGACCCCGTGGCGCAGGCCCGAGCCATCGTCAAGGAACTCAAGGCCTACGACCCAGGGCTGCATGCCAAGCCGCGTTGGATCGTGCTGAACAAGTTGGACATGGTGCCGGCCGAGGAACGCGAAGCCCGCGTGAAGGACTTCGTGCGCCGCTTGCGCTGGAAGGGGCCGGTGTTCGCGGTGTCGGCCTTGGCGCGTGACGGCCTGGACGGCCTGGTGCGGGCCGCTTACCAGCATGTGGCCGCCATGCGGCGCGTGGCCACCGAAGCGCCTGACGTGCGCTTCGTCGGCTCTGACGCTCCAGGCCAGACGGCGGTGGTGGCTACGCCGCCTGCCTCCCCCGACGCCCCATCCGGGCAGGTGAATCGCTCACGGGGTTGAGATGTCGGCGTCCCTGGCCAGCGCAAGGCGCATCGTCGTCAAGGTCGGCTCCAGTCTCGTGACCAACGAGGGTCGGGGCGTGGATGCCGAGGCCATCGGCAACTGGTCCCGCCAGTTGGCGGCCCTGGCTCAGGGCGGGCGCGAGGTCGTGATGGTGTCCAGCGGCGCCATTGCCGAAGGCATGAAGCGCCTGGGCTGGGCCACCCGTCCCAAAGAGCTGCACGAGTTGCAGGCTGCCGCCGCTGTGGGCCAGATGGGGCTGGTGCAGATGTACGAGACGCAGTTGCGCGGCCACGGCATGGCCAGCGCACAAGTGCTGCTCACCCATGCGGACCTGGCCGACCGAGAGCGCTATCTCAATGCCCGCTCCACCCTGCTGACCCTGCTGCAACTCAAGGTCATCCCGGTCATCAACGAGAACGACACCGTCGTCAACGACGAGATCAAGTTCGGCGACAACGACACCCTGGGCGCGCTTGTGGCCAACCTGGTGGATGCCGATGCGCTCATCATCCTGACCGACCAGAGAGGCTTGTATTCGGCCGATCCGCGGCGTGATCCAGCCGCCCGATTCATCGACCGCGCGTTGGCGGGCGACCCTGACCTTGAACGCATGGCTGGCGGGGTGGGTTCATCGATCGGCCGCGGCGGCATGATCACCAAGATCCTGGCGGCCAAGCGGGCGGCCGGCAGCGGGGCCTCGACCGTCATCGCCTGGGGCCGGGAGCCCGAGGTCCTGATCCGCCTGGCCGCTGGCGAGTCCATCGGCACCCACTTGGACGCTCGCACCCCCAAGCTGGCGGCGCGCAAGCAGTGGATGGCCGATCATCTGCAGATGCGGGGCTCGGTCACCGTGGACGAGGGCGCGGTGATCAAGCTGCGCGACGAAGGCAAGAGCCTGTTGCCCATCGGGGTGGTCGAGGTGACAGGGGAGTTTGCGCGCGGTGACGTGATCGCCGTGCGATCGCCCACCGGATCAGAGATTGCGCGCGGCCTGGCCAACTACTCGGCTGCCGAAGCCCGCCTGATTGCCCGCAAACCCTCCTCCCAGATCGAGGGACTGCTCGGCTACGCCAACGAACCCGAACTCATCCACCGGGACAATCTCGTCCTCGCGTAGCGAGGGCGAGATTGCGGCGCAGGCTCATGCGCGCGCAGCGCACGTGAAGCCGCGTCAGCGGCGGCCGAAGCCACAAGGGTCTTTGTACGTCCTCGCGTAGCGAGGGCGAGATTGCGGCGCAGGCTCATGTGCGCGCAGCGAACGTGAAGACGCGTGAGCGGCT
>Ga0315904_10005522_pt1 | contig 17527 bp, 17 predicted proteins | sample LakEriMetagenome_6_FD_203529 | JGI IMG/M metagenome (GOLD analysis project Ga0315904, IMG submission 203529) | Freshwater fungal communities from buoy surface, Lake Erie, Ohio, United States - Buoy 12 MA120 | ecosystem: Environmental > Aquatic > Freshwater > Lake | place: USA: Lake Erie, Ohio...
CACCGAGGGCGTGGTCAACGACAACCCATTCCCATACTCTGCCGAAGAGATCACCCCTGCCCTCGTCGCCGAAGCGCTTGCCACGGCAGCCGCTCAGGTAAAAGAAGTCATCTACGAGCCCGCCGAAGCACTGCTCCAAAAAGAGATCAAGAGCGCCTTGGGGCCGATCATCACCGGACGCGGCGCCCTCGCCCGCTTCGCCTTCCACCCCGGCTATCACCACGGCCAGGCCTATCAGATCAAGTGCGCCCCCAGCTTTCCCGCCTAGCATCTTAAAATGCATCGTATGTCCAGAGATACCACTCATGAGAAAGTTTCTCATGATGGTATAGCTTGTCGTCTCTAGGAACTGAACCCATTTGGTAGAGAAAGCCACTCTGTGTAGTAAGGCCACTCACCCCTAAAATGAATAGCCAGCCTTTCTCAGTTTGGTGGACAGTCTTAAAGTCCCACCCTGATATTTTGTGCTTCATGGGGCTGGCGAAGGTAGGCAGTTAAGGCGAGCAACCCCCAAGTCTCCGAACTCAAGGCTAACTGGCTTGCGATCACCAAAATGACTAAGCACCAGCTATAGCGTCACAGCCCACCATAGCCAAGAGCGTTTCATGGAGTTACCGAATAGTTAGGCACCTGAGAATTTCGATACTCTTTGCCAAGTCGGACAATTTCGTCAAAAGCAGGATCGTCGTCGAACGTTCCCACCAAAGCACGCCAACCCGTTTTCTTTGTAGTGGGTAGCTGCTGACGCAGTTGTTTAAGTTCCTCTTCGATCTGGGCAACTCGCTCTTCAATTGTTTGTGGCATAGGACTATCTCCGTGCCATTTTATCGCTTCTTGCGGCTGGTGACATTGGCAAGAAGCACGGCGACGAGGAGCAGGATGCCAATGGCGGTAACCTGGTTCTCGGCTTTCACACCCGCGACTCCCATGCCGGTCTGAACGACGCCAATAAGCATTAACGCGGCGAGCGAGCCGAAGATCGTGCCGCGCCCGCCGAAGATGCTGGTGCCTCCGAGAACCACAGCGGTGATGGCATCGAGCTCTAGCCCACGCGCGTGGTCAAAGCGAGCAACGCCGAGGCGCGAGAGCAGCGTGAGCGAGGCGATTCCGGCGACGGCTCCCGAGAGAATAAAGAGCTTCATCAGAACGCCCGGTACCGGAACGCCCGAGTAGCGAGCGGCTTCCGCGTTGGTGCCCACGGCGTTTACCAAGCGCCCGAAGACAGCTTTATGGAGCAGCAGGCCCGCGGCAATCGCAAAGCCCAGGGTCAGAAAGAGCGGCGCGTGGAAGTAGGTGCGCGGAATGGCGAGCTTCTCGAAGTGCTGGAAGCTCTCGGGGACGGGCAGGGAGTGGTCGCCTAAAAGTATCTGCGCCCCGCCCCGAAAGAGCGCCATCGTGCCGAGCGTCACCACCAGCGACGGCAGGCGGCGCTTGGCGACCAGCCAGCCATTGATCGCCCCCAGCAAGCCGCCCAGCACGGGGGCAAGCGCGGCGCAAAGACCAAACGGCAGCCCCTTACTGTTGAGCGTCGTCACAATCGCCCCAACTAGCGCGAGAATCGCGGTGCAAGAGAGGTCAATGTGCCCGGCCACAATCACCAACGTCAGCGCAATCGCCAGCAGCGCCGTCTCGGTATAGAGCGTCGAGCGGTCAAAGAGATACGCCACATCGAGAAAGCGCGGCTCACGGGCGGCACTGACGATAAAGGCGATGATCAGCAAGCCCACCGCGACCAGCTCGGGGATAAACGCACGAAGCTTTTTCATCACTCTTCCCCCGTGGCGTTGAGGCGCAGGCGGCGCGCCGTGGCGTCGTCAAAGAGGATCGCGGCGAGGATGACGAGGCCGTAGACGGCGGTCTGCCAGGTGTCGGCGACCTGTAGGACGGAGAGCGCGACGTTGATCACACCGAGGAGTACGCAGCCAAGAAACGCGCCGGTCGCGCTCCCGACACCACCAAAGATGCTTGTGCCGCCGATGACGGCGGCAGCAATCACCAGCAGCTCGAAGCCGGAGCCGATGCTGGCAGGGTTGACGTTGCCAAAGCGGCTGGCGTAGAGCACGCCCGCGAGCCCCGCCCCCATGCCGCAGAGAACATAGGCGAGCAGGATCACCGGGCGCACCGGGACGCCACGGAGCGCCGCCGCATCGGGGTTGCCGCCGATGGCATAGAGATTTCTACCGATTCGAGTTCGCGTGAGAAAGGCGTGGGTGAGAAGCGCCACCAGCACCGCCACTAAGACCACCCCGGGGAGCTTGTTGTTAAAGAGCCCATTGGTGGTCCAGGCCGCCAGCGCCTTGGGAATCTCGTAGTCGTTAACCTGCACACCACCGCTCACTACAAAGGCCAGCCCCCGGTAGATTCCGAGTGTCGCCAGCGTCGCCACAATGGCAGGGACACGAGCGTAGGCAATGAGGAGGCCATTGATTGCGCCCAGCCCCGCGCCAATTCCCGCACCAATCGCGGCGGCGAGAAAAACATTCAGGTCTTTGTGATCTCGCAGTAGCATCGCGGTGAGCATTCCGGCAAGCGCAAGGGTCGACCCCACCGAGACATCAATCCCACGGGTTAAGATTACCAGCATCTGGCCCATCGCACAGACAGCGATGAGCGGCAACCAAAGCAAGACGGACTGAATGGACGACTCGGAGAGAAAGCGCGGCTGAACCACGCTGACAACGACGATCAGCAAGATAAGAGCAATAGCGATAGGGAGCTCACGGCGGGGCATCGGGTAGTATTGTACCAAACGAAGTGGGAACCTCTTACTCTTACTGACGTTTGGAAAAATAATGCCTACCAACTACTTGGAAGTGCCTCTCTCGCGAAAGCAGGTCGAACACTGTCGAATGGATGATGTCGAGGTAGCCCGACGGCTCAATAAAAAACACGGCACGAGCTACTACTTCGCGACCTGCCTTTTCCCGGGACACCTACGCGAGGCAACTTTCGCACTCTACGCTTTCTTTCGGGTTCCCGATGAGTTTGTGGACAATGGCGCTCCTGAGCAGGCGCAACAGCTCCTGGAAAACTGGCGATCCGACTGGCAGAAAGCCTACCAGCTGCGCGACTCCTCCGATCCTGTGCTGCGTCTGAATGCCCAAGTTTTTCACCGCTACCAGATCCCCTACGACTACAGCGAGACATTTCTGACGGCCATGTTTCGCGATCTCTCGGACACGCGCTATGCAAGCTACGCCGAGCTAGAGAGCTACATGTATGGCTCCGCTGCTGTCGTGGGCCTCATGATGAGCCATGTGATTGGCTTCGCAGACCCCGTGGCGCTGGAGTACGCGCAAAAACTTGGCTACGCCATGCAGCTCACCAACTTCCTGCGCGACATTGACGAGGACTTTCAGCAGCGCGGGCGCATCTACCTGCCCCTCGACGAGCTGCAACGCTTCGGTGTCAAAGAGGTGCAGTTCGCGGAGCGGCACTTCGATGCCAATTTTTACTCCCTGATGCAGTTTCAGATGCAGCGTGCCCACAAGCTCTACGAAGATGCCGAGCCGGGGATCGCGCTTCTTAACTCTGAGGGCCGCCGCGCCGTTCGCGTCGCTAGTGCCCTCTACCGGGCAATTCTCACCAAGCTAGAACAGCAGGGAAGTAACCCATTTGCCGGTCGTGCTCGTACGAACACGCTGGAGAAAGTGCAACGCACCATGAGTGTCTGGAATGTCTAAGCAAAGCGCAATTGTTATCGGTGGTGGCATTGGGGGGCTGGGAAGCGCCTGCTTGCTGGCAAAAGCGGGCTACCAAGTCGAGCTTTTTGAGAAAAACGAGATTTTAGGCGGCTCCGCAGGAATCTTCTCTGCCGAGGGCTTCACCTTTGATATGGGCCCAAGCTGGTACTTGATGCCCGATGTCTTTGAGAACTTCTTCTCGCTTCTCGGGGAGAAAGTCGAGAACCACTTAGATTTAGTAAAGCTGGGACCGTCGTACCAGATCTTCTTCAAAGACAAGGGCAAAAAAGTCAGCCTTTACTCGGACTTGGAGCGGGATATTCCGACGCTAGAGGCCATCGAGCCCGGCTGTGGCAAGGCGCTACGCGATTACTTAGAGCGCTCCAAGTTCCAGTACGAGATCGCGCTGGCGGGCTTCATGTACAAGAACTACGACACGGTCTTTGATTTCTTCAATAAGCAGACCATGCTCCAAGGCCCCAAGCTCCATGTCTTTGAGAAGATGAACAAGTATGTCGAGCGCTTCTTCTCCACCGACGAGATGCAGAAGATCATGGAGTACCAGCTGGTGTTTCTAGGCTCGTCGCCCTACGACACGCCCGCGCTCTACAACATCATGAGTCATATTGACTTTAATATGGGCGTGTACTATCCGATGGGCGGCATCCACGAGATCCCGAAAGCTTTCGTGCGAATCGGGGAGAAGTATGGCGCGAAGTACCACACCAACGCTCCCGCTACAAAAATCCTGACCGAAGATGGGAAAGCGGTCGGGGTGCGCCTGCAAGATGGCACTGAGCACCGTGCCGATCTGGTGATCTGCAACGCCACGATCCGCCACGCCGAGACGCTTCTCGAACCGAGCGAGCGCACCTTCACCGACGACTACTGGGAGAAGCGCACCCTCGCACCGTCTGCGTTTATTCTCTATCTGGGGGTCGAGGGAAAAATCCCCACCCTCACCCACCACAACCTGCTCTTTGCCCCAGACTGGAAAGCGGGCTTTGCGGAGATCTTCGACAACCCCAAGTGGCCCACCGACCCGTCGCTCTATGTCTGTGCTCCCAGCGTCACGGATCCGAATGTCGCGCCCGAGGGCTGCGAGAACCTCTTTGTGCTGGTTCCCATGGCTCCTGGCATGAAGGCAACCGAGAGCGAGCTGGCCGCCTACGCGGATAAAACGCTCGCGCTGATGGAAAAAGAGATGGACATCCCGAATCTACGTCAGCGCATCAAGTACCAGCGCATCTTCTGGGCAAAGGACTTTATCGAGCGCTACAACAACGACCGTGGCACCGCGCTCGGCTTGGCACACACGATGAACCAGACCGCGATCCTACGGCCCAATAATATTAGCAAGAAGGTCAAGAACCTCTACTACGCCGGAGCGAGCACCAACCCCGGAATTGGCATGCCGATCTGTCTCATCAGCGCCGAGCTTGCCTACAAGCGCATTATCAAGGATAAAACAGCGGGGCACATGACAGCTCTGCCCTCGTCTTAGCCCAGCTTGCGGAGCTTCTGGTCAAACGCAACGGCTCCGATGATTAGGAGGCCGATGTAGATGTTCTGGTCGAAGGGATCAACCCCGAGCAGGTTGGAGCCGTTGCGTAGCACCGCGATCAGCAGCGCCCCGAGAAGCGTCCCGGAGACGCGCCCCTCGCCACCGGCAAGGCTCGCGCCCCCGACAACGACAGCAGTCACGACATCAAGCTCATAGCCATTGCCACCCGTGGGGTTCCCCGAGCTGAGGCGAGACGACTCGACAAGGCCCGCCAGTCCGGCCAGTGCGCCGCCAATGGCGTAGACCGCAAGCTGCACACGCTCCACCGGAACGCCTGAGACACGTGCGGCTTCGGCGTTGGAGCCGATGGCGTAGACATAGCGGCCCAGCTTGGTGTAGTGCAGGATAAAGGCAATCAGAGCCGCGACCAGCACGACCAAGATCAGCGGCATCGGGACTCCTTGAACCGTGCCCGAGGCGAGCTGATTGAACTGCTCGGGGGTACCGTCTACCGTCACGCCCTTGGCAATTCGAAGCGTCACGCCTCGCGCCACGAGCAGCATTCCCAGGCTGGCGATAAAGGCAGGGACTTTCATCTTCGTCACCACTACCCCCACCAGCCCCCCCGAGAGCGCCCCAATCCCGATTCCCGCCGCAATTCCCAGCGGCACCGACCAGCCCGACTTCACCATCAGATAGGCCGATGTCACGCCCGAGAGCGCAAGCACGCTCCCCACAGAGAGATCGATTCCCCCCGCGATAATCACCAGAGTCGCCCCCATCCCGATCAGCAGCAAGTAGGCGTACTGCCCGGCCACGCCGTAGAGATTGTCAACGGTCAGAAACGACTGGTGCCCCGTGGCTTGCGGCACGCGAATGGCAAAGAAAATGCACAGCAGAAGCAGCGAGACGGCAGGCAGTAAACGTTTGGCAAGGGTCATAGCTCGATATCTTTTCCGGTCATCATAAAGTGCAGCACGCGATCGGGGCTGGCATCGGCGCGGGGTATATCGGCCACGAGGCGGCCTTGGAAGAGCACCAGAATCCGGTCGCTCATTCCCAGCAGCTCGGGGAGCTCGGAGGAGACCAGCACGATCGTCGCACCACTCTGGGTCAGCAGGTTCATCTGCTCGTAGATCTCCACTTTACTTCCGACATCGACGCCACGGGTCGGCTCATCAAAGAGCAAGACCGACGAGCCTGCATGGAGCCAGCGCCCAAGTACCCCTTTTTGCTGGTTGCCGCCGGAGAGCGTCCCGATCAGCGTCTCCGTGCTCGATGTCTTGATCCGCAGGCGCTCGATCTCGGTCTTGGTGGCGGCTTTGTCTGGCCCATGCGAGAGCCACGGCCCCGGCGCGATTTTTTCTAAACCCGCCAGCGTGACGTTATGGCGAACCGGCAGCCCTAGCGCAAGCCCCGTGCGCTTGCGATCCTCGGTGAGCATTCCCACACCCGCTTTAATAGCCGCCCTTGGGCCTTGGTTGAGAGGAAGCGGCTTGCCATCCACAGAGACACTGCCGCTCATGTGCCGCAAGCCAAAGATCGCCTCGAAAAGCTCCGTGCGCCCTGCGCCCATCAGCCCCGCGATCCCGACGACTTCACCAGCACGCGTCGCAAACGCCACACCATCCAGGTTCACCTTGAGCCGCTCAGGGCCAGGCTCACTCGCAACCCGAGGATAGAAGTCCGAGAGCTCCCGCCCGACCATGGCACGCACCACGGTAGACGTGTCTGTATCGCGGATATTGGCCTCATAGACCTTCAGGCCATCACGCAAGACCACCACCCGATCACAAAGCGCGAAGCACTCGGGCAATCTATGGCTGACAAAGACCATCCCAATCCCACGCTCTCGTAGCGCCTTCAGAGTGGTAAAAAGCTCCTCGATCTCTTTCTCGCCGAGTGAGGAAGTTGGCTCATCTAAAAGCAGCAGTTTTGCTTCTTCCGAGAGCGCCTTGCAGATCTCGACGGCTTGCCGCTGCGCCGGGCCAAGCGTGCCCACCAGCGCATCGGGGTTGAGGTCAAAGCCGTGGTGCGTTAAGAGCGTCTGCGCCTTCTCCCGCATCGCCTTATGATCCAGCAGACCGCTCTTCATTGGCTCCGCACCGAGATAGATATTGGCCGCCACCGATAAGTGTGGCGCGAGATTGAGCTCCTGGTAGACCGTCCGAATGCCTAAGCCACGCGCTTTCGACGGCGAGTCCAGCACCACGGGCTCACCAAACCAGCGGACTTCTCCCGCCGTCGGGGTGTGCACGCCCGTGATGGCCTTGAGTAGCGTGGATTTCCCCGCCCCATTCTCTCCCAGCAGCGCGACAATCTCGCCGGGACGGACCTCAAAGTCCACACCCTTGAGCGCCTTGACCTCCGCCCCAAAGGACTTCTCGATCCCCCGCATCGTCAAGATCGTTTCTGTAGATGACATCACGGCTGAGATTCGGCACGACTTATCGAAAAACCTCTTAGCGCTTCTGATCCGCTTCCAGGTGGCACTTCTTATATTTTTTGCCACTGCCACACCAGCACATGTCGTTGCGTCCTGGCTTCTTGCTCGGTGGCGGTGCGAGTCGTCCTTGAAAGATCATCCGCTGCGACTCTTTCAGTGCTTCCCGGACGCGGCGGGCCTCGATCTCCTGCATCGCCAGTGTGTTCTGCCGATGCCAGGCGCGATAGTCTTCAAGTATGCTCTTGCTGCGGTTCGAGACGTAAGTCACTTCGGAGTCTTTATAGCTGTCTTCCACATTCTCTTCCGTGATGAAGGAGCGATCCACGCGGTTCTCGGCGAAGGCACGGGCAATCAGCGGGCGGGCCTCGGGATCACGGAGATTCGCCAGATCACTGACAAGCGAGGCGATGTGGTCGTCTTCAGGCTCTCCTCCCCGGTCAAGGTGCTCTGTAAGCTGCTTTATAAGAAAGGCTTTGTGTGCCTCTTGGGTCTCTGGCGTATCACGGGCGATCTGCTCCAGAACCTCCAGCGCCACCGCCCTAGGGTACCAGTCCAGCGCATCGTTGCACGAAACACGCTCCAGGATGGGAATTGTGGTAGAACCGAATTTCCAGAGAGAGTTATCCAGCCACTCCAGAATGTCTTCGTCCCCGAGTTCAAAACAGGCATGAAACACAGACTCCGCCGTCTCAGGGAGGGCCAGCTCACAGAGAGCGAAGATCGCCATATAGGCCACATGATCTAGCACGATCTCTCCGCCATGACGTGCCCGAAGCGCCTCCTCGGTAATTCGCTCCAGCAGCGCGGGCACCACTGCCTCTCCCTCAGCGACAAGCGCTTCGAGCAGGGTTGGAGGAGCCATCTCTGCCCACTCTTCCTGTGCCAACGCATCCAGCGCCTTTAATACTTCGTCTTGGTTCATCATCCATGAAGTTTAGCACAAGTAGAGCTTTCTTCAGTTACGCATTGTCATCGCTACAGGTCACATAAAGAACCCCAAGCTGGCTCTGCTCTAAAGGACAAACCAGGCGATCAAGATACCAGCTATAGTCGGTGATATTGCCACAGAGTCGTTGCCAGGCAGGGTACATAGTGCAGTCCATCGTTAATAGCGATGTATCACTATGTTTGCGTGAGAACCAAATTGTGACTTGTTTCTCCGAGTCGTCCTGCCACTGGTACATGATTTGGACAGTTTTTCCTTGGTCGCACATCGCGTCCCATTTGTGCACAAGCTCTTGCCAGCCTTCCCGTCGTTCCGTCCCAAGATCCTCTTCCTCGCCAACTTCCTGAAAACAGGCCCAGCGCACCTCACGCTCCCAAAACTGCCATCCAGTCGCAAGGAGCACGGGGAGAATCAGGCCAAGGCTTGATGCATTCCAAAGAGTCACCTCAACGGAGGAAATAAACGCCATGCCGCATTATGACCAACATTAAGCAAATTTATGAGTCTTGCCACAACAGCGGACTACTTTAGCCACCTTAGCTCAAACACAGTAAAATACATACCATGAAACGGCAACAGGAAGTGCAGCGCACTCCGCGAGAGCTTCTTCTCCCCGAGGGACGACGCGTCTCGACGATCTATAAAAGCGATTTTCCCGGCGGACAAGGGCCCGTCTTGCTCACGTCGCGCAGTGTCTGGTGGGGGACGCGGGACATGGTCTTTCGCACCGACTTGGCCACAGGCAAGCGTGAGGTCTATCTTCCCTGGGCAGGCGGCAAGGGGGCGATAGTCGCTCTGGAACTTGATGGCGACTCCGTGCGCGTTCGCACGGATGCTCGTGAGGCGAAGATCCGCCCCGACAGCGGGGCGTTTGATGGCTACGTGCGGCTGCGACTTGGGGAAGACCAGCTTGTACCGCCGCCGGGAGCGTGTCAAAAAATCGCGAAGACCGTCGAAGAATGGCTAGGCGTCCCCTACCTCTACGGCGGCAACACGAAAGCTGGCTGCGACTGCTCTGGGTTTGTGGGCGCGATGCTACGTGTGGCGGGCAAGGGCGTCCCACGCACCTCGAGTGCGATCGCTCAGTCCGGCAAGCCCGTTCTTGGTGAGCTACGCTTTGGCGATGTGGTCTGCACACCTGGCCATGTCGCGCTCTATCTGGGCAATGGGTGGCAGGCCGAGGCTCCCCAGACCGGCGATGTGGTCAAAAAAACTACCATCTGGCACCGCACAGGCGCAACCGCACGCCGCTTTCTTTAAAAAGAAAAAGCCTCCCAGATCGCCTATGATGTGGGAGGCTCGCCAGCAGCGCTTGCTACGTTTCCGGGCGTAGCGTGGCTTGCCGACGGTGGGGCGGATAGCGTGGAGAGTCATGCTGTCCGTGATGGTTGCCAAAGCGGTAGGAGCGATCTGTGTGCTTCTGAAGGCGGCGCTCCAGCTTGCTTGCAGCACGGGACAGTGCCGCGTACAGATCATCACCTTGGTCTTCGCTCCTCAGATCAAGCCCCTCCGCCCAGACCCGAATGTCCGCGCGGAGTCCTGGTTGCTCTGCCGTGAGAGTGACATGACCGTGGCGAATGGCGGGGAACTGCCGCCCAAGACGCCCTAGTAAAAGTTCTGTGTGCTGCCGAAGTGCTTCGGTCACTACCAGATGACGACCCTGTACCTGAATATTCATCGCAAAACCTTTCTCATAACCCAAAAAGACCCTCGCCAGAGGGTGCTCTGGCGAAGGTCTTGCAATTTTGAGAAAAAGGAAAGCTCCGGCTCACCGCAGTGAGCGTCTTGACGAAACTTCCCCCGGCTTCCGAGCCGGTCGCTACTCCCCTTCGTTGCTTAATTATACGCAACAACGAAGCTATGCGTTCCCTGTTTCACGAAATATTTTTCTCACAACTTCAAGACAAGCCCCATGCTCAGATAGTCGAGGCGAGCAAAGTTGTAGACACGCTCGTTGTCCGCACCGCCCTCCAGGGTTCGAGCGCCTAAAGTCAGGTCGGTTTTAGGGGAGAGGCGGTGCGCTAAAAACAGCCCCACATCAAAGGCACGCCCCTGTGGCGCGGCGAGGCCATCGGCATCGAGCAGGAGCTTCCAGCGCTCACTGAGCTTGCGCTCACCGCTGAGATGAATCAGCGGCACCACTCCCAGATTCGACGATGCCGCGCGGTTGGTGCCTTGTTGCAGCGCAATCTGAGCATCACGAACCTTGAGTGTCCCTCCCACGCGCCAGATCTCTTTTTCCGTCTTGCGCACGGTTGACGCATAACTGAGGCGGTAGGAGTTAAACTCATAGCGGCCCGTGGTCGGTGTCGCGGCGGCAAATGTCGTGTTCTGAAAGCGCACGGGGGCGGCAAACTGCCCCGTCCCTGAGTAGCCCAGTGGTGCCACCACCAGGCGCAGGGTGTGGTTGTCATTAAGAGGGCTTAGCACCGTAACACGGCCATAGCCAAAGCTCCCTTTGCCGATCAGATCGCGCAGGGAGAACTTTGTTCCCGTGTCGCCAAAGATGCGCGCACTGTTGTAGGGCTGGCGCACGGTGCCCAGCTCTAGATGAATACTGGTTGTCTGAGGAAAATCCATAGTTCTCTAACCCCTTTCCCTGGGTATAGTTCCGTGAAATAGGCCGTTTGGCCCATGACTGGGGCTCCGGCTCTATGGTACCAAGAGACAATCATTATGCTACGCAGCCACGAAGACGACGAACTCAACGCACGACAAAACGCCACCACGGAGCGCTCTGCTGCCGCGATGCTCGATAAAGAGACCGAACGGGAGCTCTACGCACTCTACAAAGCGCACTTCGCCCGCGCCGATGCGGAGCGCCTGTGGAACCCATGGAGCTCGGTGGTCTGGCCAACAGGGGCAGAAGCCGAGACAAGTGCGCCCAGCACCGCGCTGATAGAGGCGACCCTGGCACTCTGGCGGGATGCGACCCTTCTGCCTGACTACGCAGCGATCAACCAGAACTTGCTACGCGCCAGCCGGGGCCGTGCGTGGTTCTGGACCCACTGGACCTACGAGAAAAGCAAGCACCTCGTGGCATTTCTGGAGTGGCTCCAGCGGCGGGGTGGCTGGGACGAAGCCGCGCTGAGCCGTGCCGCAGACGAGCTTCTGACCCAGTACCGCTGGGAGCCACCGTGCGACGAAGCCACGGGAATCTGTGTAGACGCACTTCTTTACGAGCTCAGCCAGCTAGAGAAGCTAGAGAGGCTAAAGACACAGGCGCACGCTGAGGGCGAGAGCACTCTGGCCGAGCTGGTAACCTGGATTATCCGCGACACCCAAGCCCAGCGTGACTACCTAGCGGAGGCGCTCCGCACTATCGGTAGCCACTACCCCGAGCGCCTTACCGAAGCACTCAACACCGTCGCCGCCAGCCATGAAGCCCCCGAGCTGGCGACAGCACTAGCGGCCTATCTTCAGTAGACTACTGCCCCTGCGCAAGAGCATAGCCGGGGACGCCGTCGAACTGGCAGAGGTTCTCCATCTTGATGAAGTCTAGCCCGGCCATGTCCATCGCGGCGAGGAGTCCTAGAATATCACCGTGGACGATGGTCCTATTGCCGATGGGAAGAAACCGACAGCGCCAGTGGTCAATGCAGGATGTCTCCGCGAAGCCTCCTGGCCAGACTTTAACGCCTCGGTTGGTGATCAGCGCCAGTCTCATGCGGGCTGGCCCCAGTTTTTGGAGCCGCATCGCAAGCTCCTCAGGACAGGTGCCGCGCCAGTGGAGAAAGATATCTACCCCCACCAGCTCTTTTCGGGCACAGGGGCGTGGGAGAGTCGCAACAGCCGCGATGGGTAGCTCCTCACTCTCTGCCGGCATGCTGTAGCAAGCAGAAGGCAACAACAAGGGCACCTCCCCGAGATTGGCGATCACAGCATCGGCGAAGGCTTGGGTTCCCACAAGCACCTGGCTGGTCTCGGCGCGGAAGATATCGGCGGTGTGAATCCCCTCTTCTAGTGTCTTAAGCCACGCGTTCTGCACCAGTGTGGCATGATCCGGCAGCCCAAGATGCACCAGCATCTGGACAGCGGCCATCAGGAGCCCCGAGGGATTGGCGATGTCTTGACCGGCAATATCAGGTGCACTGCCATGAATCGCCTCAAAGAGCGCTCCGTGTTCCCCAATATTGGCCGAGCCCGCCAGCCCAACCGAGCCTGCGATCTGGGCCGCAATATCGGAGATAATGTCGCCGTAGAGGTTGCTGGTGACGATCACATCGAAGCGCTCGGGCGTGTCGGCGATCCGCGCAGCACCGATATCAATGATCATGTGCTCGGTCTGGATGTCTAAGTACTCCAGTGAGATCTCTTCAAAGACTTGGCGAAAAAGCCCATCGGTGAGCTTCATGATATTGTCTTTGGTCATGCAGGTCACTTTGAAGCGATTGTTTTTTCGCGCGTACTCAAAGGCGTAGCGCACGATTTTTTCACAGCCCGGTCGGGAGATCAGCTTGAGGCACTGCACCACATCATCGGTCTGTCGGTGCTCAATTCCCGCATAGAGATCTTCTTCGTTCTCACGGACTATCACCATGTCCAGCTTAGGGTGCCGGGTGACGACAAACGGAGCGTAGGCGATACAAGGCCGGACGTTGGCATAGAGCCCCAACGACTTACGAAGCGTCACATTGACACTCTTGTAGCCTCCCCCTTGCGGCGTCGTCAGAGGAGATTTGAGCAAAACCCGTGTCTGACGAATCGTCTCCCAAGCCTCTGGCGCAATCCCAGAGCTATGCCCACTCTCGTAGACTTGCTTCCCCAGCACCACAGGCGACCACTCAATCGGTGCCTGGGCCGCAGCCAGGATTTTCTGCACGGCTCCCATGATCTCCGGGCCAATCCCATCACCCTCTGCAAACGCCACCACTCGCTTTTCCATAACAAACCTCCAGAGATCAACATATCACGAAATATAAAACATGACAATATCTTCGTAATATTTTTTCATGACTAAGATATAATTGCCTTCTATGACAGGAGAAACAAGCTGGACATTCCTCACCAACCACTCCCATGTGCTGATCTGTCTTTCACAAGATAGTGAGGTGCGCCTTCGGGATGTGGCACTCAAGGTAGGAATCACGGAGCGCGCAGTGCAGCGCATTGTGGCGGAGCTGGAAGAAGGTGGCGTGGTAACACGGCACCGGGAGGGACGGCGTAATCGCTACGAGATCCACCCCGAGATTAAGCTGAGGCACGAGATCGAAGCCCACCGCAGCGTCGCGGAGATTATTGCCTTAGGCGAGAAATCAGAGAAGTAAGTGCTAGAGTGCCCCTTTGGCTCGCAGGAGTTTCTCCACTTGTGCATGGCCACGTTGCTGCGCCGCCTTAAGCGGCGTAGAGCCATCGGCTTGCGTCGCGTTCGAATTCACTCTCAATCTTCACCCGCAACCACAGAGTAGGGTCACTATTAATCTTGCTACCTCACCAATTTTATGACCTACCCCCTTCTGGTAAGCTCACCTTAGATGAACTATAATACTGCTCGTGAGTGAAAGTAGCATTTTGATTAGCGTCGTGATTCCCACACGACACCGCAACGATCTTCTGAGGATCTGTTTGGATCAGCTTGCCCCAGGTGTCCAAACTATACCCGCAGATCAGTATGAAGTCATCGTCACCGATGATGGTAACGAGTCCACCGCAGAAGCCTTATTGAAAGAGCACTACCCCTGGGTTCGCTGGGTGGCAGGTCCACGAAAAGGCCCAGGTGCAAATCGAAATTCAGGTGTGGAGCATGCACGTGGTGAGTGGATTGCCTTTACTGACGATGATTGTATTCCCAAGCCAGACTGGCTAGAAGGATATATCAAGACTCTAACCCCTAATACATTTGTTTATGAAGGACAGACAATCTGTAATGAAGAATATTGCCCTTTCACTCATGAAACACCAACAAACACAACAGGGAAAAAATTATGGGCATGCAATCTATTGATAAATCGTCAATTCTTTATTGAATTTGGCAAATATGATATAGATTTTTCATTTTCGAATGAAGATGCTGATTTCCGCGAGCGACTACAGCACCAAAAAATCCTTTTCTTGTTCGTTCCTATTGCTATGGTCGAGCATCCCCCCCGCCTAAAACGACTTGGGGTAGCATCAGGCCAAACAAAAGAAGGAATTATTACTATACACTACAAATCTGGCAACCGTGGGCTCTCGACATTACGCCTGATTAAGCTTATCTTAGTAACATGGCATAGTACATATAAACAATGGGGACATCTTTCGCACGAAGTATTTAGGTCTCTTTGGCCTTTAGCACAAGAGTTAGTTTATGTCGCTATACATGCCCCTCGATGGAGTCACAAGTACTACTTAAAATATAAAGACCAGCCTCCTAGTTACCATTTCCGTGTGATGTAATTTTACGAAACAGCCCCTTTGGCTCGTAGGAGTTTCTCCACTTGTGCGTAGCCGTTTTGCTGCGCCGCCTTCAGCGGCGTAGAGCCATCGGCTTGCGTCGCGTTCGGGTTCACTCTCATCTTTACCCACCACGGCGGAGTGGGGTCACTCTTAAGCTTGCTACCTCACCAATTTTATAACCGACCCCCTTCTGGTAAGCTCACATTGAATGAACTATAATACTGCTCGTGAGTGAAAGTAGCATTTTGATTAGCATCGTGATTCCCACACGACACCGCAACGATCTTCTGAAGATCTGTCTGGATCAGCTCACCCCAGGTGTCCAAACTATACCCGCAGATCAGTATGAAGTCATCGTCACCGATGATGGTAACGAGTCCACCGCAGAAGCCTTACTCAAAGAGCACTACCCCTGGGTACGCTGGGTGGCCGGCCCACAAAAAGGCCCTGGAGCAAACCGAAACTTCGGTGTGACACAAGCGAAGGGCGAGTGGATCGCCTTTACTGATGATGATTGTATTCCAAAATCAAGTTGGCTGAAGGGATATATAGATTCACTCACACAAGAGACTCTTGTCTATGAAGGTAAAACAATCTGTGAAGAAGAGTACTGCCCTTTCACTCATGAAACCCCAACAAACATAACAGGGAAAAAGTTATGGTCATGTAACCTCCTGGTAAAACGTCAATTCTTTATTAAATTCGGTGGATATGATATAGATTTTTCATTTTCTAATGAAGATGCTGATTTCCGTGAGCGACTACAACACAAAAAAATCAATGTACTGTTCGTCCCTGCTGCTATAGTCGAGCATCCCCCCCGTCTAAAACGACTTGGGGCAGCATCAGGCCACATAAAAGAAGGATATATTACTATGTACTACAAATCTGGCAACCGAGGGTTCTCGACATTACGCCTGATTAAACTTATCTTAGTAACATGGCATAGTACATATAAACAATGGGGGCATCTTTCGCACGAAGTATTTAGATCTCTTTGGCCTTTAGCACAAGAGTTAGTTTATGTCGCTATACATGCACCTCGCTGGAGTCGTAAGTACTACTTAAAATATAAAGACCAGCCTCCTAGTTACCATTTTCACGGGATGTGATTTTATTAAACAGCCCCTTTGGCTCGCAGGAGTTTCTCCACTTGTGCATGGCCGTGTTGCTGCGCCGCCTTCAGCGGCGTAGAGCCATCGGCTTGCGTCGCGTTCGGGTTCGCTTTTGCATTGAGCAAGAGCGCTACAATCGGCGCTACGACAGACTCATCTTTACCCGCCACGGCGGAGTGGAGTGGCGTCACCTGCATCGCGTTCTTGCTCACGGCATTTGGATCCGCCTTCTCTTCCAGCAAGAGCTTGGCGCAGTAGTGATGCCCAAACAACGCGGCTAAGTGCAGTGCCGTAAAGCCGTCAGGCGAAAACTCAAAAGCCCGATCCCGGTGCAAGTGCAACAGCACAGACACATCGCGAATCCGCCCTAGCGCTGCCGCCTCAAAGATCGAGAGCGTCTCGTGTCGAAGCTCTCCCATCGCCTCCGCAAGCGTCTTGCGTCCGTGGTAGAGCGCCAGAAGCGAGACAGGCGTGCCATCCACACCTTTCACGTCTGCAAGCGACGGATTCACAGCTAGCGCCGCTTGTGCTGCGGCTTCACCACCCGTCGTAGCAGCTTTGAGAAACTCAGATTCAGTCATTGGTATTCTTACAGTAAGCTCATGAAGACAAAGTGGCAGGCACTGGCGACGAGCACCATCACGTGCCAGAGATCATGGTAGTGGAAGATTTTGCCAGGCTTGGGCAACGGGTACTTGACACAGATCCCGGCTCCCAGGGAGTAGATCACCCCTCCCGCCACCAGCCAAGTGAGCTGCGCGACGGTAAGAAGCTTGACGATGGGGACGATGGCGATCAGAAAGCACCAGCCCATGAGAATAAAAAGGAGCCCCTGAACCCAGTGCGGAGCGCGGCGCTGGGTGGCCCAGTCCACGACAATTCCGACAACTGCCAGTCCCCAGATAATCCCAAAGAGTGTCCAGCCCCAGCTGCCACGCAGGGGTAGCAGGCAGAGTGGGGTGTAGGTGCCCGCAATCAGCAAGTAGATGCCCGTACGATCCAAACCATAGAGCACGTCCTGTGCCTTCTCCGAGACCAGCAGGCTGTGGTAGAGCGCACTCCCCGTGAAGAGCAAGATCAGGGTCGCACCATAGATTGCAAACGCCGTGGTACGCCACGGCTCCCCCCGCGACCAGACCAACAAAAGCACCAGCGCCACGATCCCCAGCAAGGCCCCGATACCGTGCGAGAGAGCGGAAAACGGGTGCTTTATCTTCTTCACAAGGATAACATATCTCTACTAACGCAGCAGATCTCTCAGCCACCCAAAGAGATCAAAACGACCCCCCCGTGCGGTCTGAGTTGCTTTTGGTTTAGGCGGTGCCGGCGGCTGGCCTAGTGTCGGCTCGTCCAAAAAGCTACGGCGGTAGGCGAGTTCGGTGACAATGGGCTTCTCGTACTTGGCAACATCGGTGAGGTTGGTGAGCTTGTTGGCGATCATGGTCTTGGCAATCA
>Ga0315904_10005524_pt1 | contig 17522 bp, 15 predicted proteins | sample LakEriMetagenome_6_FD_203529 | JGI IMG/M metagenome (GOLD analysis project Ga0315904, IMG submission 203529) | Freshwater fungal communities from buoy surface, Lake Erie, Ohio, United States - Buoy 12 MA120 | ecosystem: Environmental > Aquatic > Freshwater > Lake | place: USA: Lake Erie, Ohio...
ACCTCTACGGGTGTTTTTCCTAATTTTTCAGATAAAGTCATTATGATTTTCGTCACTTCATCACTTGTGTTGTAACCACGGATAATCTCTACCAATTTCATAATCGGTACTGGATTCATAAAGTGCATCCCGATAACACGCTCAGGATGGGCAACAACGGCTCCAATTTGCGTAATGGAAATAGAAGAAGTGTTGGTAGCTAAAATGGTATTATGTGAACAAACTTCGTTTAGTTGTTTAAAAATACTCAATTTCAAATCGACATTCTCAGTAGCCGCTTCAACAACTAAATCAACACCAACAACACCGTCTTTTATATCCGTGTAAGCGATGATATTACTGATTGTTTGTATTTTATCTGCTTCGGTAATGGTTCCTTTGGCTATCATTCGATCTAAATTGGAAGCAATAGTATTCATTCCCTTATCGAGCGCTTTTTCGGAAACATCAATCAATTTAACGACAAAACCACTTTGAGCAAAGGTATGTGCAATTCCGTTGCCCATGGTTCCAGCACCTATTACAGCTATTGTTTTCATGGTATGTTTTCTTATTTTTCGTTCATTGAATCAATAATCATATACGCCACTCTTAAAGCTTCAGTTCCGTCTTCTAAAGTTACAACTGGAGTGGTATCGTTTACAATAGCATCAGCAAAAGTTTCTAATTCGTCTAAAATGGCATTATTGGGAGCAACTTCTGGATTGTTAAAATAGATTTGTTTTCGTTCTCCTTCAGCATTTTGTAGAATAATATCAAAGTCACCGGGATTTTCTGGTGCGTCTTTCATCTTTACTACTTCACAAATTTTATCTAAATAGTCAACCGATATGTAGGCATCTTTCTGAAAAAAACGCGACTTACGCATATTTTTCATCGAAATTCTACTGGATGTAACATTGGCCACACAACCATTTTCAAATTCTATTCTAGCATTAGCAATATCGGGGGATTGACTTAAAACCGATACTCCACTAGCATGAACAGCCTTTACCCTAGATTTTACAACACTCAAGATAGCATCGATGTCATGAATCATCAAATCCAAAACTACAGGAACATCAGTACCACGTGGATTGAATTCGGCCAAACGATGCGTTTCAATAAACATCGGGTTTTCAATTTGATCTTTCACAGCTATAAAAGCTGGATTGAAACGTTCTACGTGACCGACCTGACCTTTTACTTTATATTCTTTAGCAAGTGCAATGATTTGTTCTGCTTCTTCAACGGTATTTGAAATGGGTTTTTCAATAAAAACATGTTTGCCAGATTTGATGGCTACTTTTGCACATTTGTAATGAGAAAGAGTAGGGGTTACAATATCTATGACATCGACGGCATGTATTAATTTTGCAATGGTATCGAATTGTTTGTATCCGAATTCGGCTGCTATTTTAGCTCCATTTTCTTGATTTTCATCATAAAAACCTACCAATTCATATTTTTCAGATTGTTGCAATAATCGCAAATGTATTTTTCCTAGATGACCTGCACCTAAAACGCCAACTTTTAACATAAAAATGATTTTGAACAAAAATAGGAATTTATTGATAAAGCATAATTGATAATTGGTAATTTGTTTTCTATTTTTACACAATAAATTATTGCCAAAATTGAAAAATACAAGTAAGCACGAAGGTCTCAGAAATATATTAGCTAAACAACTTCAGGATAAAGGAATTAAGGATAAAAAAGTTTTGGAAGCAATTAAAATAATTCCAAGACATTTATTTTTAGATTCCAGTTTTGAAGATTTTGCTTATCAAGATAAAGCATTCCCTATAGGTGCGAACCAAACTATATCACAACCTTATACTGTTGCATTTCAGACTCAATTACTTCAGGTAAAAAGAGATGATAAAGTTTTAGAAATAGGAACAGGCTCTGGTTATCAAACAGCAGTTTTGGTTGCTATGGGTGCAAAGGTTTATTCTGTAGAACGTCAAAAGGAATTGTTCAAACAGACTTCCGTTTTATTACCTAAATTGGGATACCGTACGAAACATTTATCGTTTGGTGATGGTTATAAAGGATTACCCGATTATGCACCTTTCGATAGTATTATTGTAACTGCTGGTGCGCCAATTATTCCTCAAGCCTTGATGGCACAATTAAAAATAGGTGGAAGACTCGTAATTCCTCTAGGCGAGGAGGTCCAAATCATGACTCTATTGATACGCAAAAATGAAACTCAGTTTGAAAAACACGAATTTGGTGAATTTCGTTTTGTTCCATTATTAGGGAATAAAAATTAAGAAAAGCTAGAGATGTTAAAGCCAATGAATTTTCTGTGAATAACATTTATAAAAAAATGATTTGTTTTTTATTGGTAAGAAAAAATAATAAACATACATTTGCGTATAATTCAAAAAAATTCCGGAAAACATGTTTGAATTTTCACAGTATTTAGGCTTTTTACTTTTTTTAACCATTCTTACTATAGGATTTTGGTTAATGTTTTTTTTAGTTGCTTTTGTCCAGTATTGGGTTGGAGGCGTATTTTATCAAATGTACAAAGAGAAAAAAGCAAAAAGAAATCAGTCGGTTTAAAACCAGTTGATAAAAAAAGGAACTCAAATGAGTTCCTTTTTTTTATCCTTGAAAATCTTCACCACCATTGTCGTTATCTCGTTTTTGAGTTTTCTCTCTTTCATTTTTAGATTTATTAAATCGGTACGTGAAAGACAATGTAAATTGTCTTTCACGCCATTGCATTTCACTGTAAGAATGAACTAGAGGTAAGGTCAAGTCATTAATTCTTTTTCTTGAGTTAAAAATATCATTAATATTGAAAGTGATAGTTGCTTTATCCTTTAAAACATCCTTACTCATGGCCATATTTGCGCTAGCATTTGCCTCGGTGATTCCTTGTGCCGTTTTCTGCGCTGCATTGTAAGTTCCATTAACCTGAAAATCAATTTTGTAAGGCAAATTAAATTTTGAATTTAATCTAGTGAACCATGTGGTTGCATTGTAGTTGAAATCAATGGTTTCAATTTCGTTTGAAGATTTTGTGTAAGTATATTTCCCATCTGTTTTATTACTGAAAAAATTGAAATTTCCATTCAATTTCCACCATTTAAATGGAGTATAATTCAAAGTAAATTCAAAACCTATTTTATCATCTGTAGCCAAGTTAAAAGGCGTATTAAACACAACTGGGACGTCTCCAATATATCTACCTGATTCAATTCTCACTACTTGAAAAGAACCTGTAGTTTTGTTATAATATAGCGAAGTGCTTAAGGTTACTTTATTCCATTTTTTTAAATACCCCATATCAAAAGCATCGCTGTAAGAAGGATCTAAATCTGGATTCCCTACAAATAGATTGATATTACTAGAATATGACGAAAATGGATTGATAAATCTTCCTCTAGGTCTCGTAATACGTTTGCTGTAATTTAATGAAACGCTACTACCGTCTTTGATTTCGTAGGTTAAAAAAGCACTTGGAAAGAAATTATCATATTTTTTTGTATTGAAATCCTGAGTTGTGAGTTGATTTACAACTATTTTTGAATCCTCAAATCGCATCCCAATCAAGTAGGAGAATTTATTAATTTTTGACCCAAATTGAGAATACAAGGCCGATACATTTTCTTTATATTCCAGCGTATTGGTGAAATTTGTATTTACTGTAAAATTTCCGTCACCCAATAAATCTTCTTCAACTCTGTATTCAGATAATAGCGTGAGGTAGTTTCCTCTAAAACCTGCTTCAAACTGACTGCTTTTTCCGAGTGGCAAGACATAATCAGACTGAATGGTGCTTCTGTTTTGTTTTTGATTATTATATGTTGACTCAGAGGATATGAAACTTTTAACAGGTTCAATTCCAGTTCCCAATATAGTTGAATTTTCTAAGTCATTGTTTTGAGAAAATGAGCCATCTACAGTAAGTTTGTGTCCGTCTTTCTTAAATTTTTTAATGAAATTTGTTGAGTATTCGTAATCAATACTAGTTCGAGATAAGTCATTATACCTTTGTGTTTTACTGAAAGTCCCAAGGGTTGCAAATTTTGAATAGATTACTTTTTCAGGGTTAGCGCCATCATTGTTACGGAAGGAAAAGGTGTTAATCCAAGAGGAACTTTTATCAAGAAATAATTCTATTCCAAAATTCCCATTAATTCCTTCTCTTTTTCTATCGTTGTTTCTTCGCTCTTCGATATAGGAGACTAAATTTTGATTTGTATCGTAATTTTCTTGATTGATTTTAGTGTTTCCAGGATTATTACTCTTGTTGTATCCGACTGATGTGAAAATATTTGATTGCTTATTTTTTAGGTTTAAAGTTCCCATAATACCAGTGTTTTCTGGAGAACCTGCTGAAAGCATTACAGTTCCGTTCAAACCAAGATTTTTTCCTCTTTTCAAAATAATATTTAAAATACCTCCGCCACCTTCGGCATCATAACGTGCTGAAGGATTTGTTATAACTTCAACTTTATCAATGGCATCAGCAGGTATTAAACGCAAAGCATCGGTAATATTGATAGCGTTTGATGGTCTCCCATCAATTAGAATTTGTACATTTTGATTTCCACGCAGGCTTACATTTCCTTCTACATCAACAGAAACAGATGGAATATTGTCTAACACATCGCTAACTGTTCCTCCTTTTACGATTAAATCTTGCCCTACATTGTAAACTTTTTTATCTAATTTTATTTCTACTGTGCTTTTTTCGGCACGAACTTCTACTTGATTCAGTTGTGTTGCATCTTCATCAAGAGCAATGGTGCCTAAATTAGTATTTTCTACTAGTTTTCTCTCTTTTATTTCGGTAGGTTTAAAGGAAATGAATTCAATTTTAATAGTGTAAATACCTGGTTTGACCTCTACATCAAATTCACCTTTAGCATTGGTAATTCCTCCTGAAATTGCTTTTGGATTTTTGGTATCTGTTAATGTTATTGTAGAATATTCTAAAGGCTGCTTGCTTACTTTTTCAATGACGGTTCCTTTTATCTTAATTTTTTTTGATGGTAACTTGTCTTGAGCAAAAACGGAAACGGATAAAAATAATAGTAAAATTATTGAAGAGAGATTGAAATTTTTCATGCTTTGTGATAAAGGTTCCTAGCTTATGATTGCAAAAGTAGGTTTTGGTTTAATGACCTAATCTTAAATCTATGTTAATTGAATTTCCTCTAAAATACTAGAGTATGGCATGAACCTTTTCCAGAGGTCTTGCAATAATTGCTTTGTTTTCATTAATTACAATTGGCCGTTCAATTAAGATTGGATTGTCAACCATGATTTGTATGATTTCATCATCGGTGAATTTTTTATTTCTAAAGCGATCCATCCAAATTTTCTCTTTCTGACGAACCAATTCTAGAGGTTTTATATTTAGTTTTTGAATAGTTGTTTTCAATTCATCATGCGTTGGACTGTTTTCTAAGTATTTAATTACTTCAAATTCTTTACCTGTTTGCTCCAAAAAAGCAAGACAGTCTCTAGATTTCCCACATCGGTTATTGTGATAAATTTGTATCATGAATTATGTTTTATAATTTTATGTAAAGGAATTGAATTTAATTTTAAAAATTAAACTAAATTCGTGCTTTTAAAAGTAAGTAGTATTCAAACTATGTTTATAGAGCAAGGTTGTAAGCCTGAAAATAAATTTTGGAAATATCTTTTAGGTTCTTTAGTAATTATTTTAGCTTCGAGTATAGGACAAGTTCCTTTATTTCTTGCTGTTTTGGCTAAATCTCTTTCAGAAGGTAAAGAAATTCCTTCCGATTCGGACCTATGGATGAAAATTCTAGATTCAAACCTTACTCTGTTTTTAATAATGCTATCCTTTGTTTTTGCTATTGTTGGAATTTTCATTGTGGTTAAATATATTCATAATCAGTCTTTTATTGAGTTGACTACTTCTAGAAAAAAAGTAGATTGGAATAGAATTTTCTTTTCTTTTTCTCTTTGGGCACTGTTTACAGTTTTGTCTACACTAGCAATGTATTATGCTACACCAGAAAATTTTGTAGTAAATTTTAAACCTATTCCTTTTTTAATATTATTGGTTATTGCTACAGTAATGATACCTATTCAAACGAGTACAGAAGAATATGTTTTTCGAGCTTATTTGATGCAAGGATTTGCAAATTTATCTTTGAATAAATGGTTTCCTTTACTCATGACTTCAATTATTTTTGGCACGCTTCATATTTTTAATCCTGAGGTGAGTAAAATGGGATATATTGTTTTAGTATTTTACATCGGAACAGGACTTTTGCTCGGTATAATGACTTTAATGGATGAAGGAATTGAGCTTTCATTGGGATTTCATGCCGCAAATAACTTGATAGGAGCTTTATTAGTAACTTCGGATTGGTCTGTTTTTCAAACGAATTCAATTCTTAAAGATAGGTCTGAACCATCTGCCGGATTTGATGTAATTTTGCCTGTAATTTTTGTTTATCCTTTACTTTTATTTATCTTTAGTAAAAAATATGGTTGGACTAATTGGAAAGAAAAACTAACAGGAAATTTAACTAATTTAAATACAAAATCTAATACTAACATACATAACGAATATCATCATGATACCAACTTATCATAACGTACACAATAGTTTTAAATTAAATGGTTTTCATTTTAATCGTGAACATTTATTGCGAGTGGCTTATAGTTTTATAAAAGAAGGCGAAGATTTTGAAAAACCTATTGGAGAATTTCTTCTTGACTGGTTTGATGATAAACCCTACATTGATTTGCAAACATCCGGAACTACAGGAGCACCGAAAACAATTCGTACCTCTAAACAAGCTATGGTTGAATCAGCTATTGCAACTGGCGATTTTTTTGGGTTACGTCCAGGAAATAAAGCCTTACAATGTTTGCCGGTAAAATATATAGCTGGAAAATTGATGTTTGTTAGAGCTTTTATTATAGGCTTAGATATGGATTTTGTAGCTCCTAGTGCGAATCCTTTGGAAAATAAAAGTGACGTAAAGTACGATTTTATTGCTATGGTTCCATTACAAGCAAAAAATTCTTTGAAGGAATTAAATAATGTCAAAAAATTAATCATTGGAGGTTCCATGATTAGTAAAGCTCTGGAAAAAGAGTTGTCAAAGTTACCAACTAAAGTATACGAAACCTATGGCATGACTGAGACTATTACTCATATTGCTGCAAGAGAAATAGGAGAAAAAGTATTTACTGTTTTACCAGACATAACCATTTCATATGATTACAGAAACTGTTTGGTAATTCATGCACCAAGAATTTCTGACGATTTGATTGTTACCAATGACATTGTTGAATTAACTAACGAAAAACAATTTAAATTTATTGGAAGATATGACAATATCATCAATAGTGGCGGTATTAAATTGATCCCAGAACAAATAGAAGAAAAACTTTCGGGTAAGATCGCAGCTCGATTTTTTGTAACTGGCAAACTAGACGAAAAATTAGGTGAAAAATTAGTTTTAGTTATCGAAGGAGATAATCAAAAAATTGATGAGGCAGTATTTGATGCATTAGACAAATACGAAAAGCCCAAAGAAGTACTTTTTATTCCAAAATTCAAACAAACTGAAAACGGAAAAATTCTCAGAAAAGAAACAAGCGAAAGTATAGCATAAAGAAAAACGCACTAAAAAATTATTTTAGTGCGTTTTTTTTAATTAGTTATTTCTCCATTTTAAAATAGTAATCCGCAGAGTGTTTTCCGCTTCCATAAAATAAAAAGAAAACGCTAACGATTAATGCTATCGTCGCTATTATCAGATTACCAACATGCATCTCTCCAAAAAAGTTAATGAGTATCGCTCCCATTAAAATAGGAAGTTGAGCTATAATTGCCCATCGGGTGAGTAACCCGAATACAATAATGGTGCCTCCAACTATGTGCGCCGCTGCGATATAGTGAAAAACAAACATTCCTCCAAGAAAATTGCTGACAGGAGCAATCAAATCCTCAAAATCTCTATTATTTGTGATAAAAGAGATTCCTTTAATAACTAAAAAAACACCAAGAACCACCCGTACAATATCAATCGGGTAGGAAGTATGCCTGTTGGCCCACTTGTTCAAACCTTTAATTGAAGTATCCATAGTAATTAAGTTTAAATGATAACTAAATTACTAATTTTTAAGTTAAAATAATAATTTTTTACAAAATAAATAAATGAATTAATGCGAAATTCTTTTTTTTGAGTTATTTAATGCAACTTGTTTAATCTATTTATGAATTGTTACAATTAAATATATCTTTCCAAAATCTAAACCTGAATTACTCCCAAGTTAAACTTTTTTTTAATAGGGGAGTGGTTGGCTGCTTCAATACCCATAGAAATCCAAGTACGAGTTTCAAGTGGATCTATTATGGCATCCGTCCACAATCTGGCAGCAGCATAATAGGGCGAGACTTGTTCGTCATATCTTCGCTTTATTTTATCAAACAATTCTTTTTCTTTTTGTTCATCAACAAGTTCGCCTTTTGCTTTGAGTGAAGAAGCTTCAATTTGAGCCAATACTTTTGCAGCTTGTGTTCCTCCCATGACTGCCAATTCTGCGCTTGGCCAAGCAAAAATTAATCTAGGGTCGTAGGCTTTTCCACACATAGCATAGTTTCCTGCCCCATAAGAATTGCCAACTATTACCGTAAACTTTGGCACTACTGAATTAGAAACCGCATTCACCATTTTGGCACCATCTTTTATGATTCCTCCATGTTCCGATTTAGAACCTACCATGAAGCCTGTCACGTCTTGTATAAATACCAATGGAATTTTCTTCTGATTACAATTTGCAATAAATCGGGTGGCTTTATCCGCTGAGTCGGAATAAATAACACCTCCAAACTGCATTTCTCCATTCTTAGTTTTTACCACTTTACGTTGATTAGCAACGATACCCACCGCCCAACCATCAATTCGAGCATAGGCTGTAATCAGAGTTTGACCATATCCGGCTTTGTATTCATCAAATTCCGAATTATCGACAAGTCGTTTGATGATTTCACACATATCATAAGGCTCGTTTCGGGCTTTAGGAAGAATACCGTAGATTTCATTTTCTTCCAATGCTGGTTTTTGTGGAGTTATTTTATTAAAACCTGCCTTGTCAAAATCTCCTATTTTATCCATGATATTTTTAATTCGGTCTAAAGCATCTTTATCATCGGTAGCCTTATAGTCAGTCACCCCTGAAATTTCACAATGTGTAGTGGCACCTCCTAATGTTTCATTATCGATGCTTTCCCCTATAGCTGCTTTAACTAAATAGCTACCTGCCAAAAAAATACTTCCTGTTTTATCTACTATCATTGCCTCATCACACATAATGGGTAAGTAAGCACCACCTGCAACACAACTTCCCATTACAGCGGCTATTTGCGTGATTCCCATACTGCTCATAATAGCATTATTCCTGAATATTCTTCCAAAATGTTCTTTGTCGGGAAAAATTTCATCTTGTAGTGGAAGGTATACTCCAGCGCTGTCAACTAAATAAACTATGGGCAATCTATTTTTAATGGCTATTTCCTGTGCTCTAAGATTTTTTTTTGCAGTGATAGGAAACCAGGCACCAGCTTTTACAGTAGCATCATTGGCAACGACGATGCATTGTTTTCCTTTTATAAAACCTATTTTTACTACCACACCTCCAGAGGGGCAACCGCCATGTTCTTCATACATTCCATCACCAACAAATGCTCCAATTTCAATACTCTTTGTTTTTTGATCTAACAGATAATCAACGCGTTCCCGAGCGGTCATCTTACCTTCAAGATGTAATTTTTCTATTCTTTTTTGACCACCTCCAAGTTTTATTTTAGAAAAATGTTGCTTTAAACGCGATACTAAAAGTTTATTATGATCTTCGTTGGTATTGAAGTTGATGTCCATAATCAGTTTTTGTTCCTTTAAATTTGTTGTTTTATTTCGAGCAGAATTTATTACTTTTTAGATGCTAAAATACGAAAACGATTGAAATATTGTGTAATATTGTATTGCTCAATGTTAAGTAAACATTAAATAATTATTACTAATAATAACAGCAAATTGTTTGTAAGTTAACCATAATTTAACATTACACACCTATTTTTGCCCAAATTTTAAAAATCACAGCAAATGTCATTAAACAACATTTTTCAATTTTTAGTTCCTAAGGATAAAAAATTCTTTCCTTTATTTGAACAAGCCTCTACCAATTTGATTATTCTTGCCGAAACACTCCATGAAGCGGTTAATGCACCTAAAGATCAAAGAGAGGAATATTTCAAGAAAATAGAGGATTTAGAAGCTACAATTGAGGAAATTACTCATAAAACACATCTTGAATTAAGTCGAAATTTCATTACCCCTTTTGACAGAGAAGACATACATTCATTAATTAAAGCAATAGACAATGTTGCTGATTATATGCATGGTGCGGCCAGTAGAATGCGTTTGTATCAGGTTGAAAAAATAACAAAATCCATTCGTAAATTGACTGAGATTAATTTAGAAGCTTGCCAACTCATAGGAGAAGGAATCAAGCAACTGAAGGACATGAACCACAAAGTTATTAAGGATACTTGTAAAAAAATTAATAAACTAGAGAGTAAAGCTGATAACGTATTTGATAAAGCGGTTGCCGATATTTTTGAAAATGAAACCGATGCTAAAAATATCATTAAATACAAAGAAGTATTATCTGCATTAGAATCAGCTTCGGATAAGTGTAAAAGTGTTTCCAATGTAATGGAACAAATTTCTGTAAAACATTCATAAATAGTTTCTACTAAAATCAACTTTTATGGATTTTACTCTACTTATAATAATCATTGCACTTGCTTTAGTTTTTGATTATATCAATGGTTTTCATGACGCTGCTAACTCTATAGCTACCATTGTTGCGACCAAGGTATTAACTCCCTTTCAAGCCGTACTTTGGGCTGCTTTTTTTAATTTCATGGCCTATTGGGTATTTGGATTTGGTGTAGCAGATACTGTTGCTAAAACCGCTCATACTAGTAGTATTGATTTAACCGTAATTTTAGCAGGGGTTATTGCCGCTATTATTTGGAATTTAATTACGTGGTGGAAAGGAATTCCTTCATCATCATCACATACTTTGATAGGAGGTTTTGCTGGAGCAGCCATTGCTCATGGATTCTCAAGTGTAACCGATCCAGAAAATTTTGGGTTCAAAATTGTTAACTGGTTAAAAGCGGCAAAAGAAGGTGAATTATTACCAAGCGGTGTTTTTATTGTAATTCTGTTTATTGTATTTGCTCCCTTATTAGGAATGATTATTTCCTATTTCCTTTCATTATGGTTGATGTATTCTTCCAAAAAGAATATTTACCCAAAAATTTTGACATTAGTGTTAATGGTATTAGCTTTTTGGTTTTTATCTTCCGTTTTGGTAGGATATGATGCTATTAAAAAACCTAGATTTGAAAGTCATTTTTGGAGTATAGTAACTGAGCCTTCTAATATCAAATGGTTTTTAGTAGCTGTAATCTTTTTTAGTCTTGCTATATTCAACTTGTTTTTTAGTCGTTTGTCTGTAGGAAAAGCAGAAGCAGTACTGAAAAAAATGCAGTTGTTATCTTCAGCAGCCTTTAGTTTAGGCCATGGAGGAAATGATTCTCAAAAGGTAATGGGTATTATAGCAGCAGCTGTAGCTGTTTATTTACGAATGAACCCTCATGTAGACATGTCAGCAGGTTGGTTGGACTTGAATGTAATACTTCCTGATGAAGACAAAGGAATTAAATCGCATATGCCAGCTTGGATTCCGCTAACTTGTTATACAGTAATTGCATTAGGAACTTTGAGCGGAGGCTGGAAGATTGTAAAAACAATGGGGTCTAAAATTACAAAAGTTACCGCATTCGAAGGAGTGGTAGCTGAATCTGCTGGAGCATTAACTTTGTTTACTACTGAACATTTTAAAATTCCAGTTTCAACAACACACACCATCACCGGTTCAATTATTGGAGTAGGAGTGACTAAAAGAGTATCTGCTGTTCGTTGGGGTGTAACAGTAAAGCTTTTATGGGCATGGATTTTAACCATTCCTGTTTCTGCTTTGTTAGCGGCTTTGGTTTATCATTTCTTGAAGTTATTCATCTAAAAAAAAATTAGCTCTTAAAAAAAAACTGTCTCTTGTAGGCAGTTTTTTTTAAACCTTTTTTGAAAATGTTAAGTAATTGTTATTGATTTTGTGAAAAACCATCAAATCATAATCGTAGCTTAATTATTTATAAACTATTTAAAAACACAACATATAACTAAACTTTACAATCGTACTAAAATGAAAAAAATAATATTGATTTTACTCATCGGATTTTCATCTTACTCTCAGGATACAAATAAGAATGACGTTGATTTAAAAAAAGAGATAAAAAAAAATTGGTTTGATTTAATCAATATTCGAGGATATACTCAAATTAGATATAACAAACTTTTCGAAACAAATCGTGACTTAGGATGTGAGCAATGTGATCGATCTTGGGGTGGAGATAATAGTTTTTTTATTAGACGCGGAAGGATAATTTTTTCAGGAAATGTTCATGATAGAGTCTATATTTATATTCAACCAGATTTTGCATCTGCGGCTGGTACCTCAAATATGATTTTTCAAATTCGTGATGCCTATTTTGATTTAGCATTAGACAAAAATAAAGAATATCGATTTAGAGTTGGACAAAGTAAAGTACCTTATGGTTTTGAAAATATGCAATCATCTCAAAATAGAATTGCATTAGATCGGAATGACGCTTTAAATAGTGCTGTCTCAAATGAACGTGACTTAGGAGTATTTTTTTATTGGGCTCCAAAAAATAAGAGAACATTATTTGCAGATCTTATTTCTCAAGGATTGAAAGGTTCAGGTGATTATGGGATTTTTGGTTTAGGGATTTATAACGGACAAACTGCCAATAGAAGTGAGGCCAACACCAACCAACATATAGTAGGCCGAATTACTTATCCTTTTGAATTTAAAAATGGCCAAATTTTTGAAGCTGGAATTCAAGCGTATAATGGAAAATATGTTGTAAATACATTAACTACAGGAACCGCTAAAGCATCTTTAGAAAATAATTCACCGGAATTTTTAGATCAAAGAGCAGCTGTTTCTGTAGTACTATATCCAAAACCTTTTGGTTTTCAAGCAGAATATAATATTGGTAGAGGACCAGAATACAATACTGAGAACAATACAATTAAAGAATCCCATTTAGAAGGAGGCTATGCACAAATCATGTATCAATTAATAGTACAAAAGCAAATTCTTTTTCCTTTTGTAAAATATCAAATGTATAGAGGAGGAAAAAAACATGAATTAGATGCACGTAGTAATGATGTAAATGATTTAGAAATTGGAATCGAATGGCAACCCTTCAAAAATTTCGAATTTGTTGCTGACTATACTGTATCGTCAAGAAGATATGAAGATGCTACAAAACGTATTAATGATCAAAGTGGTAGTTTGCTTCGTTTGCAAGCACAATTTAACTTTTAATTCTAAATAAAGCGTCTCTAAACAGACGCTTTATTATTGGAAGAACATTATCTTTTTTTATGATTTTTTATAGCACTATTTGTAGAATGAATTTTTTTATCTTTATAGTTTTAAAAGTTATTATTTAATACTTTATCCGATATTTATAGATGAAAAAAACTATCTTTTTACTACTTTTTTTATTCTCTATTTCAAATAATGCTCAGGTTACTATTCAACAAACAAAAGAAGATAATGATTTAAAATTAACGGCTTTACCCTATTATAGTTTTGGTAAAGGGGTTGGATTAACATCTCCCGACAGTTTATTTCAATTAAACATAAGATTTCGCATGCAAAACAGAGTCTCCTATGTTAAAAACGATGGAGAAAACAGTGCTTATGATGGACAAATTCGTCGATTGCGGTTGCGATTTGATGGCTATGTTGGAAATCCAAAATTTCTCTATGCTATACAATTGTCATTTGCACCTGGTGATGTAGGAGAAGTGGTTGAAGGCGAAAATATAAATATCATAAGAGATGCAGTAGTTTTTTACAGACCAAACAAAAACTGGAATATCAGTTTTGGACAAACTAAATTACCAGGAAATAGACAGCGTGTCAATTCTTCTGGAGGTTTGCAGTTAACGGACAGGACAATCAACAATGCAAAATTTACTATTGATAGAGATTTTGGATTTCAAGTGCACAATATGAATGAATTTAAAAGCAAATTTTCATATAATTTAAAAGGAGCATTATCTACAGGAGAAGGCCGAAATGTAACAGGAAAAGCGGATGATGGAGTAGCAGTGACAGGAAAAATAGAGTTGATGCCTTTTGGAGCTTTTGAAAAAGACGGAACTTATTTTGAAGGTGATATTATCAGAGAAAAGAAGCCAAAATTAATGCTTTCGGGCGCTTTTCAACAAAATAATCATGCCAGAAGAACCCAAGGTCAGTTAGGGAATGATTTATTTGAAAAACGAACCATGAGATCGGTTTTGCTCGATGCCATGTTCAAATATAAGGGCTGGGCAGCAATGTCCAGTTTTATGTCCAGAACCACAACGGACAATGCAATTACCTATAATCCAAATGATATTTCTGAATTCAATTATGCTTTTGTCGGAAATGGATTTGATTACCAAATAAGTTATAATACTAAGAAAAACTATGAGTTTATCGGAAGATATTCACTTCAAAATGTTGGAAACGATATTGAAAAGTTAGCGCCAAAAGTAAAACAATACTCTCTGGGAGTTACAAAATATATTTGGGAGCACGCATTCAAACTTCAGGCAGAAATCAATTACGATACACTTAAATACTTTGATGGAAATACAAAAAACAATTGGTATTTACGTTTTCAAGTAGAAATCGGAATATAGTTCGCTGAATGTTTACGATAAAATTATTTACTTGAATCTCTAACTAATCGTTTTAGAATAGCCCATTGTTTTAGCGCATCACGTGCTTCAACTGCTGGATAGCCTAACATTACTTTCCCAGCTGGTATATCGCATGTAACGCCTGATCCCGCACCAACGGTAGCACCATCACCAATGGTAGTATGGTCTTTTATAGAAGCGCTTCCTCCAATAATCACGCCGTTACCTAAAGTTACTGAACCCGCTAATCCACTATTACCCGCCATAATACAGAAACGCCCCAATTTGCTATTGTGACCTATTTGTACCAAATTATCAATTTTACAGCCATCGCCTAGAATCGTTGAGCTGAATTTACCTCTATCTACGCAGGTATTGGCTCCAATTTCTACATTGTTGCCAATAACAACATTGCCAATTTGTGGAATTTTCACCAAACCTCTTTCAGGGTCAGGGCGAAAGCCAAAACCATCAGCTCCAATAGTAGCATTGGGATGAATGATGCAATGATTACCAAGGTGGCAACGCTCACGAATGACAGCTCCTGACCAAATCACCGTATTTTTACCAATAGTACATTCATCAAGAACTGTCACATTTGGATAAATAGTTACATCATCTCCAAGTTGCACCTTAGGTCCAATGTAACATCCTGCACCAATTTTAACACCATTACCCACACTAGCCGTTGCATCAACTACTGCTGTTGGATGGATGTAAACTTCAAATAAAGGACTTGGTGGAGCAAAAAGCGACAATACTTCAGACATGGCTAAGTCGGCATTTTTTACTTTTATAAAGGCTCTGTTTTCACCCGGTTCAATGGAGATATCTTCATTAACAATTGCTACACAGGCTTTTGAAATTGCCCAAAATTTTTCGTATTTTTTATTCCCAATGATTGAGATTTCGGTTTCTTTAGCACTTTCTAATTGCTCTGGAGCCGTAATTTTTTGTGAAGTAGTTCCAATAATAACACCTTTTAGGATGTCATTTATTTCTTGTAGTGAATAGGATTTCATTGACTAGGATATGGTATGGTTGAATAATAGAAATCCAAATAAACTAAATTTGAATACAATTACCTAATAAATTATTCATTTAATATAGGAAAATAAAAATACGTTTGTTTTTATTGGTCCAAAAAATAGCTAAAACTATACTATTCAGCTCAAAACTATAGTGATTGTGTTCGAATTAATTCACAAACAAATTTCAATACTGATGGGTGTAGCATTTTAATCAGAAAAAATAGAGTCGACAATTAGTTTTCTTCCATTGTATGATATACGTTCATCACGTCATCATCTTCTTCAATTTTTTCAATTAATTTTTCCACCTCGGCCATTTCAGCCTCAGTTAGTTTTTTTGTAATTTGTGGAATACGCTCAAAGCCAGAAGAAAGGATTTCTAGTTTTCTGTTTTCCAATTCTTTTTGAATGGTTCCAAAACTTCCAAAAGGTGCATAAATTAAAATACCATCCTCGTCTTCAAAAACTTCTTCGGCACCAAAATCAATCAATTCCAATTCTAATTCTTCAGGATCTAAACCTTCTTTTGGGATACGGAAATTGCAAGTATGGTCAAACATAAATTCAACAGATCCTTGAGTTCCCATAGTACCGTTGCATTTATTAAAATAACTTCTAATGTTGGCGACCGTGCGATTATTATTATCTGTAGCCGTTTCGATTAGAAGAGCAATTCCATGAGGTGCATAGCCTTCAAACAGTACTTCTTTATAGTTTGCTGTATCTTTATCGGTAGCTTTTTTTATGGCGCGTTCCACATTATCTTTGGGCATATTGGCTGCCTTAGCATTTTGGATAACAGCTCTCAATCTTGAGTTGGCATCAGGATTAGGCCCTCCTTCTTTAACCGCCATTACAATATCTTTCCCAATTCTAGTAAATGCTTTGGCCATTGCCGACCAACGTTTCATTTTTCTACCTTTTCTGAACTCAAACGCTCTTCCCATTTCTATTTTGTTTTAAAATGCAAAAATAACTTTTTCAATATCAATTTTCAAAATTAAAAATCCTCAACGCTTTATTTTTTATAAAAGGGCAACTTAACCACTTTTGCTGGAACATCATTTTTTCGAATTCGGATAAAAATAACACTGTCAACAGTACTATGTTCAGTTGAAACATATCCTAATCCAATACCAAAATTCATTGATGGCGACATGGTTCCGGAGGTTACTATTCCTATGCTTTTCCCATCCTTGTCAACAATCTCATAATCATGCCTTGGTACGGCTCTTTCTTGCATTTCAAAACCAACTAATTTTTTAGAAACTCCAACTTCTTTTTGTTTTTTCAAATATTGTGAATTAACAAAGTCTTTAGTGAATTTAGTAATCCAGCCTAAACCTGCTTCAATTGGGGAAGTAGTATCGTTAATATCGTTGCCATACAAGCAAAATCCCATTTCCAAGCGCAAAGTATCTCTCGCGGCCAATCCAATAGGCTTGATATTAAAAGGTTTTCCAGCCTCAAAAACTTTGTTCCAAATGGACTCTACTTCTGAATTTTTGCAATAAATCTCAAAACCACCGGAACCTGTGTAACCCGTAGCCGAAATAATGACGTGCGGAAATCCTGCAAAATCTCCTACTTCAAAATGATAGTAGGGAATAGCTGATAAATTTACCGATGT
>Ga0315904_10005525_pt1 | contig 17522 bp, 10 predicted proteins | sample LakEriMetagenome_6_FD_203529 | JGI IMG/M metagenome (GOLD analysis project Ga0315904, IMG submission 203529) | Freshwater fungal communities from buoy surface, Lake Erie, Ohio, United States - Buoy 12 MA120 | ecosystem: Environmental > Aquatic > Freshwater > Lake | place: USA: Lake Erie, Ohio...
GCTTTCCTGTATTGCTACATTCTCGCGCGACTCGCATGCCTAATCCACGCCGCCAACGTTCATTCTGAGCCAGGATCAAACCCTTCACTTGTGTATGCTTAGAGTACTGAGACGCCCTTTGCAGAACCTCTCGGCACCCGTGACCAACAAAGTTACGGCTTTGAAACCGGTTGGTGTTTTGCGGTCAACAAAACACCTATTTTACAAATCACAAAACTTCTCATGTGTTGCCACCTCTCGCGAGGCAACAACTCGAAGGCTCGTCCACCGGATTGTCAAAGATCATTCCATGTTCGCCAGAAATCAGCATCAAGTGCCGCTCCCAAGGTGCTACCTCAGGATTCTTTCCGTCGATTTGGGCCCAACATGGTAGCCACTTTCGTCGGCACCTGTCAACCCATCCCTCACTTTTTTCTTCCAAGGCGGTCTTTTGGGAACCGCTCGGTTGGGTGAGGGAGGAGAAAGATAGTGATCGGCTCGAAGGTCCGCAAGACCTTTGGAAAACTTTTGACGAATTTCTTTTGTCACCTTCGGTTTATGCGGGCGACCGGGAATTTCTTCGCCGCAGTTTCGCCGATTGTCCGACAACCAGGAATGGGCGTTTTTTCCTTCCTGATTGGACAGTGAGTGCTAGAGCTTCGATGTCGAACATCCCCACGATTTCCCCGGTTACCCCGAATTCGAACTTCCAACCCGGAGCGAGTCCCGCGTCGTCGCTCGAGGCCGTTTTGGAGCGAATCAAGAAGTTGGCCAACCAAACGTCTGGGACCAGTGGGTTGATGTCCGCATCCCCTCAGACTACGCCCCCACCTCGGGCGACGGAGCAAATCTCCGAACCGGAACCCGACCTCGACCCAGAGTTCCCGGTTGATACGGAGTCCGGCAATTTTCGGTCCACGGGGGATTTGAATGAACCCATCGTTCCAATCGAGCCGCAGTCGCTTCGGAGCGCCGGCATCCCGGAGTCCATTCTCGAGGAAATCATCACTCGGCTCCTGCTCGCAAGAGGAGAGTTGCCCGGTCGCACGATCGCGGACCACGTCAAGCTCCCCTTCGGATTGGTCGACCCGATTCTCTGGCGTCTCAAATCGTCGCAGTTGACGGTCTACTCAGGCACCAATGCGATGAACGACTACATCCATGCCCTGACCGATGCGGGGCGAGACCGGGCGCGCCGAAATATGACTAAGACGACCTACTACGGTTCCGCCCCGGTCCCGATCGAACAATACATTGCGGGAATCAAACTACAGACCATCGAATCCCAGCACCCGTCCCAGGCGGAACTCCAGCGGGCGTTTGCAGATCTGCTGATCCCTGGAAATCTTCTCACACGCTTGGGACCCGCTGTCAACAGTGGCCGAGGAATGTTCTTGTATGGAAATCCTGGGAACGGGAAAACGAGTATCGCGGAACGCGTTACCCGATCGTTCGGTACTTACATTTGGATTCCTCGCGCGCTGTTGGTCGACGGCGAGATCATGCGATTGTTTGATCCGATGAACCATCAAGCGGCACCTCCCAAAGCCGGCGAGGGGCTATTGGTCGACAGCATCATCGATCGTCGGTGGATCCGAATTCGGCGACCCACCATTGTCGTGGGTGGTGAATTGACCATGTCCATGCTCGAAATCGCCCGCAACAACGACACCAACATCAGCGAAGCCCCGCTGCAAATGAAAAGCAATTGCGGGGTCCTGCTGATCGATGACTTCGGCCGACAGAGGATCGGCGTCCACGAGCTGCTCAATCGATGGATGATTCCCCTCGAGCAACGCCACGATTACTTGTCCCTGCAAAGCGGGAAGCGGTTTCGTGTCCCGTTCGATCAGTTGGTCATCTTCAGCACCAATCTTCAACCGCGGGATTTGGTGGATGACGCATTTTTGCGACGGATCCCCTACAAAATCGAGGTTGGCAATCCGAGCGAAGACGACTTCCGAAAACTCTTCAAAATCATGTGCGAGACTCTTTCGATCCCCTTCGATCAGGAAATGCTCGACTACTTGATTGGAAGACACTACCGAGAAGCAGGGCGCGAGTTTAGGAACTGTCAGCCTCGCGATTTGCTCTTGCAAATCCGATCGTTCTGCCTGTTCAACAAGTCCCCTCAGCAGATGTCGCGGGAGTCGATCGACTTTGCGGTGGACAACTACTTCTCGATCATGTGACGGACGAGGCGGAGGACCGCTTAACCATTAACCGCGACTCTTCTCGAGCATCACCATCATGATGATCGATAGCAGCGCTCGGAGTTCGTCTTCCGGATCGACCTCCCTCAGCCGCTCCCCTTCTGTTTTTCCTCAGCTGCGCTCCCTCGGTAGTACCGAGGCAAAAAACCAAACACATCCTCGATCTCCCCGCGCTTCCAGCGGTGCCAGCCCAAAATCGCCACCGTCTCGGCCATCGGCACCGACTCCGGTCCACGCAGGACTTGATCCCAAGGGTGCGAGGACGCAGAACCGCGATCCTCGAGCCACCGGAGGACTTTGCCTACCCCCGGCCCAGCCAGCGTCGCGCTCTGCGACCAACTCCGGTTGAGAGCAACGATCGATTCGATATCCTCAATCCCCGTCGGCAAACGGCACTCCATCCGATCCGTGGTCCAAGCATACTCTGCACGGAATACCTGGCCGCGATACGCATCGGAAACCACCCACAACGCGCGCGGTCTATCCAGTCCGCCTGCCCCCATCGCTAGCTCGACCTGATGCGCAACACAATCCAACGCGTCGACCGCGATCAGCGGTATTCCGAGCGCCCAGGCCATGGTCTTGGCCGTGGCAGCACCCACACGCAGGCCCGTAAAGGATCCGGGCCCTTGCACGACCGAGATGGCATCCAGCATTCGCGCCGACAGTCCCTGTCGACCCAACAATCGGTCGATTGCCGGTGCCAGCGTCCGCGCCGATCCCCACTCGGGATCCAAGACCTCCTGGGCGATGGTGATCGCATCATCGTCGCCGAGTGTAGCAATGGCTACACTTCCACTTTTGCCGCTGGTCTCCAACGCCAAGAGGTATCGGGGAGCCCCCAACCGTCCGGCCCCCATCATCCGGCCATCGATCGCCAGGTAGCGATTGCGACGGCGATGGCGTCCGCGATCTTCTCCGGAGACTTGCCTCCTGCCTGGGCCAAATCGGGTTTGCCACCCCCCGAGCCTCCGACCTCATGCGCCACCGGCGCGATCCAACGACCGGCGCTCAAGCCTTTCTCGACCAGGGCGGGGCTGAGGGCAGCGATCAAGGTGACTTTGCCGTCGGCGGGAGTTGCCAGCAGGATCGCCACCGGATCCTTGCATTTCTTGCGGATTTGATCGATCCATTGCCGCATCATGGCTGCGTTGGCGTGCGGAACCTCGCGAGCAATCAACTTGGCTCCGTTGACCGTTTCCGCCTCCTCGACCCATGCATCGACGTCGACATTTCCTCCCGAGGCGAGTTGGACGATTTGTCCACGCAGTTGCCGTTCTTCCGAGAGCAACGCATCGATCCGCTCGGAGACCTCCTCGAGGGAAACGTTCAGGGCCCGTGCCGCCTGTTTGAATGCAGTGCGCAGCACGCCATAGGCAGGGGGATTGGTTTTGGACGCGTTCGTGGTGGTCGCACGCTCCGGCACAACTTCGCTCCCTGCGGAGCCAGTGGCCAATTTCTTGAGTTTGCGAATCGTGCCGACCAACTCGACGGTCTGTGTCCCGATTTCCTGGGCTGAGCAGCCCAGTTGTTCGGCGACCTTTGCGGCGGCCGCTTGGATTCGTCCGCGCTGCTCTTGGGCGCGCTGGCCCGTCACGGCCGTGATCCGCCTTACTCCCGAGGAAACACTCTCCTCGGACAACAATTCGAACTGGTCGACTTGCGAGGTGTTCGAGAGGTGCGTTCCACCGCATAATTCCTTGGAAAAGCCACCCATGCTGACCATGCGAACCGGGTCGGGGTACTTTTCCCCGAAGAGCATCATCGCCCCGGCTTCGCGCGCTGTGGCCAGCGGCACATTCTTCCAATCGATCGGCGCCGCCTCGGCGATTCGCATATTTGCCAAGTCTTCGACTTGCTTGAGCTGATCCTCGGTCATCGCATCCTGGTGGCTGAAATCGAACCGGAGCCAATCGGCATCGACCTTGCTCCCCTGTTGCTGGGCATGCTTTCCGAGATGGGTCTGCAAGGCGTGATGCAAGATATGAGTCGCCGAGTGGGCGCGACGAATCGCGTTCCGACGGGACTCGTCGACAATCGCCTGAACGGTTTCCCCTTCCTTGATCGTTCCCGAGACCATGATGCCGTAATGCACGATCAACTCGCCGCTTCGCTGAGTGTCGGTGACATGGAACACACCGTGTGGTCCCTGCAACTTGCCGGTATCGCCGACCTGACCACCGCTTTCGCCGTAGAACGGGCTTCGATCGAGTACGATTCGGAGCAGATCGCTGGGCGTGTCGGCTGCGATGGAGCTGACCAGCCGATCGTCTTTCGGCTTGCCGACGATGATCCCTTTGACCTGGGCGCTCGCCGAGGTGGTCTCGTACCCGAGGAAGTCGGAATGATGAAAGGCTTCCTTGAGCGTTTCGATCGGCCCGGTCTCAAACAGCTCGATGACATTGCCGCCGCTGACATCGCCGTGCTCTTTCATCGCTTGACGATAACCATCCCAATCGAATGTAAAGTTCTTTTCCGCAGCGATCTGCTGGAACAACTCCGGCGGGACACCGTGGGTTTGGTATAGGTTGGCTGCTTCGGCGCCGTCCACCATCCAGCGATTGCCGCTGGTCATGTCGGCGAACACCCGCTGGATTCGATCCAGACCGGAATCGATGGTCGCGAAGAAATCGGATTCTTCCCGCTTCATGACCTGGGCGACCCGCTCCACGGTCTCCGACAATTCCGGATACGAAGCCCGCATCATCTGGGCTACGAGCGGCACCAACTGAAACAGGAACGGGTCTCGCATGCCGATTTGGTGGCCGTCGAGCACCGCCCGACGGAGCAATCGCTTGATCACATACCGGGCTTTTTTCGGACCGGGGTATACATTCTCATGGATGGCAAACGTGCATGCCCGCACGTGGTCGGTGATCCGCCGCAGCCGCCGACCATTTTCGCTCTCGTAGTCATAGCGGATACCGCATACCTCTGCTGCCGCTTGAACGATCGGGAGCAAGATATCGATATGGAAGTTGGTCGGCACATTCTGCATCACGCTGGCGGTTCGCTCCAAGCCCATGCCGGTATCGATGTTCTTGCTGGGCAAAGGCCTCAGGTTGTCCGGCGGATCGCCGACGCGATTGAACTGAGTAAAGACCAAGTTCCATATCTCGACCGCTTTGCCGGAATCGAGCGTGTAGTAGATCTCGCTGCAAGGTCCGCACACACCATCGGGCCCTTGGCTCGGAGCGCTGGCGGGCCAGAAATTGTCGGCTTCGTCCATCCGGGTAATGCGGCTCGTGGGGAGTCCGATCTTTTCGTTCCAAATCTTGGCCGCTTCGTCGTCGTCTTTGTAGACAGTGATCGTCAATCGCTCGGGGTCGATCCCGAGCCACTGCTTGGCGGTCAGGAACTCCCATGCCCAGTGTATCGCCTCGGTTTTGAAGTAATCGCCGAAACTGAAATTCCCGAGCATCTCGAAGAACGTATGGTGGTATGCCGTTCGCCCTACGTTGTCGATATCGCCGGTGCGCAGGCACTTCTGGCATGTGGTCGCTCGCGTGAAGTCGAGTTTGACCTTGCCCAAAAAGTGGTCCTTGAATTGGTTCATCCCGGCCGGCGTGAACAGCACCGAGGGATCCCACGTTGGGACGAGAACATCGCTCGCCTGGCGATGATGCCCTTTGGATTGGAAGAACGTCAGGTACTTCTCTCGTAGCTCGTCCGTTTTCATGAGTCGATCGTGCGTTGGGGTTAGCAAGTCCTCGAAAACATAAAATTTACCCTGGAAGAGGCGATGGGCGAAGCCCGCACTGCGGGAGAGCGGGTTACGATATCTCGGGATTCTCTGCCACTCCCTTTGCATTTCTTTGTCTACTGCAGGTGCCGATGAGCAAACCGAGCCTTTTGGAGCAGTTGGGCCGCAAGAAGAGCCTGGCCCAAATCCAGCGAGAACTCGACGAGCGCGAGTCGGGGAGCCTCGTCAAGAGCCTGACGCTGCTGGACCTGACCTGCTTTGGCATTGCAGCGGTGATCGGAGCGGGGATCTTTTCGACCATTGGCACCGCGTCCTTCGATGGTGGTCCAGCGATCTCGATCCTGTTTGTGATCACGGCCCTGGCATGCCTGTTCTCCGCCCTGTGCTACGCCGAGTTCGCCTCGAAGATCCCGGTCTCCGGAAGCGCGTACACCTACTCGTTCGCCGCCTTTGGGGAATTCGTGGCATGGATCATCGGCTGGAACCTGCTGATGGAGTACGCGATCGGCAACAGCGTGCTGGCGTTCGCCTGGTCGGAATATTTCATGAATTTGGTCGAAGGTCTTGGGCTCTGGATCCCCAGCTGGCTGTGCAATGATTACTACAGTTGCGCCGAAGCGGTATCGAAACTGAAAGCGTTGGCAGACGCCGGAACCACTCCCGAGGAATCGATCACGCGACTGGTCGACGTCTGGAACAGCGCCCCCGTCGTGGCAGGAGTTCGCTGCATCGTCGACGTCCCAGCCTTGGCGATCAACTTGATCATCACGACGCTCGTCTACATCGGCATCCATGAGTCCAAAGTCGTCAGCAACGCGATGGTCCTTCTCAAGCTCGGGGTGATCTTGCTGGTCATCGCGGTCGGCATTTTCTATGTGCGACCGGAGAACTGGAGCCCGTTTGCCCCCAACGGTTTGGAAGGGGTGTTTAAGGGGATCGCGGCGGTTTTCTTTGCCTACATCGGGTTCGATGCGATCTCAACCACGGCCGAGGAGTGTCGCAATCCGCAGCGCGATATCCCACGGGCGACGATTCTGACGTTGATCCTGTGCACCATTTTGTACATCGTCCTTGCGTTTATTTTGACCGGGATGGTTTCGTATCGGGAGCTCAACGTTCAGGACCCGCTCGCGTTTGTGTTCGGCAAGGTGGGGCTCAACGCGATGGTGGGGATCGTGTCGGTGTCGGCGGTGATCGCGACGGCGAGTGTCTTTTTGGTCTTTCAACTGGGGCAACCTCGCATCTTCATGAGCATGGCTCGGGACGGGATGCTTCCCAAATCATTCGCAAGGATCCATCCCCGATTCAAGACGCCGTCGTTCTCGACGATCATCACCGGTTTGATGGTCGCGCTGCCGACGGTGCTGTTAAGTTCTCGCGTGGTCACCGATTTGGCTTCGATTGGGACGTTGTTTGCATTCATGCTGGTTTCGGCGGGGATCTTGGTCGTCGGGCGGGGCAAAGTGACCGACGAGAATCGCGGCGCCTCCGGATTCCATGTCCCGTATTTCAACGGCCGGATTTGGGTTCCGCTGGCGCTTGTTGCGTATACGCTCTTGATGGTGTGGTCGCCCGCCGTGCAGTGGCTGCAGAGTTACCTGCCCGCCTCTTTCGTAGACAAAGCGCTCAAGATCCCTCAACTGCCCGACAGCCACTTGATTATCAGCAACTGGTGGACCGCCGAAGGTTTCCAATGGGATCGAATCCCCTACCTTGTCTTCTATGTTGTCTTCGTTTACTTGACGTTTTGTTCGTTTGTCAATCGCTGGTCGGCGATCCCAGTCTTTGGGATCGTGGTGAACCTGTACTTGATCGCAGGCTTGGGGGCTGGGAATTGGATTCGCTTCTCGGTGTGGTGTGCCGCAGGGATCGCGGTGTATGCGCTATACAGCTTTCACAACAGCACGTATCGTCGCGGGGGAGACGGGAGCGCTCGCGGCACGTAGTTGCCGATCGCGGTCTCCTCGATGGTTTGCCCCCATGGGAGGATGATCAGATCCGGGTGGCAAGTCCAAAGGCTTTGCGATGGACGTGGGGTTGCGCTGAGTTGCGATGATCGGCTCAAGATGAACTTTCATGACATGAGATGCGCTGGGTAAAACCCCTCAACCCCCACTCCCCGAAGCGGGGAGAGGGGGAGGATGAATGGTTTTCGTGTGACCCGGGCCTCCAGCCCGGAGCTTGCGCATGGGTGGGGGGATACTACGTCGGCAGCTCAAATCCATTGCGGCGCTCGCGGGTGAGCAGATTGTTCGCCTCGGGATCGTCGACGAACGATTCCGTCGCGGGATCCCATCGAAGCGGTCGCTGCAATTCGCGAGTGATGTTGGCCAAATGGCACACCGTGATGGAACGATGCCCGATCTCGACATCGGCCACCGGCAGCTCCCGCGACTTGATGCAGTCCAGCCAGTTCTGCATGTGCCATCGGGCTTGCCAGAGCGCCAGATCATCGCTCCACTTGCGTTCCTCTTCGGCGATGTCGAGTTGTTTTCGAAGCTCGATCGCGATCTCGGGAGGATTGGAAGCGAACTTGTTCCGATTGATTTCCAGTTTTCCTTTTTCGCAGATAAACACCGCGCCACCCATCGGCCCTTTGCCCGGCTCGATCACGAAATTGACGATGACTCCGTTGGCATATTTCATGCGGACCTGTCCGCTCAAGCCGCTGGTGAGTGGTTCCATCTGCACCGGTCCGGTGTCGTCGGTACCGAGTGCCCATTGAATCTGGTCAACGCCGTGGGCTCCCCAATTGGTCATTTGCCCTCCGGCGAAATCGCGCCACTGCATCCATCCCATCCACTTGGAGTTGAACGGTCGCTCGGCCGCTTGATTGAGCCATCTATTCCAATCGAGTCCGGATGGAACGGTTTCGGCGGGGAACGGCTCGGCAGGAGATACTTGAGGTCCTTCGTAAGCGATGGCGCGAACCTCGAGAATTTTTCCAAGTCCGCCGTTGCGTACCAGTTCGCACGCGACACGGTTCATCTCCATCGAACGCTGTTGGGTTCCGACCTGGACGACCCGTTTGTGCTTGCGAGCCGCATCGACCAAAACGCGACCTTCCTGCACATACAACGACAGTGGTTTTTCGACGTAGATATCCTTGCCCGCCATGCAAGCTTCGATGCAGGGACGCACGCGTTGGAATTCACCCGTCGCGACGATCACCGCATCGATGTCGTTGCGGTCGAGGATTTTTCGATAATCGGAGTAGACCGGCCAGTCGGCTTTGAGTTTATATCGAAAGGCCAATGCGCGCGGTTCATTGCAGTCGGCAACCGCCACGATCTGAGCGGACTCGGGAAGTTGTTCGAGCAGTAGAGAACCGCGTCCGCCAACTCCGATAGCGCCGACTCGAAGCCGATCGCTAGCGGCGACCGGATGCGAGGCGGATGCGAGCGTGGTTCGCAATGGCGAGCTTGCTACAGCAATTGCAACCGCGCTGCCGGTCGCCGACAAAAAACGCCGACGTTCCATCCCGATGGGCTTCGATGGTTTCATAGCGGATCTCGAACTGAGGCCTTGAAGCAACCCTCAGTCCAGCCATGATAACCGCTTCTCGGCCTACAGCAAGTTCCTCGTTAGCTTTGATCCGAAGTGCCAGGACGGCGATTCCGATCTTGGAAATCACCGTCCTGGAGGACATGGTACCGCTGCAGAGTTTACTGATCCGTGTTGGGTTGGATCTCACTCATTTGGCAACTGATCCATGCTGCGATCACCGAAACCGGGGTGGTACCCGAAATAAATCGAGCACTGCCGTCGCAGAAGCTGACGTGGCAACCGCTTCCATGGAAGGAAAACAGCTCGTTGCTGTTGTTGCAGTTCATCGCGCAAGGCCCCAGCGATGTTACACCGTCGGTGCTGAATCCATCCACCCAAAATTCGGAATCGGGATCTGCCCAACCCGCACCGCTCGCCCGCGCGTTCTGGCGTGGGATGAGATTGGTGCGGTAATTGATCGGGCGACCGGCATCTTCAACCCATGCCAGGGTATTCGAAGTCCCGTCGGTGATTCGAGCGAGCTTGCTCTTGGGCCGACGATCGTAGAACGGTGGGCTCATCCCCGTGGTGAAGGAGGAGATCGTACTCATGGGGAGGATCGCGCCGATGTACTGGTTGACGTCGGTGCTCGGATTGGTTGGGTCGTAACCCGGGATCGGGGGCATGAGGTTGTACGGAGCCAAACCGAGTCGACCATTCATACCATTGGCAATCGAGTAGTCCGAGGGTGCTGCCGACCAAAGCGGTGGCTGGGTGCTACCGATGTTCCGCCCATTGTCCAGTACAACATTGGGTGTGGATGGGCAGATGAAGGTCGGGACGATGGTCGCGATGACGGTCGCATTGCGGGTGGAGGACCAGTGCGATTGCAGGTCGTAGTTCTGGTACAGAGCGTTCTGTTCGATGTATGGCAGGATGAAGACGCCGGGGCCGTGCGCGACGGTCCCCGTCGCAGGATTGATATTGAATTCCGTTACCGGATAGCCAGCCACAGCATCGACGCGAGCGGGGGGGAAGAACTTGTACGCGCTTTCGAAATTGTGAAGCGACAGGGCGACCTGCCGGAGGTTGCTCGAACAGGACATCCGTCGCGCTGCCTCGCGCGCGGCTTGCACCGCTGGCAGCAATAGACCAACCAAAATGCCGATGATCGCAATGACCACCAACAGCTCGACGAGCGTAAAACCATTTTTCTTCTTCATGACTAACCCCAAAACCCAAGGAATGAAACAAAAAACGATTCAGTTTGAGAGTTCAAACGGCGGCAAGACCGTTGGCTTGGTATCCACCGTTGCACGAAGTCCGGATTTCTCCGGATCGGCGTATTTGGCTGGAAATCGGGGAGCGTTGAGTTCCCGCTTGACTTGATCGTCTCCCTCGTCGGAGACCGGGTCCATGAGCGCGATCCCGACGAGATATTCCCCAGCAGGGGCGCCGTCGTCGGAGGTGTACGTGCGAATGGAGAATTTGCCGTTCTCGTCCGTGATCGCCTGAGGGATTTCCTCCCACTTGAATTTCGATTTGTCGACCGGACGCAACACGACCGTAATCCGCTTGGCTGGTTTTCCGTTCCAGCGGACTTCTCCGGTCACGGGATAGGTCTTCTGTTGGATGCTATCTCCGCATCCGACGAGGACAAAACCGAAAAGAAAAATCCACCCTCCCCTTCGCCAAACCATACGAGACCCTCACGTGTGACGCTCTCCCTTGAACCAGACGATGAGGGTATCAGCAGGCCCGACGCACAGGATGAAGAATTCGCGAGTTTCTGATGAATGACGGACTAAGTCTGCTTGTTCGCAGTAACAAACCGATGCGCCGAAGTGATGTTGTTCCAGTCGGAGATGTCTGGAAGCCAGGGCCGTACCGACGACGAGTCGAAACAAAGGGAAATCGTGAGGGAAGTCGATTGTTTTCGGCGAAGAAATCGGCAAACACCCTCCCGCGACCGGGGGCAGACGCGTATAGTTTCGGGCTGGTTCTTTCCCTTTAGCACGGTTGAATATTTGGATGCCTGATACCCCCATCCTGGATGCCGAGGCGATTCTGGGGCCGGGCGGCAAGATCTCGAAGCGGATCGCTCGCTACGAGCATCGCCAGGAGCAGATGCAGATGGCCGCCGCGGTGGCCCAGGCCCTGGATCAGCGATCGCACTTGATTGTCGAGGCGGGTACCGGGGTCGGGAAAAGTTTTGGATATCTCGTACCGGCGATTCTTTTCGCGACTGCTGCCGAATCGAGTCTTGAGCCGGCGGCCGACCCCCGCGACGATCCCGGATCCGACCAGGCCGAGTCTCAAGGCCCCAAGCTGCGCCGGATCGTCGTCTCGACCCACACGATTAGTCTGCAGGAGCAATTGATCGGCAAGGACTTGCCTCTGCTCAACGCAGTCATTCCGCGGGAGTTCTCGTCGGTGCTGGTCAAGGGGCGAGGGAACTATCTGTCCAAGCGTCGATTGCAACTGGCCAGCTCGCGCGGACTCAATTTGTTTTCCGGCGATGCGGACTTCGATCAACTGCAGCAGATCGAGGGTTGGGCTCGATCGACCAGCGACGGTTCGCTCAGCAGTCTCAGCTTCAAACCCTCGAGCGGACTGTGGGACGAGATCGCGAGCGATTCCGGGAATTGCATGGGGCGCAAATGCAAACAGTACGCGAGTTGTTTCTACTACGCCGCTCGGCGTCGCGTCCAGAATGCGCAGATCCTGGTGGTCAATCACGCGCTGTTCTTCTCCGACCTCGCGGTGCGAGCTCAGGGAGGAGGTATTCTGCCGAAGTACGATGCGGTCATCTTCGACGAGTGCCACACGATCGAAGCGGTTGCAGGGGAGCATCTCGGACTGTCGATCAGCAATTCGCAAATCGATTACACGCTTCGCAAACTCTACAACCCGCGCAATGACAAAGGGATTCTCGCCGCACTCGGACTCAAGCAATTGTCGAGCGAAGTCTTTCGATGCATGGAAGCGATCGACGACCTGGTGACCGATCTTTCGGGTTGGCTGAGCGGCGACGCGCCCGCCAACGGTCGTGTCCGCGCTCCGCTCGCCATCCAGACCACGCTTGTCGATCGCTTGACCCATGTTTCCGGACAGCTCGAGCGGTTTGGCAAGGATCTCAACGATGCGAACGCAAAACTCGACATGATGTCCGCCTCGGCGCGCTTGGCAGCGCTCGCTATGGGGCTGGATCAATGGTTGCTGCAAAAACAAGAGAACGCCGTTTACTGGATCGAGCGGAGCGAATCGCGAGCTGCGTCGCAGCGGGGAATGGTGCGCATGACGCTGCGCAGTAGCCCGTTGGATGTGGGGGACTATCTGCGAGAGCATTTGTTCCGCAAAACCCCCAGCGTGATCATGACCAGCGCCACGGTCAGCACCGGCAAGGCAAGTGGATTCTCCTTCTTTCAAAAACGATTGGGAGCCGTCGGATCGAACACGCTGCAGTTGGGAAGCCCCTTCGACTATCAGCGGCTCGCGGAAGTCCATCTCCTGACCGATGTCCCCGATCCGTCCGGCGGACGCGGTGAGTACGAAGCCGCGATTCTGCCAGCCTTGCGGCATTACATCGGCTTGGCCGACGGGCATGCATTTCTGCTGTTCACTTCGTACGACTCGCTCCGCAAGTGCTGTGCGGCCTTGAAACCATGGCTGGACGATCACAACCTGGCCATCTATTCACAAGCCGATGGGACGCCGCGTACGGAGTTGTTGCGCGCGTTTCGCGAACAGCCCCGCGGCGTGCTGTTTGGAGCCGAAAGTTTTTGGCAGGGGGTGGATGTCCCCGGCGATGCTTTGCGCTTGGTGGTCATGACCAAGTTGCCGTTCAGCGTGCCAGACCATCCGTTGCTCGAAGCCCGCTTGGAGTCGATCCGCGACCAGGGAGGCAACCCATTCCGGGATTTTCAATTGCCCGAGGCGGTCATCAAGTTTCGTCAGGGATTCGGGCGTTTGATTCGCACGGCCACCGACTCGGGAATTGTCTTGGTGACGGATCCCAGAATTCTCCAAAAACCCTACGGGAAGACGTTTCTCGACGGGTTGCCCGATTGTCCAAGGCACCAGGTTTCCGCAAAACGGTTCTCAAAATAGCGCGTCGCGGTTGCTTCGTGGGACAAGAACGCAACAATCAAGGGAGTGTGCGTACGGCGGTGGTGGTTGCTTTCCAGGGAATGGAGCCAGTCATGGCGAGGGTCATCGGATTGTTGGTGGGTTTGCTGGTCGCAGGTTTTTCTTGCGACAGCCCGTTGATGGGGCAGGATTTCCTGAAGCAGCTGGAAAATCGACTCAAGGATGCTACCGGCAAGAAACCTAAGGAAACCCCGCCTGAGCCGAGCCAATCCCAGGAGATCGCTCCCGACGAACCAGCCAGCGAGCAATCCGACGAGGGGATGGCCGAGGAGCTGCCCGTGCCGGGTTCCGAGGCTCCGGTGCAGGCAAAACCTCGCCCAGCTCCGATCATCCTGTTCCCGAAGAAGGAGCGAGCTCCCTCGCGTTCGGCGTCCCCCGTGGTACCAGCAGAACCGGAGCCGTCCGAGGGTGGGTACTTGGGATTGACGCTGGAGCCACTGCCCGGCGGCAATTTTGGATTGGCCGTCGTCGAGGTGGTCCCGCAATCACCGGCTTGGAAAAGTGGCTTTCGGGTCGGCGACCGGGTGATCGGAGTGGAGGGCCAAGCGGTCACAACGATGGATCAATTCGCCTCCGCCTTGCAGTCCTACCCATCGGGCGAACCGATCAAGTTCTTGGTGCAGCGTCAAGGTCGCACGGTGAACTTGACTTCGATCCTGCAGGATCGAGGCATCGCGCAGCGCCTGCAAGGAAACGTTCCGAGAAACGTTCCTCGGAGGCCGTTGACACCCTACCAACCGATTTCGGGTGCGACCGGGAATGAGGAGGGGATGACGCTGGGAGTTTCGGTAAGCAATCTGTCCGAGGCGTTTCGACAGCAGTTTGGTATCCCCGTGTATCGAGGGGCATCGATTTCGGAGGTTGTCGTCGGATCGCCCGCAGAGCGGGCGGGGCTTCAGCCGGGCGATTGCATTGTGGACATCGATGGCCGCATGGTCTTGTTCGCCGAGGACGTGGTCCAAGCGACCCGGAGTTCGGCACCTGGGCAGACGATGCTGATCGGTTTCTATCGAGGTTCCCAGAAGATGCGGGCTGAAGTTGGCCTGGCAACCGACAGAGCCTCATCCGCGCGCGGAGAAACGAATCATCCGATCGATGGCGAGACGATCTCGCCCGAGTATGTCGCCGGCTTGCATGCGGAGATTGATCGCCTGCGCGAGGAGCTGGAGACCATGCAGCGCCGTGTCCAGGACCTGGAGTCGCGATTGCCTTCACGCCGGCGCTAAGTCCGCCTCCGCCGCATCATGAACGACCCCCAACGGAATGCCAAGCCATCGCAATCGCTGTGGCATGCGCAATCCGGCGAGCAGGTTCTCGAATCGCTTGGTACGGCCGCAGATGGATTGAACGGCAGCGAAGTGGTCCGTCGAAGAAACGTGCATGGCCCCAATCGGTTGCCCGAACCGCAAGCCACTCCGGAGTGGCGAGTCTTCCTGCGGCAATTCGCAAATCCGCTCATCTATGTCCTGGTCGCGGCGGCCGTCGTATCGCTGTTCATCGGGGATGTCGAGGACGCCATCTTTATCGGCTTGGTCTTATTGATCAACGCGGGAATCGGAGCCTACCAAGAGGCTCAGGCGGAAAAAAGCAGCCTCGCGCTTCGCAAGCTGCTGCGTATGCACGCGCAGGTGCAGCGCGATGGAGATGTTTATGAAATCATGGCGGACGAACTGGTTCCCGGCGATATCGTCTGGCTCGAATCAGGGAATCGTGTCGGTGCGGACCTTCGGCTGCTGTCGACCCAGGGAGCGGAAATCGACGAGTCGCTGTTGACTGGGGAATCGATGGCGGTGTCCAAGAATGCAACGTGGATCGGCGGTGAAAAGATGCCGCTCTCCGAGCATCGCAACATGGCGTTCGCAGGGTCGATGGTGACGCGGGGGCGCGCCAAGGGCGTGGTGGTGGCCACGGGATTGTCGACCCAAGTCGGACAACTCGCCGTCGATGTGATGGCCGTCGGCGGAGGAGCACCTCCTCTGTTGACCCGCATGGAACGATTCACGACCCATATCGCTATCGGAACCCTCGTGATCGCCACCATGATTGGAGCGATCGGGATGTTCCTGTGGCGATACTCGCTCCAGGACACATTCTTTTTGATTATCGCGTTGGCCGTGTCCGCCATACCCGAAGGCCTTCCCGTGGCCATGACCGTCGCGCTGGCGATCGCCACCAGCCGGATGGCCCGTCGCAATGTCATCGTGCGTCGGCTCACTGCGGTGGAAGGACTTGGGAGCTGCACATTGATTGCGACCGACAAGACGGGGACGTTGACCTGCAACGAACTGACCGTCCGTGAAATGCGTTTGCCCGATGGTCGCAAACTATCGGTTACCGGCGAGGGATTCGCACCTGTTGGCAATGTTTTGGATGATGGTCAGCCGATCGCCGATGGGGACGATGTTCTGATGGAATGCGTCCGCGCGGGGATTTTATGCAACGAATCGGATTTGCATCAACGCGATCACGGTTGGGTCTGGCGCGGCGATGCTGTCGACATTGCGATTCTGAGTCTTGGGCACAAGCTCGGCCTTCATCGGGAAACACTCCTCGATCGGTTTCCGCAAATTCACCAGATCCCGTTTGAGTCCGAACATCAATTTGCGGCTACATTCCATCGCGATGGTGAGAAGGTGTTTGTGGTGGTTAAAGGGGCTCCGGAACGGGTGCTAGCCATGTGTGCTAATGCACCTGATGCGATCGACCGATCCAGGATGGAACTGATGGCCTTGCACATGGCGGAACAAGGGCTTCGCGTGATCGCAATCGCCAAAGGTGAGCACGCCCCTGCGATTCCTACCGATGGGCTGCCCCCCCATCCAGGCAACCTGCGTTGGCTTGGTTTTCTCGGGATGATTGACCCGCTGCGGCCCGATGCTCGCGCCGCGGTAGCGGCGTGCCATGCGGCAGGGGTTCAAGTCGCCATGATCACGGGGGATCATCGTCTGACGGCACTGGCGATCGCGCGGGATCTAGGGCTTGCGGAATCCGAGGATCAGGTGATGACTTCCTCAGAAATCGAAGGCAAAAGTTCGCAGGAGTTGGCCGCATTGGTCCAACGGGTGCGGGTATTCGCACGGGTTACCCCCAGGCAGAAACTGCAACTCGTCAACGCGGCTCGCGAAGCAGGACATTTCGTAGCGGTCACCGGGGACGGAGTCAACGATGCGCCCGCCCTGAGAGCCGCGAATATCGGAGTCGCCATGGGGAAATCGGGAACCGACGTAGCCCGAGAGGCAGCCGAGTTGGTTATCAGCGACGATAACTTCGGATCGATCGTGTCGGGGATCGAAGAGGGTCGGATCGCATACGACAACATCCGCAAAGTGACCTATCTCCTGGTGTCGATGGGCGCTGCGGAACTGCTGATGGTTCTGCTGGCGGTGCTCTCGGGGCTACCGGTACCGCTTCTGCCAGTGCAATTGCTGTGGTTGAATCTCGTAACCGATGGCATCCAAGGAGTTGCCTTGGCCTTCGAACCTGGCGAAGGGGATGCACTGCAGCGCAACCCGAGAGATCCGCATGAGCCGATCTTCAATCGCTTGATGATCGAACGCATCCTGGTGGCGGTAATGGTGGTGGGTGTCGGTGGATTTGCTGTTTTTGCTCTTGCCCAAGCCTGGGGATGGAGTGTCGAAGCCTCTCGCAACTTGTTGCTGCTGACCATGGTGCTGTTTGAGAATTTCCACATCGGCAATTGCCGCTCGGAAACCAAATCCGCTTTCTACTTTTCCCCGTTGCGGTCCCCGGTTCTGTTCTTCGGGACGTTGGGCGCGTTTCTGCTGCACGTCGTTGCGATGTATGTCCCCATCCTGCAGTCGGTCCTGAAGACCGAGCCGGTCGATCTCTGGATGTGGGGACTCGTCGCATCGATTGCCATCTTGGTCGTACCGGCGGTAGAGTGGCACAAATGGCTTGTTTATCGTCGAGCTGTTCGTCGTGGGAACCGATGACAATCCGGTTTATCGATTCAGGTTGATTCCCTGAAGGGG
>Ga0315904_10005526_pt1 | contig 17522 bp, 12 predicted proteins | sample LakEriMetagenome_6_FD_203529 | JGI IMG/M metagenome (GOLD analysis project Ga0315904, IMG submission 203529) | Freshwater fungal communities from buoy surface, Lake Erie, Ohio, United States - Buoy 12 MA120 | ecosystem: Environmental > Aquatic > Freshwater > Lake | place: USA: Lake Erie, Ohio...
TGAGGTCGAGCATGAGCTCCGCGCTGAAATCGCCGGAGGGCACCCAGATGCTTTCATCGCCGAAACGCTTGGCGAGGGAGAGATTGGTCTGCAGGGCGGGCACGACGCCTTCGCCGCCGGTGTAGTGGACGTGCAGCTCGCGCACGAGCTGGTCCGGGGACATGCGGGAGAGCTTTTCCGTGTAGCGGGCGAGCTCGTCCTCAGTGACGTGGTAGGAGCCCTGGCGCTCTTTGGCGAGCTTTGGGGCGACGCTTTGGATTTCCGCGCCGATGGCGACGTGGTGATCGATGGTGTGACCGGAATAATCCTGCGCGAGGTGATCGACGACGCCGCGGATCTGCTCCTCGAGGTGGAGCATGGTCTGCGGCGCGGATTCATCGCCACCGGAGACGGCCTCACGGGCGCGAAAGATGCCGAGTCGGTAGTTGGAGTAAGCGGCGAGGCGGCCCTGCTTGAAATACATGGCGCGGGTGTTTCCGGGGCCGATGTGGGTGACAAAGGTGTGTCCCTGGGCGAGGCGCGCGTTCTTTTGCAGCAGCCGCTGGGTGATCTGGAAGACGAGGCGGGTCATGTTCCCGTCGTCGATGAGGCTGGGGGCGACGCCGGACTGGATTTGCAGGCGGTTGAGGAAGATTTCGTGGTTGGAGGCCTCCGCGAGGATGTTCGTGGTGAAGAGGCGCACCTGCGTCGCGGGGATACCGTATTCGCGCGTGGCCTGGAGGTAATCCCGCAGGATGGCGACGGCCTGCTCGACGGTGCCGCGGGTGATGCTGCCGCCGCGAAAGATGTCGCGCGCGAGCGGCAGGGGGCGGTCGAGGTGCTCGATGGGCCGCAAACCCGCGCCGTCCTCATTGCGCACGCCGATGAGCATGGCGACGGAGGCCGCGCCGACGTAGATGACGGCGTGCTCGGGGGCGGGTGCAGGGCGCGAGGAGACTTCAGACATGGAGTGGGCAGAATGACGAATGAGTAAATCCGAATGACGAATGAGCCATGACGAGAGCGCTTCGTCACTTCCCAGCGCGCAGCCAAGCGACGCTGCCGGCGGCGACGGCTTGGCCGCCGAGTTTGGCGACGGTGTATTTGACTCCTTTGGCGAGCTCCGGGATGGCGTAGCGCTCGACTTCTTCTTTGAGAAGCTGGACATAGAGGCCGGGGAGCTCTTCGACGAGTCCGCCGCCGAGGGTGATCTGGTCCGGGGCGAAGAGATTCACGATCATGGCCACGCCCATGCCGAGGTAACGCACGGAATTGCGGAAGAGGAGCATGGTGGCCTCCTCGCCGCCGCGGAAGGAGGCCGCGAGGGCCTTGCTGCGGATCTCGCGCAGCGCGCCGTTCGTTTTGCGATCGAGTTCGGGGGCCTGGCCGCGGTAGCAAGCGACACCGGCTCCGGAGGCGAGCGCGAGGCGGCTGGTGAGGTCTTCCAAGATGACCGCGCCGAATTCACTGCTGCCGAGATGCGTGCCGGGGAGCATGACGTTGCCGAGTTCCATCGCGGAGATGGTTTTTCCCATGACTAGCTTGCCGTCATACACAAAGCCCGCGCCGACGCCGGTGCCGGGGAAGACGCCGAGCAGCGAGCGCGCGCCTTTGCCGGCGCCGAGCACGTATTCGCCGTAGGTGCCGGCATCGACGTCATTGAGAATGGCCACGGGCTTCTTGAATTCGGTCTCCAGCATCTTGCGCAGCGGCATGTTTTTCCAGCCGAGGTTCGGGGCGAAGACTAGGGTGCCTTTTTCCGGATTCACGAGGCCGGGGCAGCCGATGCCGATGCCTTGCAGGCCTTTCGGATTCACGCCGGCGGCCTCGATGGCCTCGCGGATGGCGTTGAGGATTTTTTTGCCGCCCTTGGCCTGGCCGTCGCTGCCGTTGGTGGATTTGCGCGCGGTGCCGAGGACTTTGTAGTTCTTGTCGAGCACGCTGGCCATCATCTTGGTGCCGCCGAGGTCAAAGCCGATCCAGAAGGGCACATTGAGGATCTTTTTCTTCGTCACTTTGGCGGTTTTTACGGGAGCATTTTTGTCGGGCATAACGGCTGGCATGACACACGGGCTTGAAGCTTCCGGCAAGTGACAATCTGACCGCGTGGAGACAGGCGAGGGTTGCCAGCACTGAAACGCGGCCTAGTCTCGCGCGCACATGACCAATCCCGCCACCGAGCCGCGCATCGAGCCGGCCACCATCGAAGACCTGCCGCAGCTCGTGGAGCTGCTGATGGCGCTGTTTGAGGAGGAGGGGGACTTCAAGCCGGATCCGGCGAAGCAGGAGCACGGTGTGCGCCTCATTTTGGAGCAGCCGAGCCGCGGGCGCATCTTTGTGCTGCGCACGGACCACATGGTGATCGGCATGGTGAACCTGCTTTTCACCATCAGCACCGCGGAAGGCGGGCTGGTGATCCTGATGGAGGACGTGATCGTGCATCCGCAGCACCGCCGGCAGGGCTATGGCAGCCTGCTTTTGAAGCATGTGATCCAGTTCGCCCGCGAGAAGCGCTTCCGCCGCATCACGCTGCTCACGGACCGCATCGATGCGGATTCGCAGGCGTTCTTCAGCCGTCATGCCTTCAGCTTCTCCAAGATGATCCCGATGCGCCTGGTCTTTGAGGACATGGGCTGATCTGCAACCCGCGCCGCACATGGTGACTCCTCTTTTCATGGCCTGGATGACGCGAGCGCACGGTGGACACAGCGCCGTGGTGCCGCCGGAGCTGGAGCCCGCGTCGGAGGGCTTTGTGATGTTCACGCTGGCCACGCTGTTTTTCACGCTGGGCTGTTTTGTGACGTGGATGGTCCTCATCTGGCGCCGCAGCGTGAATCCGCCGCCGCACGTGCGCCTGATCATGGAGGTGCAGGAGGAGGCGCGCCGGGAGGAGCACCAACCCGCCGCGGAGGACGCGCCGCCGCGACCCTGGGAGAAAAACGCGGACTGGTGGCGCAAGCCGGGCGATGGAGGTGCTGCATGAGCGACCTGCCCCGCTGGCATGGCTGGCGTTCACGCCTCTTTTATCTAAGCCGGAACCGCCACTGGCTGCTGCGCACGGCCTGCGGCATCGCGGCGGCTGGATTGCTCATCGCCTGCCTCGTGGCCTCGTTTGGCGGGAAGAACAAAGGGCTGCGCCTGCCTTCCGCGATGGTGGATGCCGGGACGACGCGCCTGCAGGAGAGTGCCGACCGCCTGAAGAACGCCGCCTCACCCGATCCGCGTGCGCTTTGCGCCTGGCTGCGCCGGGTCGCAGAGGTGCTGCACGGCCAGCAGGCTGAGGAACCGGAGAATCAGGCGGAATTGCTGAAAAATGCCGGGAAGCTGATCACCTCGCTGAAACTGCTCGGCTACGATTCCGAGGCGCTGATCGAAAAACATGCCGATCCTGAATTGAAGAGCCTGATCACCGATTACCTCGCGGTGGCTTTTCTTCCTGAGGCCTCCTCCGCGGAGGCGGATGCGGCTGCGGCGCTGCAGAGGCTGGACCGGCTGGCGAAAAACAAACCGCCGGCCCCCTACGCGAGCGAACTGGTCGGCAGCCTCATGCTCATGCGCGGAGAGGAGGGGCTGGCGCTGGCCTTTTTCATGGCGGAGGGCGCGGCTTGGGCGGATGCGAAGGATGCGCGCGCCACGGCGGTCAGCATCGCCCTGCACACGGAAAATGTGGAGCAGCTCCGCATCATCCGCGCGCTGCCGGGCGGATGGCTGGAGGATTGCTCACCGCATTTGCAGTCACGCGTCGGTGATCTAACCGGGGACATCTGGCTGCACTGGCGCGGGATGCTGCTGGATCATTTCACGGATATTCCGTGGCTGCTCGTCAGCTTCACGCTGCTCGCCGGGGTGATCTGGTATTTCATCCTCGTGCAGCACGATGAAAAATCACGCTGGCGCTGGTTCTGGCCGCTCCTGCCGCTGCTGGCCGGAGTATTTAGCGTCTGGCCCACGCTGAGCCTGCTGAGCTGGCAGGAGCGCGTGCAGGGCCTCGTCCAAGGGGAGACCCTGTTGGAGCAGGCGCGCTACTTCATCCTCGGCGTCGGTTTGCGTGAGGAACTGTGCAAGCTGGCGCTTTTCCTGCCCTTCCTGCCGTGGTTGTTGCGCGCGCGCAAACCCGGGCGTGCTCTGCTTTGCGGTGCCTTTGTCGGCCTCGGCTTCGCGCTGGAGGAAAACGTGCAGTATTACAGCGAGGGCGGCCTTGCAGTGGCCTTTGGACGGCTTGTATCGGCCAATTTCCTGCATGTCTGCCTCACCGGCCTGCTGGCGCACTCGACGTATCGCCTGTTCTGCTCGCGTTTCCGCGATGTGGAGCCGTTTTTCGGCACCTTCGCGATGGTCGTGCTCGGACACGGCATTTACGATCTGCTCGCCACCACAGATGTGGTCGATTTGGGCGGCTGGCTGTCGATCGCTCTGTTTCTGGTGCTCGCCTCCCGCTTTCTCGATGATCTGGCGCAGGAGACGGATGCGCGCCGCAGCACGCTTTCGCTGCGCGCGGCTTTCACCCTCGGCTGTGCGCTGCTGGTGGCGGCCGTTTTCATCGCGACGGCCGTTCAAACTGGCACGCTGCAATCAGTGGCATTCGCGGGGAATTCGCTCCTGTCCTCCTTCATCCTCGTCTTCCTCTACTGGCGGCGTTTTGAACACGCCTGACCAAAAAATCTGCCACTCGGCATTCGACATTCCTCAAAGAGTCGCCTTTTTCCCGCCCTCCCAACAACCACACACATCCCCATGCCACGTCCTGTCACACTCTTCTCCGGTCAGTGGGCTGACCTCCCGCTCACCACCTTCCTCAAAAAAGCCAAGTCCTTCGGTTATGACGGCGTGGAGCTCGGATGCTGGGGAGATCACTTTGAAGTCGCCAAGGCCGATCAGAAGTATTGCGATGCGAAACGCGCTTTGATCAAAAAAGCCGGTTTGCAGTGCCACGCGATCAGCGCGCACCTCGTCGGCCAAGCCGTGTGCGACAACATCGATGCGCGTCACAAGCAGATCCTGCCGGATTACATTTACGGCGATGGCAAACCGGAAGGTGTGCGCCGCCGCGCCGCGGAAGAACTCATGAAGACCGCGCAGGCTGCGAAACGCTTCGGTGTGAAGGTCGTGAACGGCTTCACCGGCAGCAGCATCTGGCATCTTGTCTATTCCTTCCCGCCGAACCTGCCGAAGCAGATCGAAAACGGCTACAAGGACTTCGCGAAGCGCTTCAAGCCGATCCTCGACGAGTTTCAGAAGCAGGGCGTGCGTTTCGCGCTCGAAGTGCATCCCACCGAGATCGCGTTCGACATCGCCAGCGCCCAGCGCGCGCTGGAGGCGGTGGATTTCCATCCCGCCTTCGGATTCAACTATGACCCGAGCCATTTCGGCTATCAGGGCGTCGATTACGTGAAGTTCATCTACCAGTTCAAAGATCGCATTTTCCACGTGCACATGAAGGACGTGTCCTGGGGCATCGGTGACGGCACCGCGGGCGTTTTCGGCGGTCACGTCGATTTCCACACGCCGAGCCGCTATTGGGACTTCAAGTCCGTCGGCCGTGGCAAGATCAACTTCGAGCTCATCATCCGCGCGCTCAACGACATCAACTACGGTGGCCCGCTGAGCGTGGAATGGGAAGATGGTGCGATGGATCGCGAATTCGGCGCGACCGAATCCGCCGCCTACGTGAAGAAAATCGATTTCCCGCCCTCGAAGATCATCTTCGACGCGCAGTTCGCCGAGAACAGCAAGAAGTAAGCGCTCGTCTATTTGTGAAGCGGGCCGGAAGGAAACTTCCGGCCCGTTTTTTTGAAAGTAGGCCAGTTGCTCCGCAACTGGAGGTTTGAGGCAGTTGCGGAGCAACTGCGCTACTTTCAGAGCACTTCCATCAACTGATCGTAGTGCTCGTCCGGCTTCACTTTTTCGAGGATGGCGGCGAGGTGGCCTTTTTTGTCGATGACGAAGGTGCTGCGCTCAATGCCCATGTATTTTTTGCCATAGAGGCTCTTTTCGACCCACACGCCGTAGGCTTCGGCGATGGCGTGGTCTTCATCGGCGATGAGCGGGAAGGGGAGTTCGTGCTTCTGGATGAACTTGTCGTGCTTTTTGACGGAATCCGGGCTGATGCCGAAGAGTACGGCCTTCTTTTTCAGCGCAGCGAAACCATCGCGAAGCGCGCAGGCCTGCTTCGTGCAGCCGGGCGTGTCATCCTTCGGGTAAAAGTAGAGAACGACGGTTTTGCCGCGCAGTTCGGAGAGCGTGATGCTGCTGCCGCCACTGACCGGCGCGGTGAAATCAGGAGCAGGTTTGTTGAGGGAGGGTTTGGGCATGTCTGGGCAGTTTTAAGGGACTGAAGAGACGAAAAGGACAGATAGGATGAGCTTTCGGGATGGCGAGTCTGGCAGATGAGATAACGAACTGTGCATTCGTCATTCGCCATTCGTCATTCCCGCGCAGCGGGCCTTACCACTTCTTTTTGAAGCCGCCGCCACCGCCGCCGAAGCCGCCTTTTTTGAAGCCGCCGCCGCCGAAGCCGCCGCCACCACCAAAGGGTTTGCGTGGACGTGGGCCATAGCCGCCACCGCCGCCGCTATCGGGGCCATAGCCGGGGCTGGGGCCTTCGCCTTCGCCCAATTCGGGGCCGCGCGGGCGGAATCCGCCACCACCGCCGCCGAAGCCGGGCTTTTTGAAGCCACCGCCGCCAAAACCGCCTTTTTTGAAACCACCGCCGAAGCCGGGTTTCTTGTAGCCGCCGCCAAAGCCACCGCTGCCTCCAGCGCCGAAGCGCGGGCGGATGCCGCCGGTGTCACCGGGCCTGTCAGCGTAGTCCATGCGGACTTCGCGGCCACGGACGACGGGCGGCTGCTGGCGGATGGTTTCGAGGACGGCTTCGACGTTGTCTTCGGGGATTTCGACGAAGCTGCATTTTTCGAGCACGTCGATGGTGCCGATGCTGCCCTGCTTGATGTCCGGCACCGTGCTGTAGAGCATGCCTGCAATGTCGGCGGGGCGTGTACCGTCCATGCCGCCGAGATTGACGAACATGCGGACCATACCGGAGCGCGGGCCGCGCTGCGCGAAGCTGGTCTGGCGTTTCGGCAGGGAAGGGGCGTCGTCGTTGTCATCAAAGGCAGGCGCTGCCTCCGGAACTGCCGCAGGCCTTTCGGAAGCATCGGGCGCGTCGCCTGAATCGGACGGTGCCGGGGCCGGACCTGCGCTGCTGCCTTCGACGGCGACGGCGCGGGGTTTGAAGGCGGCCTGCTGAGCCGGGCCTTTCTTGATGGCGCGGTCCTCCATGATCTGTTCGCCTTCGCGGGCGCTTTCTTTGATCCAGAGGTCCATGAGGGCGCTGGCGATCTCCGTGGCGGTGAAACCGGCATCAAGCAGGCGCTGGATGCTGTGCTCGTGGCGGGTGTAGTCGCCGGCTTCGAGGGCCACTTTGATCTTTTCGTAAGTTTGATCGATGCGGGTGGCCTCTAGCTCCTCCTGCGAGGGCACTTTGGCGCGGGTGATGCGCGCGTTGATGAAGCGCTGGATGCGCTGGATGAGGAAGATTTCACGCCCGGCGACGAGGCTGACGGCCTTGCCGCTTTTCCCGGCGCGGCCGGTGCGGCCGATGCGGTGGACGTAGTCCTCGCTGTCGTAAGGGAGCTCGAAATTGACGATGAGATCGACGTCGTTCACGTCGAGGCCGCGCGCGGCGACGTCGGTGGCGACGAGGACTTCGATGGTGCCGTTGCGGAAGTTTCGCATCACGCGCTCGCGCATGATTTGATTGAGATCGCCGTGGAGGCGGTCGGCGGTGAAACCGCGGCCGATGAGTGCGTCCACGACGTCATCGACGGCTTTTTTGGTGTTCGCGAAGACGATGGTGAGGCGCGGTGAGTCGATGTCGAGCACGCGGCAGAGGACTTCGATCTTGGAGCGGCCGTGGACCTCGTAGTAGCGCTGCTCGATCGTGGGAACGGTCATCGCGCGCTGCTCGATGGTGATGGTGGCGGCGTTGCGCGTGTAGTTTTCGACGAGGCGGCGGATGCGCGGCTCAAAGGTGGCGGAGAAGAAGATGGTCTGCCTTTCCTCCGGCACGGCCTGCATGATGGCCTCGATGGCATCTGCAAAGCCCATGTCGAGCATCTCATCGGCCTCATCAAAGACGAGCATGGAGAGCTGGTCGAGCTTCAGCGTGCCGCGCTCCATGAAGTCGAGGATGCGGCCCGGGGTGCCAACGACGATCTGCGAGCCGCTCTGCAGGGCGCGGATCTGGCGGTCGTAGGATGCGCCGCCATAGACGGGGGTGGCGCGAACGCCTTCCTTGTGCGTGGCGAGCTTGTGAATCTCCGCGCAGACCTGCATGGCGAGCTCGCGCGTGGGGCAGAGAATCAGGGCCTGCACATGGCGCTTCGACGCATCGACGCGCTCGACGACGGGGATGCCAAAGGCCATCGTTTTGCCGGAGCCGGTGTGGCTCTGCCCGACGACATCGCGCCCGGTGAGGGCGACAGGGATGGCTTGGGCCTGGATGGGCGAAGGCTGCTCAAAGCCAAGCGCTTTGACGGCTTCGAGCATGTCCGCGGAGATGCCCAGTTCGGGGAAGGTGTGCTGACTCATATGACTTAACGGTCCCCTTCGACGGTTTGCGATTTGAGGGTGGGCATACTGCCACGCCTCAGGGTAATCGCAAGGAGCGATTGCCCGGGTGCGGGTCTTCAGGCCTTGAATGGACGAGGCTGCTAGGCGTGAATCGCGTCAAAAACGCACCGTTTTGCCTGCGCCACCGGTGAAAGCACCACCGAGGCGCGGTGCGGGGTCCGCCTCCGGCAGCAGCCAGATGTATTTTCGCGAACGGGCCTGCCACCAGCGACGAATCGGGTGCCGGCTGGCAAAAGCGGCGGCGATCACGAGAAGCAACATCAGCATGGCCAGCATGAACGGGCCGCGGGAGGCCCAAAAACCCGGCGTGATCGCGGCGGAGGCCGCTCCGCTGGCGGAAAGCTCGTGCAGCCGTGCCGCGTCGGTGCCGGTGGCTTTCTGCGTGGTCTGGGTTTGGTGCTTTTGCAGCCAGAAGAGCCGGGTGGAGAGCTCGGTGCTGAAGCGCTCGAGCTGATCGAGCGGGTCCTGGGTCAGCAGGGCGTTTTGCAGGCAGGCGCGGGCGGTTTCGGCGAGGAAATCCGCGCTGGTGCGGTCATGCACGGCCTTGCTGACAAAAAGCCGGGCACGCCAAGGCTCGGAAACGGGATACACCAGCAGGCAGGAGTCCGATTTGAGCAAACCACCTCCCGCCACACGCTCCAACTGCGCCAACGCCGGGATCTGGCCATCCTTGGGCAGCACCAGCACGTGGATGCGGATGCGGGACTCGCGTGCGTGAAACTCCAAAAACCGCCCCAGCTCCTGCGTGGCCATTTCCGGCACGAGAGCCTGGGGATCGAGGAGAAATTCCTGCGCGGGCGCGGTTTCAGCCGCCTTGAGAAACTCCGGGGTCACATCGCGCAGCATTGCCTGCGGCGTGGGCACCCGCGCGGCCTCCTGCGGCGGCAACGCTTCCCGGGGCGAAACGAAGGACATTTGCGGCAAAAAGAGCCGGAAATGATCCGCGCGCAGGCCTGTCATGAGGTCGGCGTTAAGGGCGTCGGGGAGTTCATCCAGACGCGGCCCGGTGCGCAGAGGCTGGTCCAGCAGGCTGCGCAGGTATTCAGGTGGCTCCGGCAGCAACGCATCCTGCTGCTGCGCGCTCTCTTGCTGTTGGAAGGACTTCAACTCCTCCTCCGTCCAGCGTGGCAGGGGCAAATCGCCATCGTTTTGGGCGATCACCAGTGCCGGCAGCATCAGCAAGCCGAGGCAGGTGCGGCGAATCCCGCGCACGCTTTGAAAAAACGGAGCGAGAAAGGTTTTCATGTGGTGGGAGCGAGCGGTTTCACCCGTGCGCGGGAGGTGGTTTCGCCATCGCGGCTTTCTGGGAACTGATGACCGCTGCGCAGCGGTTGCACGGCGATGCCGTTGCTCACTGCGGAGCTCTGGGGCAGCCAAAGCTGGCGTCGGCCGGCTTTTTTGAGGGAGGAACTGGTCCCCGCGATCACATCGAGGATGGCCTGGCCAAAACGCCGTGCCTTGAGCTGCCGGCTCACAGAGGTGAGCAGGTGACGCTGCTGATTTTCATCCAGCACGGTCTCCAAAGCATAGCCGAGGGTGAGACTGAGAGCGCGGGCTACGGGATCAATCACCCACACCATGCCGTAGTCATTGCGCTTCATCATTTGCGGGGTGTTGAAGGCCCCTTGATTCAACAGCCAGAAGCCAAGCTCCGAGGCATTCAGACCGGCGGGCAAAACACCGAGGTAAACCGCGATAAAGGCCTGTGGAAAATGGCGCTCAAAGTCATCCATCGCGATTTCGCAGGCGCGAACCTCTTCCAGGCGCAGACAGTGCGCATCGTCCGTGATGCGCTCGATCCGCACCCAGTGCTCACCGAGGTGGGCGCGGAGAAAAGCCGCCGAAAAGCCGCAATTCACGCAGAAGGCCGCGGCAGGGGCGACAATGGTGCGGCAGCGTGGACAGTTCATGATTGTTAAATATATGGATTTTACAGTAAATCAAGCATCGTTTTTGTCATATTTCGGGATGGAAAAAAAGATTTACAGCCTCAGCGAATTGTGGTGAACTCAAACTAACTCTCGTAATAAAGCCATTGCTCCCGCAACCCGGCGTTTTGCAGCCAGATTTTGCCAACAACCTCATGAAGCCCACTTACTCCTTCATCTTCCTCATCAGCCTCCTTTCGGCGGGCATCGCCCAAGCCAAGTGGCAGCGTCTCCCTACGCTCGCTGATCGTCCGGTTGAAATTGGGACAAAAGGAGTCGTCAGCAAGGCGACTCTGGACAGCACCACTGGCATTGGAAAATCGGAGTCGCTTGTTTCCGATGATCCGACCGCCGCTTCGACCATCGCTGCTGGAAACAGCAGTGCGGTCATCAATCTCGGTCGCACGGTGCTGCTGACACGCTCTTCCTTCACCAATGATGGCATCGAAGGCCGCGCCACTCTCTCCGGCAGCGCTGACAAGAAGTCTTGGGCCACGCTCGATGAAAAAGTCTTCACGGGTAGCGACCGCGAAGTGACCTTCTCTTTTGCTGGTTTGCAGACCAAGTTCATCAAGATTGAATTCGCTCTCTCCAAAGGCGGAACCATCCGCAACTTCCAGATGTTCGGCGATGAGCGTGACAAGGACTACTACGTGAAGCAGACCGCCGACGGCAAAGGTGGTTACCCGGTCAACCTCGCTGGTGTGGGCGGCTCGCGCGTGATCTACGCTGCTCCGAAGCCCGCTGGCGGCATCGAAGATTCGGCCACCTACAACAAATTTGAGTTCCCCGCCTCCGAGGAACGCTATCGCACCCTCATCTATGACATGGGGCAGGTGCGTAAAATGAACCAGTTCGGCTCGGTTCACTCCCCGACTCCGGTTCGCTTCGAAGTCTTCGCTTTCGACGCCCTTCCCGAAAAGGAAGACTGGCGTGGGCGTCTGGCCTTTGATCCGGCTGAGTTCAATGTCCGCGAGCCCGTCGCCTCTGCAGAAGACCCCCGCGGTCTCGGCTACATCAATGCCAAGCCGTCCACTATGGTAAGCTCCCGCTACGTGGCTCTCCGCTGGGAGCCGGATTACGGCACCCCGCAAAGCGCCTCGGTCACGCCTGCTGGCAATGAAAATGGCCCGGTGGTTCTCGCTGACCTGAAAGTGCTCGCTGGTGGTGGTGGTTCAAATTTCAGCGTCGGAGGCGTCAACGTGGGTGGCAATGGCTCTCCCGGTGGTGCTCCTAACTCCAATCAAGGTGGTCCTGGTGCTACCGGTCAGGCCCCAGGCCAAGGCACTAATCCTCCTGGCCAAGGTGGTGGAACAGAAAATCCTGGCCAGACTAATAACCCAGCTGGCAACAATCCCAACGTTCCCTTCAACGGAGCGCCTTCTGCAAACGGAGTGGGGCTTACCACGCCTACTGGCCCGAACACCCCGTAACACTGATTCCAGTTTTGGATCTCAGACTCCGCTTCGCGAAAGTGAAGCGGAGTTTTTTTGTTCATGTTCCGACTGTGATTGGGATCGTGCACATAAGGCGGTGGGTTAAGGGCCGATTGAAGGCCAAGGCCGTTGATTGGAGAGTCTTGGCGGCGTGCTATGGCCGTGAATGCGATGCGTGGTGACACCAACGGCATGGGTTGACGTCATCGAAGTCTTCTGCGGCCGGACTGTGAAGGGGGAATTGCTTGTTCCCGCCAGTTGGGTGTATCGAGCTTCTAAACTGTGGCTGGCGTTGCGAGTCTCAGGGCAGTTGTTTCTTCAGGAATTCATACGTGCCCACGCCGTGGATCATGTGAGGCCCGTCGAAGTGTTCGATCGTGGCGCGCTCACCGATGAGCAGCTTGTTGTAGAGACGGCGGACCTTGGCGAACTCATAGTTCACCCATTCGTCGATGCCCACGCCGTCATTGTGGCCACGCTCCACCATGAAGGGCCGCGGGGCGATCAGGGCGGCCATTTCCGCGTAGTTGAAGGTGCGGCCCATGTTCCACTCCCAGATTTCGTATTCATGCGTGTGGATGTAGCTCATCGGCAGGTCGTTGCTCACGCACTTGCGCACCCATTCATTGAAATCACCGCTGCAAATGCTCAGGCAGTAATCTTTGAGCACCGCAGGCGTGCGCATGGCGGATTTCCCGCCGTAGCTGAGGCCGTAAAAGGCGATCTTGTCCGGCTGCGTGAAGGGTTGAGCTTTCAGCCATTCGAGAATGCGCTGATGCTGACCATTGATCACACTATAGAGCGTGAGGCCGAGCGGATTCAGCTTTCGCTGAAGCGTGCGGAAGGCATGTCCGCCGCGATACGGGTTGTGCGGTGCGAAAGTCACGAAGCCCTGCTCCGCCAGACGCAGCGTAAAGGCCTGATAGGCCCCAAAAGCCCGCTGCGAGGCATCCGTGGTGATCGTGTCCTCCGGCAGGCCCTCCAAACCATGTTGGCAGACGACTACCGGACGTTTTTCCCCTTCCTTGAGATCTTTGGGCAGGCACAGCCAGCCCCAGGCAAAGACATCCTGCCAAACATCGAGCGTGACCTCGTAAATCATCACTTTGTCCGTCTCCCGCACGAAGCGGCTCCTCGCGTTCATAGGCAGGTTCGGATCGGGCAGACGTCCGATGACCTCATTCCAGAAGCGATCCCGTTCCTTCGCCGTGTGCGCCTCAAACTCCGCGAGGGACTTCAGCGGCAGCTTTTTCCAGAACGCGTCGTTTCTCTCCGTCTCGGTCCTGACGAGCAATCGCTGCGTGAAGGCTTCCAGTTCGCGCAACAGGCGTTTTTGGCGTGTGGTGTCGGCTGTAATCATATGCACAGAAGCGACGGCAGGGGCCGGAATCGACGCAGAGGGCAGCAAATGCCGGATTATCTGCTCATTCGATGTCTCTCCGGTCGCGGCGAGAATTTGGCTGGTCGGAGCGAGCTGCCGCGCGCGGGCGATTTCGGCCTCAAAAGCCTTCCCATCCGGCGCGGTGAGCCTTCCGGGTGCCGCGATGGCCCGCGCGCCTTTCGGAGCCTCCATCGAAACGACAAGTTTGGGATAAAACAGGTGCTGCAGCACCAGCGGACGCGGGGCAATGAGGCTGGCGATCTCCGCATCGCCAAAGTCACGCAACAGGCCGAACACATTTCGCTCGATCGGCTCCTCCCAGACGCTTTCGCGTGGGGCGAAGTAGCCTGCTGAATAGACCGAATCGATGCGTTCGTCGATCGCAGCCGCATGCAGGGCCAGCATGCCGCCTTCTCCGATGCCGGCGATGAGCACGGGCACCTGCTCCTTCTGCGTTTTGAACCAATCCACCACCGCGAGCGCTTTCTGCACCTCGTAGCCGATGAGATGGCGGCCGAGTTCGTAGCTTTGGCGATAAATCCACTCGCGGTGCGAGCAATTCGTCTTCACACCGAATTTCTCGTTTGTGCTGAACTCCGAATCGCGGCTGATCAGCGCCGGAATGACGACTTCCGCGCCACTTCCGAGCAAAAAGCCGTCCAGGAGCTTTTCCGGCGTGCCTGAGGCATCCGGCAGGTAAATCACGCGGGCCGTGGGTTTGCCTTTGGGCTGCAAATAGAGCCCTTCGCCATGCACGCCGTCGAAAACGGGCCAGCGCACGCGAAAGACGCGGCAGGTGTCTGTTTCATGCAGCAGTGCCGGAGACGTGGTGTCACCCTGCAACTCAAGCGCGGAGAAGGAAACCCGCTCATCGACCATGCCGAGGGCTGCGCGGAGCTTTTCGCGTGTGGGCTTTCGTGAGGCCTGCGATTGTTCGATGAGGCGCAGAGCCATTTGGTCGATGCCGGCCACCATTTTGGCGGAGAAATCGGGATTGGGCTCCAAGGCAGCCGTTCCGGGCAGTGATTGGGCCAGGCAAGACAATGGACCGAAAGTCCAAAGAAGGCAGGCGGAGAGGTAAATCGGGCGCATGGGAGCCAAACGGCTTTTCCAGCGGGTTGCTTCCAAAGTGGGCGTGAACGCTTCTTGCATGAGCGGCGGGCCTGCTCATTCACTGCGACGCATGTCCGCCTCCACCGCCTCCCCAGCTGCCAAACCCGCTGTCTCCACTCGCACGACGCGCCTGTTCCTCGGGCTTGTGTGCTTTCTGGCGGGCGCGGCGATCATGATCGTGGAAATCAGCGCCTTCCGGCTGCTCGCTCCCTTCTTTGGAAACACGGTTTACACCTCGACGGCGCTGATCGGGGTCATCTTGGTGGCTTTCAGCGTCGGTGGTTATCTCGGTGGCTGGCTGGCGGATCGAAAGATGGCGCTGGACCTCATCGGCTGGCTTTTGGCGGGCGCAGCAGTGCTGGTGCTGTTCATCCCGGCCTTGCATGTCGCCTTCAGTCCGCGCCTGGAGCTGGCGGGTGTGATCCAGGGGCCGCTGGTGATTTCGCTGCTGCTTTTCCTGGTGCCTGGTGTGCTGCTGGGCGCGGTTTCGCCCGCTTCGGTGCGTTTTTACAGCCTGGCTGACAAGGACAGCCACGTGGGCGCGTCCGCGGGCACGATCAGCATGCTCGGCTCGCTCGGCAGCTTTGCGGGCACGTTTCTCTCCGGTTTTGTGCTGCTGCCGAGCTTCGGCGTGAAGTCGATCTTTCTCTGCACGGGTTCGCTGCTGCTGGTGCTGGCCGTGGCGGCCTTTGTGCTGGCGCGCAATGCCGCGCGGCAGATGGCACCGATCGCTCTGAGCGGCGTGGTGGCGGCTTTTTTTGGCTGGAGCTCCAGTTTGCCGCCGGCGGATGGCTTGATCTTCGAACAAGAGTCCTCGTATCACCGCATCCGCGTGGTGGAGCAGGGAGAGAAGCCCTTCACGCGTCGCGTGCTGATGCTGGACTCCACGCCGGAGGGCGGGATGATCGCGGACACGGGTGAGCTGATCATGCCGTATCAGGAATACTGGAAGCTGGCGCTGCTGCGCGAGCAGGCGCGGGTGGAGAGCGCGCTTTTCATCGGTGCGGGCGCGTTTGGAATGCCGGAGAATGTCTCGCGTGATTTTCCGGAGGCGGCGGTGGACGTGGTGGAGATCGATCCAGCGGTGATCGAGGTGGGACGGCGTTTTTTTCGTCTGAACGAGCATCCACGCGTGCAGGCGCACGCTGCGGACGCGCGGCGTTTTCTCAATCAATCGAAGCAGAAGTGGGATTTGATCTTCGGCGATGCCTACAACGGCCGTCACGCGATCCCGGCGCATCTGGCGACGCGTGAGTTTTTCCAGCAGGTATCCGATCACCTGCTGCCGGAGGGCGTTTACGTGATGAACATCATCGCTGGCATCAAAGGCAGGCGTGCAGAGCTCACAGCGGGGATGCTTCGCACCCTGAAGGAAGTGTTTCCGCAGGTGCTGGTGTTTGCCACGGACCTGTCGCGGCCGGAGGAGGTTCAAAACGTCGTTTTGATGTGCTCACGCCAGGATCTGCGCCCGCGGATCGCGGATGGCTACTTTGCAGCCGGTTCGTGGCAGCAGCGGCTGGCGCGCACACTGGTTTCACCGGGCCAGTTGCCACGCCCGGCGGCCATCGCTTTCACGGATGATCTGAATCCGGTGGATGCGGTGATCGCGCGTGGGCTGCTGGAGTGATGAGCTGGTTTTACTTCGCGGCAGCGGCTGCCTTGCTGTAGTGCTCCCAAGCCCGGCGGAAGTCCTTCTTTGCGAGATAAAGCGCGGCGATTTCCTGATCGATGTAGTTCGGCGGGCTGGAGGAGTTGCGCACCTTTTCAAGTGTGCGGATGGCCAGATCAAACTCGCTCCGGTTTTTGTAAGCTTGGAACAGATTGATGCCGCTTTGCGGGTCCATCGGGTTGAAGAGGAAGGCGCGCTCCAGCGCCTGGACATCGGTGGTCCCGCCGGGTGTGGCGCGATGGAGTGATGGCAGATAAACTTCCGCCAGGCGGCACGCGGCCTCGAATTCCGATTTCTTCGCGTGGTGCTCTGCGAGCAGCTTCCAGCCGCCGTCGCGTTCCCAGATTTTGTTGGCGGCGATGGAGGCCATGAGCGCCTCTGGATCGCCCAGACGCTTCCAGAGCGTGAACAGGTTCATGCGTTGCACGGCATCGATGCCAGCGAGGTCTGGCTGGCGTGAGAGGATGTCGCGCAGGCAGCGGTCAAAGTCCTCCCGCGTCTGCACGGTCTGAATGTAGTCCATTTGCAGCTCGAGATTGCCTTTCGCCAGCTCCCAAACGAACTGGCGGATCTCGGGGTAGCTTTGTGAGTAGTTGAGTATTTGTCGGTAGAAGCCGTAGGTGCCTGGAACCGCAGCGGGGTTTCGGCGGATAAATTCACGCCATCCAATAGCGGCGTATTCCGGCCGCACATCGAGCCAGTCAACGCCCTCCGCGTAGCAGAAGTAGGCCGCGTGCGGCTCCAGCGCTCGTGAGAGGGAGAAATCACGCAGCGCGCCGTTCGTATCCAGGCGCTGGAGACTGATCTGGCCGCGCCAGTGGTAGAGCATGTAGTCCATCGGTCGCAGGCGCAGTGCCTCGGTGAGCAAGGTGTGTGCATCAGCCACGGCGCCGGTCTGCGTGAGCTCGAGCGCCCGGCCCCTGAGCATGCGGGCGGCGCTGCTGCCTGGCAGCACAGGTTTGCCGCTCACGACCATGCCCCAGGAAGTGGCGAGAGCCAGCGCGACGACGCCAGCGATTACGGACACCGCTTTTTCCGGCCATCCGGCCGCTTTTGGCAAGCGCCGCGGGCGCAGAGCGATCCCTGCCAGCAGCGCGCTGAGAGAGAAGTAGCCGAGGCCATGGTTCGGCACGTCCACCAGTCCGTGCAACAGGCCGAGACTCAGCGCGATTGCCGCGGTGTTCCGTGCGCGCCGGTCGTGACGATGGCCGCGGCTGCGGGATTTTTTGCTGATCCAAGGTCCGGTGGAGCGCAGGATCCACACGGTCAGCACCAAGCAGGGCAGCAGCGTGGACAGACCGCCCTCGACTAGGAGCCAGAGCAGGTCATTCTCGGGATGCAGGGAGTGAAAACGCGGATCAAGGTTGCTGGCGTAGAGCGGGAAG